>SDBS01002391.1_pt1 | contig 18764 bp, 13 predicted proteins | sample 2277091 | NCBI WGS metagenome assembly SDBS01 (sample SAMN10404972, study PRJNA504765) | marine sediment metagenome | isolation source: marine sediment core GS10_PC15, 163 cmbsf | place: Arctic Ocean: Southern Knipovich Ridge | collected 2010 | reverse complement strand
ATAATCTCTTCCGCGGCGCCGACGCCGACGCCCGGTTCGAAGACGTAGCCTTTGTCGGCCAGCCCCGCCTCCAACGCCGAGACGGCCGTTATAACGTCGAACGGCCCCACCGCGCCCATATGGGCGATGCGGATGACGCGGTCTTTGAGCTGGCCCTGGCCGCCGCCGAAGACCACGCCGTAGGTGCGGGCGATGTGGCCGCGGAGCTCGTCGGCGCCTATTTCGTCCGGCGGCCGGATGACGGTCAGGACGTCCGCCGGATTGAGCGCGAAGAGCCGCAGCGCCAGCGTGTTTACCGCGGCGCGCGTGGCCCGCGCCATCTTCTCGTGGCGGGCGAAGATGTTGGCGAATCCCTCCTCCATCATGAGCTCGAGCGCCTTGGCCAGCGCGCGTAGCGTCGCCACCGCGGGCGTAAAAGGCGTCTCGTGGTTTTCGCTAAACTGGCGACATTTACGTAGGTCCCAGTAGTACCGCGGACACTTAGCCCGCTCGCAGACCTTCCACGCGTCGTTGCTGAGCGATATGAACGCGACGCCCGGCGGCGTCATAAAGCTCTTCTGCGAGGCCGAGAGCGTGACGTCCACGTTCCACTCGTCCATGCGGTAGTCCATAGCGCCCAGGCCCGAGACGGCGTCGATGACGAGGAGTGCGTTCTTGTCGGCCACGATGCGACCTATCTCTTCGACGTCCTGGACGACGCCGGTGGACGTGTCGACGAAGGTGGTGAAGACGGCCCGTATGTCGTTCTCGGTATCCTCGGCCAACCTCTCGGCGACGAGCTTGGGATTCACCGCGCGGCCCCACTCCACGTCTATGGCCCGCACCATGACGCCGTATTCCTTGAGTATGTCGGCCCAACGGTTGCCGAAATGGCCGCCGCGTATGACCAGCGCTTTCTCTCCCGGCGACATGAGGTTGGCGACCGCGGCCTCCATCGCCGACGTGCCGGACCCCGTCAGGAGGTACACATCGTGCGACGTCCCCACGACCTCGCGGAGGGTCTTCGTCACGTACTGGTAGAGTTTGTGGAATTCGCGGCCGCGGTGCGAGACTATATCCACCGTCTGCGCGGAGGCCACCGCCGCGGGAACGGGCGTGGGCCCGGGGGTCATTAAGTATTGTTTAACCATGGTTGGTAACCTCGGTTGACCTTCGACTGGTTGCCGGAAGGCAAGTATAAAATATCGTTATGTAAATCACAAGTGCTTTCGCCGGCGGGCGTGTGTAACGTCGCTCGGGGGCCTACGCGCCGCGTAGCTGGGTCCCGTAAAAAATTTATAGTAAGGGGAACGATTATTTATTTTGAATTTCTGCTCAAACCGTGTAAGAATGAGTTGAATAGGAGGTGTGCAGGATGAGGTATTTAGCAGTAGCTTTAGCGTTGGCGTTGTGCCTCGCGAGCTTATCGTCGGCGGCCGAGATCCGTATGCGTTATTCCAACGGCAACTACAGCGCTTCGACTGGGTTCGGCGGGACGTACCACCCGGGGACCGTTTTCAAACCGACTTCCGGCCAGTACCCGGTCTTTTTGAAGACAGGCTATTTCGGTTTCGGTAGGGGCAGCGTTGGAGTCCAGGTTAAAGTGTGGAGTACTACCGGCAATACGCCCGGCTCGTTACTTGCGACTTTCCCGGTGACGACCAAGGCTTGGTCCACCTGGACCGACGTCGACCTCAGCACCGCTGGCATCGTCATCAGCTCGGCCAATTTCTTCCTCAGCACGAATAACCCGCAGATGGGGCCGCTCGGCTCGTCGTTCCGGGGCGCGTACCCGCAAACTTACGCCGGCTACCATTACTGGTCCGCGAACGATACTTCTTGGCTAAGTTGGACAACGACCGACTGGGCTATCGAGTGTACGGTGGAGACTAATTATACCGGCATCGCGCCCGCCAGCCTGGGCCGCGTAAAAGCGCTCTACAGATAGTATCGTAAGCATACCCGAACTTAAGCCGGCCTTGAGGGCCGGCTTTTTTTATCGTCTCTTTTATCCGGGGTTTAAGGCCCCCGTCCCGTTATCGCGGCTAGGCGCCGGCGGGCCTCGGCGTTGCCGGGGGCGAACTGGAGGCCCCGGCGGTAGGCCGCGGCCGCGGCGGCTAAGTCGCCCCGCGCCTCGTACACCAACGCCATGTTGAAGTACGCGTTCGCGTAACCGGGGTTGAGCGCCGCCGCCCGCTCGAGCGTGCGGAGCGCGCCGTCCAAATCGCGCCGCGCCAGCAGGACGATGCCGTAGTTAACCAGCGCCGGGACGTTGTCCGGGTCGCGCGCCAGCGCGCCGCCTATGAAGCGCTCGGCCTCCGCGTACCGATCTTGGTATAAGAGTAGGGTGCCGTAGCTGTTCAACGTATCCGGGTTGTCGGGCGTAAGTTTGAGCGCCTGGTCCAGCGCGCGCTCGGCGGCGGGCACGTTGCCCAACCTTATATAGGCCAGGCCCAGGTTGTTCCAAGAGAAAGCGTCCTCCGGCGCGACGGCGACGGCCTTCTCGTACGCTTTGGCCGCGGCGCGGTCGTCCCCCAACGACGCGTACGCTCCGCCCAGGTGGTGGTGGGAGTACGCGTCGGATATCTTGACGTTGGCGGGGGGCGGCCAATAGGCCGCGACGTAACCGGCGACTACTATCGCCGCGCCCACGGCGATCTTCCACTTCGTCCGGCTCCGGGCCGCCTCGACGAGACCCACGGCCGCCGCCGCGGCGAAGACCGCCAGCAGCGGGAAGGCCGGGAACCGGTACCGCCCCGTTACGAAGAATAGCGTGGCGAGGGAGCCGAGGTATACGACGGCCAACGCCAGCGTAGGCCGGAACTTGCGCCGCGGCACCGCCAGTACGGCGCCGGCCAGCGCCCACGGGAATATTATGCCCCACGTGAAGGGCAGGATTTTCAACACCCCGCTCCGCGGCCTGAAGAAGTTGAAGTCCATGTGGTTCGGGATCTCGTACGCGCCGGCGACGAGGCGGAGGCGCCGACCTACTTTCGTTAAATAATCCCCCGGCTGAGTGACGACGTACGTCGCGGCCTCGAGGGTGAAGAACGCCGACACCTCGGAGGGTTTTAGCGGCCGGCCCAGCTTCTCCTCGGCGTACGCGGTGGACGACGCCTCCAGGTGCGCGGGCCAGGGCCCGGGCGCCTTGAACGTCCCGTTGGCCTGGGGGTTGTTGCCGATGAAGAGGTTGACGCCGCCGTTGGAGGAGATGAGGACGACGTCTCGGCCCACGACGTAGTTGCGGACGGCGCAGGGGGCGACCACCAGCGCCGCGGCGGCGACGAGCGCGGCGACGTACTTGCCCCGCGCGAGGCGGGACGTTCCCTGTGCCAGGAACCATATCGCCAGCCCCGCCGGCAGCAGGAGAAGCAGGTAGCTGGGCCGGGCCAGCGCGCCCAGGGATATCAACGCGCCCGCGGCGGCCGCGCGGCCGAGCGACCAACGCGTGGTCGACGCCAGCAGCGCCACTCCCGCGAGGACCGCCGGCAATAAAAAATCCATGAGGAGCTCGCCGTCGTAGAAGACGGCCGCGGGCGAGAGGGCGTAGATGAGGCCGGCGACGACGCCGGCCGCCGTTCCGGCCAGCCGCTTGCCGAGCAGGAAGACAAGCGCCGCGGTCGCGACGGATACCAGCAGCTGGAGTAGCGCCACGGCCCGGAAGTCGGCGAAGCCCCCCCGCGTGACGGCCTTGAAGGCCGCGATGAAGTACGGGTACGCCGGGCTGGAGTGGAAGTAGACGTCGCGGCCCAGGAGCTCGCCGGCGAGGATGGCCTGCGCCTGGCGCGCGTATTCCACCGTATCGCCGGTCGCGGCGTAGAAGAGCGGGAAGTCGCGTATCCCGGCGAAGTAGAGCAGCCGGACGGCGAGCGCGGCCACGACCACCGCGGCCAGCGGGAGGTATCGACGCAGCGCGATTTGCACGACGCGTCGAGTATAAAATATTAAGCCGCCGGTAACAACCCGGGCCGCAAATAAAAAAACCGGCTTGCGCCGGTTTTTTTGTGGGGCCGTTTGCGCCCTCTACTTTTTTTCGTCCTTTAATATTTTGGCGCGGCTCTTTACGACCTCGTCGATAATGCCGTACGCGACGGCCTCTTCGGGCGTCATGAAGTAGTCGCGGTCCGTATCGCGCTCGACGGTAGCGAGGTCCTGGCCCGTATGCTCGGCGAGGATTTCGTTGAGCAGCTGCTTGAGCCGCAGAATTTCTTTGGCGTGAATGTCGATGTCGGAGGCCTGGCCCCTGAAGCCGCCGGCGAGCTGGTGGAGGAGAATGGTCGAGTTGGGAAGGGCGTAGCGTTTGCCTTTGGTACCGGCGGCGAGGATGACCGCGGCCATGCTGGCGGCCATACCCAGGCAGTACGTCGCGACGTCGGGGCGGATGAATTGCATCGTGTCGTAGATGGCGAAGCCCGCCGAGACCGAGCCGCCGGGCGAGTTTATGTACAGCAGGACGTCGCGCTCCGGGTCCTCCTTCTCCAGGTAGAGGAGCTGCGCGATGACGACGTTGGCGACGTCGTCGTCGACGGGGGCGCCGATGAAGATGACGTGGTCCTTGAGGAGGCGGGAGTAGATGTCGTACTGGCGCTCGCCCCGGGCCGTCTGCTCGACTACCCACGGAATGAGGGTCACGGCTTACCTCCGGCGTAAAGGCCGGCCGAAGCGGCCGGCCGTAAGGCTGTTTCCTTTTGGAGGTGAGGGGATTCGAACCCCTGACCTTCTGCATGCCACGCACGAACGGGTCGATTTCCAACCCAGCGGTTCCCTATATTTGTATAGGTAATCTTTTATACCGGCTTATTTTAACCACCTGATTACTTATTAGACTTTGCTAGCGATAGTTATGTAGGACAATAAGCCGCGTTTTTTTCGCCGATCTCAAGGGCTCTATCTTCGAGTTCGTCGGATTTTTCGTAAGCTTTACTTAGTTTTATTCTATTATCAACGAAACTTTTTAATACTAAGCGGAGTACCCATATAAATAGCCGTAATATGAGTACTACGGGAAGGACTTTGTTCGCTAATACGGCTATTTGAACGGACATGCTATTAGCCACGAAAACCCGCTTAAATCCTTTAAAGTACTCGTTGATAATAGCCGCTAGTTCTGGGGGCCCTTGTGCTACTTCGTCGAAGAGCATATCTACCTTACGTTCTAATTCGGGGTTTTCGCCAGCCGCTAATACGTAAGGTAGATTCCTCATGCATATTTGTTCTCTATGCTTGAGGGTGTTGTTTACGCTATTGTAAAAGAACTTTATGAATAACGAATCTTCGGCGACGTTACCAATAGCGTATTGGTAAAGTATTTCGTCCCGTACTTTATACAAGGTATACGTAGCGTTCACGGTCTGGCCCGGTCTGAATATACGTAAGTAAAAAATCAAGACGAAGGTGGCGGTTACCACGAAAGCGATCGCTGAGAAAGCGAAATTAGCTTCCATTGCTAACACCTAACCTTTCGTTTATTACTAACTTAATCTTCGTCGTTATCCTCGGTATCATCATCGTTGTCCGGTTCCGAAGACCTACGCCCTGCATCTTTACCCTGAAGTGATAAGGCTAAATCTTGCCACCTATTTCTCTCGCTTACTAGTCTTTTTATTTCTCGGTCTTTCCCCACTATTAGCCATTTAGCCAAGAAAAATATAATAACATAGCTACCAATTACGCATAATACTAACGTCAAAAAATGCCCAGGCAAGTTATTAATTATCGCTATTATAGCTTCGTCTAATTTAATGTTTATCATAAATTAGTGCTACTTAGTAAAGCAAGTTGGTTTTATCGATCTTAGCCCTCCTAATAAAATCCCTACGTTTATTTTAGCGTCTTAATAAGCGCACGGTTATTTACGAGAGTAAATTAAAATAAGAGAGCGCGGTCGACAGACCGGCTCTCCCCTCTTTTTAAGGGTTCTCCTCTGTTTCGTAATTACCCGTCCGTAAAAAGCGGACTCCGAACATTATTTAAACACCGGCGTTTCGACGTTCGGTACCTTCGCGCCGACTATATATACAATTACTAACACATTAGGCAGCGTGAGTCAAGAAAAAAAGGAGTATAATATTAGTAATAAATACCGAGGATTTACGCTTAATTAGCGTGGTGATAGGTACTACCGATATCCGGAGTAATAAACGCTCTCGCCGTAGCGGAATAGATTTAGTATATTATGATGAATTGCATTCCTTTAGCGCTAGCCGGTACCCGGATAATGGTCCAAATCTGAAATGAATATTGTTTGGGGATTAATAATAAGAAACCGGGCTTCTTTCAAAGCCCGGTTGCTTGCTTTTGGAGGTGAGGGGATTCGAACCCCTGACCTTCTGCATGCCATGCAGACGCGCTGCCAGCTGCGCCACACCCCCGCGGTTCGTAAATGATAGACGAAATCGCGGCCTAAGTCAAGGGGAAAGGCGCGGCGTTATTTAGCCTTATTAATAAAAACGCCCGGCAAAGGCCGAGTTCTTTGGGTTCCGCCGGAGTCGTAAAAATTTACCTAAATAAAGCCTTCACGCGCCCCAGCGACGCGGGGGTTACCGGAGCGTTATCTTCGTAATGGTAGATGTACTTCGTCGCGGCGTCAACTATGTATAAGCCCATACGGGGCGGAGTATCGTTTATATATTGGTAGGCGTCAAAACCTGCGGGCGTCTCGATGCCCGTTATTATGGGGTACCATCTTGAACCGCTCCTCTGGTATACGGTATGGGTACCCGCGTCCCCAATAAACTCCCCATTTTCCCCTAAGCATGCAGTTGGCCTGAGCCCCGGGCCCCGGAACGCGCTTATCAGGTAGCCTTCCTTGAGGTCTAAAACCGCGACGACGTTAAAGTCCGGTATTGTTACTTCAAGTCGTGGCCATGCATAGCAAATACCGGCCGGGCCGGGAAGGGGGCAACGGTAAGAGCTAAGGACGGAGCCGGTCGTCGTTATTTTGTAGATCCACGACGTAAGGGAGTTCGACAAGTAAAGGACGGTTGGGTCAACTACGCCCGTTATACCCCAGGCCCCAAGCCCTCCAGGAGCTGCGAAGCTATAATATACGGACCCGTTTTGGGGGTTTATTCTATAAACTTGGGGGGATGGGCCGTCGCCTACTAAATAACATTCCCCGTAGACGTTAAGGTCGCGCGGTTCCGCGCAGGGCGCGGGACAGGAAGATACCACGTACCACGCCGCCGGGGCGGCCGGTACGACGGTAATAAGAGCGGCCGTCAACGGAATAGCCTTCTTCAACATATAAAACCCCCTTAATTATTACGGCTTCGTAAAAGTACGCTTGGCCCTAATGAAGTTATGCTTGGTAGCGGTTACTTTACCGCTAAGGGTCGTGTTCGGCACGCGGAATTCGCAGACGCCGTTGAGAAATACAAAACCGCCGCTGCCGCGAACGGCGCGCCGGTAATATATAAACTTTTTCTTCCCACGTCACCCTCCTAATTAGTAAAACAATAACTTGTTTACCTGCCGAAGTCAAGGGTAAAGGCCCGGCCCCGCCGGCCGCCGTTGATTTATCGCAGCGTGCGTGTTATATTTCGCGCGAATCAATAGCTTATGGCGGCTCGCAGGAAAGACCGGAGCCCGTACGTGCGGGAGAATGTGCTGGCGCTCAGGAGGCGCCGGCGTTTCGTCGAGGTATACTTCGTCGTGGCGCTGTCCCTCGTCGCCGTCGTCCTCATCCTCCACACGCTCTTCGTCATAGGCCGGTTGCGGCGCGAGTTCCGCGTCACCAGCAACGCTTACGCCACCTTCCAGACGCTACTCGCCTCCGACCTCCAGGACCCGGGGATGGAGGAAGTCATCATCCTGCTGGCGCAGGACATCGGCGGCACGATGAATTTCCCCACCGTCGCCACCGACGCCCGGGGAACGCCCCAGGTGTGGTGGCCCGGCTTCAACGAGCGGCTGGGGGCCGACCCGGACGAGAACCTCGAGCTGGTCCGGGGCTTCGCCGCCGACCTCGACCGCCGCAACGACCCCATACCCATAATCCGCTTCGAGATCGACGAGGCCACGGGCCGGCCCGCGGACCGCCTTTTCGGCCGGTTCCACTACGGCGAGCCGCGGACCATCCGCCTGCTGTACTGGGTGCCGGCGCTGGAGCTGATTCTCATAGCCGCGTTTACGTTTGCGGGGGTTTTGGCGTACCGACGGCTGAAGAGGACCGAGCAGCAGGCCATCTGGGCCGGGATGGCGCGGGAGACGGCCCACCAGCTCGGGACCCCGGTAACGTCCCTCATCGGCTGGCTCGAGCACCTGCGCGAGCGGGCGGGCGACGTCGAAGCGCTGCGCGAGCCCCTCGCCGAGATGGCCGAGGACATTAAGCGCCTCGAGAAAGTGGCCGCCCGCTTCCAGGAGATAGGCGCGCCGGTGCGATTGCCGGAGGGCGACGTCGTGCCGTTGGTGGAGCGGGCGTTGGCGTACGGTCGACGCCGCGCGCCGGCCCAGGCCGAGATAACGTTCGAGGCCGTAACGCCCGCGAAGTTGCTGGTCCCCCATAGTCCCATCTTGATGGAGTGGGTGGTGGAGAACTTCGTCAAAAACGCCGTCGACGCGACCAAGAGCCTTCAGCCCGGGCAGGGCCGCATCGTCGCGGAGGTACGGGAGGATAAAGACTTCGTCGCCGTAGCCATAACCGACAACGGCGTCGGCATAGACTCGGCGGAGATGGGTCTGATATTCACGCCCGGATACAGCACCAAAGAGAAAGGGTGGGGTTTGGGCCTTTCCCTGGTGAAGCGGATCGTGGAAGAGGTTCATCACGGCCGGCTCGACGTTCGCAGCGAGCCGGGCAAGGGGTCTACCTTCACCGCCTACGTGCCGCGAAGGTCGCGGAAAAAGGGAGAAAGTTAAATGCGGATACGTAAACGGACTATCGCCGTTTGGGGCGCGTCGGCCTTCTTGGCCGCGCTCGCGCTCGGGCCTTTGTTATCCTGCGGCGCGCCCCCCGCCGGCGAAGGGGAGTTCACGCTCATCGCCGACAGCCTGGGCGAGGTCCCTATGCACCCCGACGCGCTCAAGTTGGACAACCTCGCGTTCGCGTCCGACGGCTCGATGGAGACGCGGTGGACGACGGTGTCGCATATGGAGCCCGGTTTCTTCGTCGAGCTGCGGTTCGACCGTCCCCGCAAGGTCGCGGGCCTGGTGCTGAATTCTAAGCCGTCGCCCGAGGACTTCCCGCGCGGCTTCGTCGTCGAGGTGTCGCGCGACGGGAGCGATTGGGAGGAGGCCGCCGCGGGCGGGCCGGACGCGACGAAAAAAGGCGTTACGACCATAACCTTCGACCACCCGCGCGAAGTGCGCCACGTGCTGGTGACCTTGAACAAGGCCGCTCCCTATTGGTGGTCGATCTACGAATTGGAAATAAAATACGCCGAGTAGCGATATGCCGGTTTTAACGCGCGGGCGCGATTTCGCCGCCTCCTTCGGGAGGCGGTTTGGCCGGGAGGCGTCCCCTACCGAGAGGGCGTTGGTGGCCGCGCTCTTGGTCTTCGCGTTCGTATTCTTGTTGAGCAATTACAATTTCTTCGCGGCGCCGCCGCCGGATTTTTTGTCTTTTCGGGCGACCGCCGTCAGCCTGGCGCAACTCGAGCTTCCCGGGTCGTTCAAGCGCGCGCCCGTCTACCCGACGGCGATAGCGCTGGTGCGACTCGTCGCGCCCGGGCCCGACCCTTTCCTCACCGCGGCGAGCGTTATCAATATCTTCGCGGCGCTCGCCGTCTTGGCGTTGGCCTATTATTGGACCAGGCCGCGGCTCGGGCGGTGGGCGCCGCTGGCGGTGGCGTTGGTAGCGACGTCGTCGCAGTTCCCGGTGTTGGCCGCTTTACCCTTATGCGAGATGGTGTACGTGGCCTTGATACTCGCGGCCGTGGCGACGGCGGGGCGCGGGAGCGGGTGGGCGTATTTGTTTGCGGGCGCGGCGGCCGCGACTAGATACGAAGCGTTGGCTTTGATACCGCTGGTCGCGCTGTGCGACGTCTCGCACTGGCGTCGCCGGCCGCGGGTGATATTTTACGCTTTGCTCGCCGCCGTGCCGGCGGGTGCGTGGCTGCTGGTCGGTTATGCGCGCACCGGGTCCCTAAATCCGTACGTGGAAGAAATCCGGACCCTGGGTACGGGCGGGTGGGCTTTCCCGCGCGCGCTCGTGGCATCTTTTTACGAGACGGCGCGCCCCGGGTCATGGGTCGTTACGGCCTTATTCGCCGCCGTCGCCGCGATCGGCTGCGTAAAGCTCGCCGCCCGAGGGCGCCCCGGCGAACGGGCTTATCTCGGTTTCGCCGTCGTTTATACGTTGGTGCACGTAGTCTTCCCCTTTAGTTTCCAGCGCTTCGTATTCCCGGTATGGCCCGTATTAGTATTGGCGTTTTTGGAGGGGGGCAAGGTTCTATGGGCCGGGGGGGGGAAGTTGCGCTTGGGCAGGTGGTGGTACGCCGCGGCGGCCGTCGCGTGCGGCGGTTTTGTCGCGGCGCTCGGGTGGCGCCTCGCGACCTGGCGCGGCGGCTCGCCCGGTACGTTATTTTTCGCGGGTCTGATACCCCTGGCGGGCCTCGCGGCGTGCGCGGCGTGGGGAGTGGCGGGCGCGCGGCTCGAGCCTCGCCGATGGGCTCTGGCGGCGGCGGCGCTGGTCGCCGTCGGTTTGTTCGCCGACGGCAACTTCCGCGCGTACGTTGACGAGCGGGAGGCCATAAAGTACCACCGCGCGTCGCTCAAGGAGGCGGCGTTGTGGCTGGCGCGCGCCGCGGGGCGCAACGACGTGGTAATCGCGGCGGACCCGTACCTATTCGGTTATTACTTCGGCCCGGCGGGGCCCGCGGCACGGTCGCCGGCTTCTTTTCGCACCGCGGATTTCGCGCTGTTTACGGCTCGCGCCCGGCGCGCCGGCGCGACGTACGTTTGCTACGACAGCGTCACGGGTCGAGACCCCGGCGGTTATTTCGCCGCGGCCGCGGGAGCCGGCGTCCTGCAGCCGCTCAGCGCGGGCCGCGACCTGGGCCGGTACTATTTCGTCGCGAAGGTCGAAACGCCCGGCGAGTACGTGTACGTCTACCGGCTGGCCGCGGAGCCGGCGGGGTGGAAGCCCGCCGGGTGGGATAAAAAGCGGGAGGAATGACTAACCCCGTCGGGGGTGAGGGGGTTATATTGCCGTCGCGTTATCCGGGTAAAATCTTACTCTTTACGTACGTCGCGGTCGCCGCGGCCATCGCGGGACGGTTGCGCGGCCGGGATAATAGGGGGCAGCCGGTACGGCGCGAGGGAATGGGCTTCGCTTAGTGGATTACGTCGTCACGTGGGATATTGACGAATACTACCGCCGCCGGCTCGTCGCCGACGGGCCGCGGCCCAAAGTTTTCCGGATTAAAGCCGCGTACCGCAAAACCGGCCGCCCGTAGGCGGCCGGCTCCACATATTTCCTAGTTACGGCGGTGCGTTCTTTTTCCGTCGTCGGTTTTACTCTCGTTAGCGAGAAAAACGGATCGGTCGCCCGGCCTCAGCGCCGGCGCCGGCTACTCTATGCCGGTCAAGTACGCGCCGTAAACGGTGGCGCGCAGCTTGGCCTGGTCGACCTCGTAGACGACTAAATAGGTCGTATCCTCGGCGCGGTAAGCTTGCTTAAAGGCTTCGCCGCCGTAGTCGACGCGTATGATGGTCAGTTTGTCCTCCGATACGTCCGTAGGCACTTTCTTCAGGCCGGTGTAACCTTTGTACCACAAGGCCGTCAAGCCCGGGCGGAGCGGCAGCACTATAGGCTCGACGACGACGAACCGGACGTCGTAATTCGCCAAGACGGCGAGGATCTCGCGAACGCCGCCCACGGGCCAATAGAGCGTGGGCCGGTCGTATTGGTACAATAGTTGGCTGACGCGCGGCCAGGTGACGACGACCTCGTCGGGTTTGGTGTGTTCGTTGAGCCACGTCGCGACTTCGGCGAGGCGTTTATATTCGACCCGGTCGTCCTGCCGGAGCGTTCTGGCGAGCGGCTTGACGAAAGGCAGCAATAATATGACGACCAACGCGGCCGTGATCCAACGCCGCCGCCGTTCGAACAGGCCTGCGGCCCGAATTACGCCCGCGAGGCCGAGGGGGATGGCCAGCAGGTAGAACGGCGTGAAGTAGCGGAAGAGCCCCCAGCCGCAAACGGCGAAGCCCAGGATGGAGGCCAGGAGGGCGAGCGCCGGGAAGAGGAGCGCGCGCCGGCGCCGGAGTAGCGGGACGGCGACCGCGGCCAGTAAGACGAACGCGACGAACGGCGCGCCTTTGAACGGCTCGCCCGAGCCGAGGTTGCCGAGCAGGAACGGTTCGATCGCCCGCCACAGCCCCCGTGCGTACCGGTCCAGCAGGCCGAAGAAATCGTACGAGGCGAAGAAGCCGGCCCACGTCGGCACGTGCCTTTTGACCGCGAACACTTGTTCCTGGTTGGGCGCGATTATGAAGTACTTGGCCTGAGAGTAGAGCGGGTCGCCGAAGGCGCGGGCGTTTCGTATCCACCACGGCACCGCCGCGGCGGCGAAAGCCAGTAACGTCAGCGCCGCCGGCGCGAAGGCCCTCCGCCGGTAAGCCACGAACAGCGCCACCAGGTACGCGACGAGTAGTAGCGCGCCGTTCAGCCGGCACAGGTACGAGAGGCTTAAAAGTAAGCCCACGATAATGGGTCTAACAAGGGAAGGGCGCTCCGACTTGAATTCGCCCGCTACCGCGATGGCGGCGAAGAAGAGCAGGGCGAAGTAGGCTTCGGGTTGGACCCGGCTCGAGAACCAAAGGAACGCCGGCTCGAGCGCCGCCACGGCGACGCCGGCCAGCGCAAGCCCCGGCCCGAGCCACCGCCTGATAAGTACGTATAGCAACGCCAGCGCGCCGAGCGAGGCTATGAGCGTGAGTATGCGCGCCGCGGCGGGGGTGTTCGCCCCCAGCGCGAACGTGGCCGCGGCCACCAGCGGCACCAGCGGTTGGCGGGTGCCCTCGGCGTGGATCACCGGGCCGGGTTCGCCGTAGAAGTCCCATTTGGCGTACGTTACGTACCCGCGCCCTTGGGCCAGGTTGCGGCCGACTTCGAGGATGTTTCCGGCGTCGGCCTCGGGTAAATAATTATGGAAGAAGCACCAGAGCCGTGGGGCCAAGGCGAGGATGAAGATCAGAATCAAGATCGTCACCTCGGCCCGCCGCGATAGATTTGTATTGGTCATCATAATGCGGGATTTTAGCAAAGCTTTCCCGATTAGTAAAGGGTAACCGGCTATGTCCGCCGCCGCGGCCCTTCCCTAATAGTGTTGGCACAGGGCGTATAATGGGTTAAAATTGTATCGGTAAATACTTTATGGACAGGCCGCGGGATATTATTAAGGTCGTTATCCGGCTGAAGCAAGGCCGCGTCGCCGCGGCGGCGCTGGCCGGCGCCGCCGGCGTTGTAGCGGTGGTCGCGGCCGCGACGTTGCTCGCCTTGGGTGCGTCGGCGCTTTGGGGGTGGTGGCTCGCCGCGGGTTTGGCGGTGGTCGCCGCCGGGGGCGCGCTGTACGTATTCTGGCGACTTCTGGGCCGGGGCCTGGCCGCGCGGGCGCGCCTGGCCGACGTCGTGGGCACCGCCGAGTCGCGCGTACCGTCGCTCAGGCGGCGGTTGGCGTCGGCGTACTACGTCGCCGCGGCCGAGGGCGACGGCCGTACCTCGCCCCAGCTGGCCGAGGCGTTCGTCGGCGACGTCGAGCGGCGCCTCCCGGCGAGCATGAAGGCGCCTTTGCCGGGGCGGTATAGGTACGTACCGCTGGGCTTGCTCTCCGGCGCGGCGGCGGCGTGGTTGGTCGTCGCGTTCGCGGCGCCCGGGTTCCTCGGCGACCGCCTGGCGGCTTTGGCCGAAGCCGCGCCGATGGGGGGTCTTATCGCCGGCGTGTCGCCGGGAGACACGCGCGTGGCCGTGGGCGGAACCGTAGCGGTCGAGGCCACGCTCCGGCGGGATTTCGCCGGCGAGGCCGCCGTCGTCGTCGAGCGGGGCGGCGCCGCAAGCGAGGTTCCGATGGAGCTTCACGGCCCGCGAGAGCTCGCCGCGGCCGTCAAGGCCGGCGCCGAGGATTTCCGGTACTACGTCGTCGCGGGCGGCGAGAAGAGCCGGCGTTATAAGGTCGAGGTCGTACCGCCGCCGTCCTTCGGCCGGCTGCGCGTCGCGGTGACGCCGCCGGCGTACGCCGGCTTGCCGGCCCGGGCGCTGCCGCCGGGAGAGGGGGACGTCCGCGCCCTCGCCGGTTCCACGGTCCGGGTCGAGGTCGGCGTCGAGGGCGCGGAAGCGGTCGAGCTCGAAGCGCCCGGCGGCCTCCGCGCACCGTGCGAACGCGAGGGCGACGTCTTCGCCGGCGAGTTCGTCGTGGCCGAAGCCGGGAGCTATCGCCTTAAGGCCGCCTCGCGCTGGGGCGAGGCCTTCACGCCGCGCTTCGCCGTCGCCGTCGAGCCGGACGGGCCGCCGGAGGTCGCGGTCGTCGAGCCGGCCCGAGACCTGGTAATCGCCGACACGTCGCGTTCGCCGCGGCTGCGGTTCACTTGCGCCGACGACTTCGGCCTGGGCGCCGTACGCGTCGTCTATTACAACGAGGCCACCGGCCGGCGCCTTACGGGCGAGGTCGGCTCGGGCGGCGGCCGGCGCGAGCTGGAGGGCGACGTCGACCTCATCCCGTCGGGTATGGACCTTTTCCCCGGCGACGTGATAGCGTACTACGTAGAGGCGTTCGACAACGACGACGTGCGCGGCCCCAAGGCCGGGCGTTCGGCGACGTACCGCTTCCGCTTCCCCACCGCGGCGGAGATGTTCGAGCAGGTGAGCGCGGAGATGACGGAGGGCGTTTCCGACCTGGCGGGTTTGCGGGAGCAAGCGCGGCGCCTGCGCGAGCAGCTGAGGGATGCCGCGGCGCGGGGCCGGGATGAAGCGGTGTCCCGCCCCGAGCTGCGCGAGCTGGTAGCCGAACAAGAGCGGCTCCGGCGCGAGCTGGGCGAAGCGGCGGAGAAACTCGAAGCCTTACTGGAGCGCGCCGACGAGAACGTCATCAGCCCGGAGCTCGCGGCCAAGATCGTCGAAGCCAGCCGCTTGTTGAACGAGGCGCTGGACGAGGAGTCGAAGGAGGCGCTGCGCAAACTATCCGAGGCGCTGCGCGAGGTGGACCCGGAACGCGTCCGCGAGCTGATGGAGCAGGTTAAGCTGGACCAGGCCGAGCTGGAGCGCAACCTCGAGCGCGTCATCAACATATTAAAAGAAGCCCGGCGCGAGGAGCTGTTGCGCAACCTGGCCGCCTGCGCCGAGGAGTTGGCCGAGCGGCAGCGCGACGTCCTCGAGCGGCTCGAGGCCGCCGATGCCCCCCGCGACCAGCGCGAGCTCGCGCGCGACGTTAAAGAATTCGGCGCGGACGTACGGGAGGCGGCCCGGACCTTCGAAGACGTCGCCGCCGAGCTCGCCGCCGAGCTCCGTAAAATAGCCGAGGAGTACGAGAGGGGTGGGGCGGCGCGCGCCGCCGAACGCGCCGCGCAAGACCTGGCCGCGGGCGAGATGGAGGGGGCCGCGGCCGGCGGCGCGGCCGCGGAAAGGGAGTTGGAGGAACTGGCGACGGCGCTGCGCGAGTTGTCGAAGCGCTACCGCGAGGGGAAGCGGCGCGCGCTGCTGGCCGAGCTGGACCGGGCGATCGAGCGCGTGCTGGCCGCGTCGCACCGGACGGAGGCGATGGCTGTGGAGCTGGCGGGCGACGCCGGGCCGGCCTTTGCCGAACGCCTGGAGGGTTTGGCGGCTGAAGTGGGCAATGTGAGCGCGGAGGCCCGGGCGGCCGCGGAGAAGTCGCTTTTGGTACCGCTGGCCGTCAGCGAGGTGCTGGCGGATATCGGCGCGGAGCTGGAGGCCGGCGCGCGGAACTTCGAACTCGGCAACCGCGGCGCCGCGGCGGAGGCGAACGTACGCGCTTTGGCGGGCCTTAACGTCGTCGCCGCGGCGCTGTTGGAGGTGCGGAGCAACGTCGCGGCCGCCGGCTCGTCGATGGGCCTGGCCGAGATGATAGAGAACATGAAGACGCTCGCCGAGGGCCAGCGCCAGGTCAATCGTCAAGGGAAGTCGATGTTTTCGATGATGCCCGGGATGTCGCCTTCCGAGCTTCGGCTCGCGCTCGAGAGGCTGGCCGCGGAGCAGGCGATGATACGGGAGGGGTTGGAGAAGTTGGCGCGGGAGGGCCGCGGTCGCGGCGCGGAGAAGGCGGGCGACCTGGGCGGCTTGGCCGAAGAGATGGCGGAACTCGAGCGAGAGCTCGAAGCCGGGCGGCTCGACGAAAGCGTTTTAGAGAAGCAGGAGAAGCTGCTGGAGCGGATGCTCTCGTCGACGCGGGCGCTCCGCGTCCAGGGGCGCTCGAGCCGGCGGCGGGCCGAGCCTGCCCGGGAGTACGCGACGCCGGCGGTGGCGCCGCTGCCCGGTACGTTGACGGCGCCGCGGCTCGAAGCCGGACCGGCGAGCGCGCCTCCCGCGGCGGGGTACGTCCCGGCGGACCTACGCGCGTCGCTGGCCGAATACTACCGCCGACTGGCCGGAGGGAAATAAGGGGTTGTATAAGCCGCGAGTAGCGATACGTTTTATTTCGGCGCTGGCGCTGGCGGCGACGGCCTCGGTCGCCGGTTCGCTCCACGACGCCGCGGCCTACCTCGAGGCGGGGGAGAAGGAAAAGGCCGCGGCGGAGCTCGTGGCCTACGGCCGGGGTGACCCGGCGGCGCCCTTGGCCAACCAGGCGTTGGATTGCGTGTTGTTATTGTACAAGAAGAACGTCGAGACGGAACCGCTCGCCGCGTACGTGGATACGCTTGCGCTGCTGGCCGACGGCTACGCGGCGACGGCGGACATAGTCTTCCGCGATATGGCCGGCGACGGGGAGCTTCCCTGGCCGCTGCGCGGCCGGGCGGTGCTGCTCGCCGCGGACCTCAACGCCGAGGGCGACCGCGTCGCGTTGCTCGAGCGCGCGTGGCGCGACTGCGACGACGACACCGCGCGCTTGCTCGGCGTGGCGCTGGCCGAGGCGTATTATAAAGAGGGGCGGACGGAGGAAGCGGTGGGAGTGCGCGACGCGTTCGCCGAGCGCTTCCCCGGCGACGAAGGGCTGAAGTACTTCGATTATTTAAAAGAGGAGAGCGAATGACGGCCGCGTCCGGTAACCGGGAGCAGGAGATAATCGTCGTCGTCGACGCGGCGCCGCTGGCGGAGCTGCTGCTCGCGAACAGCCCCCGGCCCGTACTGCCGGCGCTATCATACGGCCGAGCGAAAATCGGATACGGCCGCCGCACGCGCGACGAGGTCAAGCGGCTTTTGAAGGAGAAGGGCTTGCCGGGCGAGCGCGTCGTCGCGCTGATGGACGAGCTATGGCGCCAGGGCGTCGAACTTACGCCGGTAGAAGAAGTGCAGGCGTACGAGGACGAAGCGCGAGACGAGGGCTTGCGGCTGGCCGTCGCCGCGGCCGAGCCGGCGATATACCTCACCGCCGACGAGGGTTTGGTTGAGCTCGGCGAATGGAAGGGAATCGACGTCGTGGACGACGTAGAAAAAGTACGCCAGATCCTACTCTCGCACGAGGACACGGCGGTCGTCTTTCGCGCGGGGTCGGAGCCGGAGGCGATCCGCGTAGCCGACGCCCTTCGCGAGGCCGGCGTCGACGTGCAGGTCGTCTCGCAGCAGGTCCCGTGGTACAACGGCGTGCTGGTCGTGGGCCAGGGCTACTGGGGAGACGTGATGGTCTTCGCGAAGGACCGCGACGAGGCGGAGGGCATAATAACGAAGTTAGGTTTATGAACGTTCAAACGCGCGTTAGCGTAAAAGGGCCGCGCTACGGCGCGGCCTTTCCCCTTTCGGGGGCGTATTTATATATCTTGCGGTCGAAGCCGCCTACCCACACCTCGTCGCCGCCGAGGGTGAAGACATCGTACGCGTGGAACCCTTCCGGGGTCGGGACGTGGTTCCACGTTTCGCCGTCGAAATGATATATCGCCTGGCCGGCGGCCCAGCCGTCGGACGGGCTCGCGAAGTGTACGCCGTTGAGGATAGGCGGGTACTCCCGTGACCAGTCCTGTTCCCACTCCACCCAGAAGTCACGTCCCGCGTCGTAGCGGAATATGGGGTAGCCGGGCGGTATCTCCAACCCCGTACCGCCGCCCACGGCCCAGGCGGTTGTAGGCGTGGGCGCGTAGACGTCGAAGCGGTGTTCAATATCGAATGAGCTAACGCTCGTCCAGCTCGAGCCGTCCCAGCGGTGATAACTCCCGTAGCTGGTCACGGCCCAGCCATGGGTGGGGGAGGTGAAGTGGAGGCCCCAGACGAACTGGGCGACGGGCCAGGGGGTCCAGCCCGAGCCGTCGTAGTGGAATATGCCCTCCGACCCGCCTACCCATACGTCGTCCGGGGCGAGGGCGAAGACGGAGAATAAAATGGGCTCGCCGGGAGGCGAGGCGAATTCCTTCCAATCCTTACCGTCGTAGTGGACGACGAGGCCGGGGTAAACACCGGGTATATGTTTTAAGCCTACGCCCCAACCGTCGCCGGGGGCTGAAAAGTGTATATCCCAAAAATTGGCTTTAAGAGAGTTCGTGAAATCGCTATGTACGTACCAGGTATCGCCGTTGAATCCTAATATTTCGGACCCGTTAGTGCAAGCCCACCCGTAGTTGGCAGATATCATATATATGCCCGTAATACTCGTATTTTTAGGTAGGTCCTTAATTTCGAAGATTTTCCAGGGAAACGGGCCTTGCCATCTTTTGTCTTCTTCCGCCGTGGGGTTGTCGCAATCCAC
>SDBS01002390.1_pt1 | contig 18765 bp, 9 predicted proteins | sample 2277091 | NCBI WGS metagenome assembly SDBS01 (sample SAMN10404972, study PRJNA504765) | marine sediment metagenome | isolation source: marine sediment core GS10_PC15, 163 cmbsf | place: Arctic Ocean: Southern Knipovich Ridge | collected 2010 | reverse complement strand
AACGATAAGGCCAGGAATGATAGTCCGATTCGGATCTCTGCGGATAGTAGATTCCTCAACTATCTCCTCGACGACGACGATCACATGTTTTGCGGCAAAGGCCGCCTCTTTCTGAACACCAATTAGTCCCCAGAGCTGGGTATTTCCGTTTATGTCGGCTCTTTGGGCATGGATAATTGCCAGGTCTGGTTTAAGGGGTGGAACAACGGCGATGGTCTCCATGTTGTACGGGCTCTGCACAAACTTGATGCGAGAGTTGACTGCAGGTAATTCAGATCCTGTATAACTCCGCAGCGGGAAGAAGGGCATATTCGATGCGCCAGCCGTATACCTGCCGACCATGCCAAAATGTGAATACTCCTCGATCTCAAGCGGCCGAGGGATGCTTTTCTCAACGGCGCGTCGAATGCAGTGAAGGCTGCCGACCCCTGGATTTCCGAGATAACTAAAAACGAGCTTTTTAGCGACGCCGGCCGCGATCATTTGGTCGTAAAGTAGATCCGGAGTCAGCCGGCAGAGGGTCAGGTCTTTCTTGTTTTGTCGAATTATTTCGTGGGCGGCCGCAAAACAGATGAAAGCAGTAAACCCTTCGATGGCGATGGTTGATCCATCTTTAACGAACTGGTTTACTGCCTCCTGCATGTTTACCAATTTTCCGTCGGCCATATTGCTGCAGAAGCAAAAAGCAGCTGGGCGAAACCGTAACAGAGGCGGCCTCCCAGCTTTACATAACTAGTTTAATCGACAATCGTCTGACTTTGTTCATGCATGTACTGCTGTACGTAATAAAGACTTCCGCCCGCTTTTCCAGTGGAGCCACTTCCCTTCCAGCCACCAAATGCCTGGTACCCGGGCCATGCTCCGGTAGTGGCCCCTGTCTCCCGATTAACGTAAAGGACACCAGCCTCAATGTTGTCCAGGAACCACTCGATTTCGTCCTCATCCTCGCTGTAGAAGCCGGCTGTCAATCCGTATTCAACATCGTTGGCTTGTTCCATGGCTTCATCGAGCTCCGAAAATTCAGCGATGGTTACGATGGGTAGAAACATCTCCTGTTTCCAAAGGGTGTGCTCGAGGGGAAGCTCCGTCACGATCGTGGGTGTGACGTAGTAGCCGTTGAGATCGAGAGTTTTTCCTCCAAATACAATGCGGCCATTCTCGCGCAGATCTGAAGAAAATTTCTTATAATCGTCGAAGACAGATTTGTTGATAACCGGTCCCATCCAATTCCTCGAATCTGTGGGATCGCCCACGTTTATCTTTGATGTTAACTCCAGCAGCTTCTTCTCAAATTCCCTTTTTACATCTTGGTGAACATAGACGCGTGAACAGGCAGAGCATTTTTGGCCTTGAAGACCGAACGCAGACCTCATCACGCCGAGAGCAGCTTTATTAATGTCGGCTTTATTGCTTATTATGGTTGGATTTTTTCCACCCATCTCAGCGATGACCGGCCGAGGTAATCTGCTATTGGCAAAAGTACTGATGATGTGCATGCCCACATCATAGCTTCCGGTGAAGGTGATGCCATCAACGTCAGGGTTGTCGATGATTGTCTGGCCTACCGTTCGGCCGCCGCCTGAGACGAAATTAAATACGCCTTTGGGAACTCCTGCATCCCGGATGCATTTGGTTAACAGCCAGCCAGTAAAAGGCGTATCTGTTGCCGGTTTGAAAACGACTGTATTTCCGGCCACCAGGGCCCCGCCAGACGGTCCACCAGCCAGGGCAGCTGGGAAGTTAAATGGCGAAATCACAGCCCAGACGCCATAAGGTTTTAACACGCTTCGATTGTGATGGCGGGAAGTTTCTGATTTTAAAGTTACAGCAAAGCCATTGTTTTTTTCCATCTGGTCACAGTAATAGCGAATAAGATCGGCCGTTTCCTCGACATCTCCAAGCGCCTCCAGGCGATTTTTTCCGACCTCCAGGGACATCGTGGCGCCCATTTCAAACAGCCGGTCGCTTATGTTGTCGGCCGCCTTTCTTAGGATGGCTACCCGTTCCTGCCAGGGGGTTTTTCGCCAGCCAGGGAATGCATTTCGCGCCGCTTCGACGGCGTCATTGGCATCTTTTGCAGTCCCTTTCTGAAAGTAGCCCATGACCAATTTCAGGTCCACCGGGCTCTTCTTTTCAAAGGTTTCAACGGCGAATCGCTCCTCGCCATTGATATACAATGGATAGGTCTTGCCCATCTTTTCCTTAACTTTCTTGACAGATTGGTTGTAGAGTTCATCCAATCTTGGATTGGGACTCGCCAAAGTTGAATAGGTCACCTTAATCTTCTCTGCCATTGATAAACCTCCTAGGTTGAAGTTTTAATATTTATTACTTGTTTATGATCAGGGGCCACAATCGTCCGAATTCCAATGTTGAATATTGTGACTTTATAGCTGGCGTTCTTTCTACATCAAAAAGGCTGATCAATTTGATAATTGCCGCCAGCGACAGCCAATTTCTATGGTTTATTCGCTCCAATCAACAAGAAAGTAGCTAGTTTTGCCTCGCCGAATCACAATATACCTATCTGAAGTACGATCGGCCAAAATAAGATGCGTGTTAGCATCAATAATCTTTTTGTCGTTGACGGTTATTGCTCCGTTCTGAATATCCTCTCGCGCTCGTCGCTTAGAATCGGAAATATTTGCTTCAACCAGCAGGTCAACGAGTTTTATCTCCGCTCTTTGGTTAATTAGATAGGAGGGCACATCGTGGAGAGCTTGTTCGATCTCTTCGGCCGCTAAGTCAGAAATTCTGCCGTAAAATAGAGCTTTGGAAATCTTTTCCGCGTTTTCCATGGCTTGCATTCCATGCACATATCGTGTTACCTCTTGCGCTAATGTGCGTTGGGCGGCTCTTTCCCAGGGCTTATTGGCCACTTCTCCCTCCAGTCCAGATAGAGCCTCGCGATCAAGGAAAGTGAATTGTTTAAGGAATCTCAGAACATCCTGATCACTAACATTTATCCAGTACTGGTAGAATTGGTAGGGAGTCGTTCGTTCGGCATCTAGCCAGATGGCGCCAACTTCGGTCTTCCCTAATTTTACACCGTCGGCTGAGGTAACCAGGGGCAGCGTCAGCCCGTATGCTGGTTCGGAAAGCTTTCGCCGGATAAGGTCTATTCCAGCGGTGATATTGCCCCATTGATCGCTTCCTCCAGCCTGTAGTCGGCAATCATAGAGCTCAAACAGCCGTACAAAGTCGTATGCTTGGAGGACCATGTAGCTGAATTCCGTGTAAGATATTCCTTCCTCCAACCGGGACTTAACTGAATCCTTGCCTAGCATTTGTCCGATGGGGAAATGTTTACCAATTTCACGCAAGAACGGGATAAGTCCTAATTCTCCTAACCAATCGTAGTTACTTACAATCCTGGCAGGGTTGCTCTGGCTGTCAAAATCAAGATATCTTTTTAGCTGAGAGCCAATTCTAGAGGCCCATTCATCCACAACTTCTTCGGGGTTGAGCTTCCTCTCTGATTTTCTTCCGCTGGGATCACCTATCAGTCCAGTGCCCGTGCCTACGACAGCAATAGGATGGTGGCCTGCTAGTTGAAATCGATGCAGCAGCAGTATCTGGAGAAGATTGCCAATGTGTAAACTGTCCGCAGTAGGGTCAAAGCCAATATAGAGTGTTATCGGACCATCAGACAGAAGTCGATCCAATCCGACCCGATCAGTAACTTGATAAACTAGCTCTCGGAATTCGAGTTCATCCAGCAGATTCATAAATTATCCTGTGGTGGCTCCAAACTATCACCGACGGGATTTTAATTTATCTAACCCGGGCTGGCAATAGTAGTAGAACTCTGTATTTGGGGACCGGAGCTAACCTCGATGTTATCTAACTTAGGCTGCTACTTAGTTTAATGAATCAAGGGCTATTTCTGCCGGGTAAAAGTTCTCGTTCAATTCGAGCGCCTTAGAATAGGCAGCCGAGGCTCCTTCTACATCTCCTCCGAACAATAAAGCATGGCCCTGATAGAGGTATGTCTCCTCAACATTTCGCCCACCTTGAGTCGCCAGAATAGAGTCGGCAATTTCGATCATATCGTCATACCGGCCGACTTTCATATAGGCCAAATATGGTCGAAATTCGTACCAAAGGAGCCTGGGAGGAAGCCCAATAGCCCTGGCCTGATCAAAGGCGGCCGCGCCATTTTCATAATATTGGCTGTCCCCCGTTAGCTCCCCCAGCCTGGTTAAGCTTGTTCCAAGATTGAACCAGGCAAATGGATTGTCAGGTGAGGCAGCCGACTCGGCTTGTGCTCTTCTGGCTGCATTTTGCCACATAATCCCTTCTTGAAGTAGATCGTCCCCCAAGATGGCAAACACCTCTGCTTCTTGTTCAGGTTCATAAACAACATAAAAATTATAGTTAAAATGCTGCCACAATTCGTTGATTTCATCATACGAGTCTGCCCTTCCGTTAACCGGGTCAACTCTGAGGTAGCTATCCATGCTGTAGAAAACTTCTTCAATCTCATCGTAGCCAAAAACAGTCAGATAATGTCCAAACCAGCCCTGAGCCCCACTTGTGTTTGGCTCATACCCTTTTTCTATAACCACCGGAAAACCGGAGGCAATGAAGCGCTTTAACATCTCCAGATTTCCATTGCTATGAACAGTCGAGCGAAGCCCAGTGAATTCATTGACATAATCACTTAACTGCCAGGGACTCACATTGCGATCTTCTGGATTAGGTTTGAGATATGATGCGGCCTCTACCTGGGTTGTCTCATCACCGTACCAGTTTAATACCTGGGTTAGATTAGCTGGTCCGCAGTTGTTGAAGGTCTGCTGAATTCTCTTAATGCCCGTAAGTTTAACGAATTCGGGTAGAGGCTCTGGGGTTGGTGTATTGGTCGGTGATGGTTCTATTGTCGGCGAAGGGACTAGGGTTGGTGGATCCTCTTGAACAGCATCATCTTCTAGGTCCTTTGAATCGACCGTGGGAGTAGGTTCCCTTGTTGGCGTCATGGTTGGCTGCACCGTTGCAGCTAAATCGGGAACAATTATTCGGGGTGGTTCAGATGAAAGGCTTGGGGCTGGCACTGTGGCGAATGGGGCAACCTGTTCAATCAGATTCTCGGTTATTTCGCTTAGAAATGGACTTCTCTCAGCCAGGGCAGCCCGGTAGCGGCCGGGTATGGCAATCGCAACTTCGGGAAGAGCCAACAGTCCAATGATAATTATGAGCTGGACGGCCGCTAGAATAAGAATTAGTTGTTTGGTTCTTCTACTCATGTTTGCAAATCGATAGGGACGTTTACCTTATTATAGACAAGGTTGTTCGCTTATAACCCGACACGCTGACTCATCATAAAATTAACTATCAAATGCTTCCAGGGCAATCTGTGCCTGTCGATAGCCGGGATTAAAACGATTGGCTTTTTCAAAGTTTGATTTAGCTCCATCTTGGTCCCCAAGAGCCTTCAATGCCAGGCCCTTATAATAATAAGCTTCCTCAAAATAGGGGCGATTCTGGAGGGTAACATCAGCTAGAAGAACAACGTCACCGTATCTGCCTACTTGATAATAGGCCTCGTAGGGGCCAAATTGATACCAGAGCATCCTCCAGGGTAGGCCAATCGCCCTGGCCTGGTCGAAAGCGCCGGCCGCCCTTTCGTAGTTTCCCAAGGCGTTATAAACTGTTCCCAGATTAAACCAGAGGTATTCATCCTGTGGATCAGTTCTTAACGCTTCTTTCGTATTTTCCAGCGACCCCTGCCACATTGCTGCATCGTCAATATTTTCGCCGATTATCTCTTCTATTTCTGACCGCTCATCCTCTTCAAAGATCACTATATAAGTGCGGTTAAATTGGTTCCAATACCGATCAAGATCCTCGAAGCTGATCTGACGGCCTGCTTGATCAGCGTTTTCTCCAGGAATTTCACTGGTACCAAACCACGAATCATAGACCCAGATGCTCTCATCAGCCAAATCATAGGCCACGACTAGAAGATAGTGTCCGTACCAATCCATCCAACGGTATTCGCCTGGAGGGTCTAAGCCTAATTCGACAATTACAGGATAACCTTCAGCAATAAAGCGCAGGAGCGTAGCCAGACTTCCATTGGCACGGGATATCGCACCAAGATCACTATTATTATTGACATAATCTACCATTTCAGTAGGGGAAACGTTTCGATCTTCAGGATCGGGTTTTAGGACCGAAGCCGTCTGTTCTTGAGATAGGAACAGGTCGAAGTAGCTTAAGCCCATGGCCAACGTGGCCGGTCCACAATTATTCCAAGTCTGAAATTGGTGCCGAAACTTTTCTAGCCGAGCATTTGCTGGCAGCGGAATTTTGGTTGGCGCGGGCGTTGAAGTTTGAGGACTTGCTGTGGACTTGGGACGTACCGGCGCATTTGAAGAACCGTTCTCGGGAGATTCCAGGATGGGCGGGGGAGATTCCGATTCAGCTTCCTCATCTATTTGAATGACTTCAGATGACAGGTAGCTGGCCAATTCATCGTTCGATTTCTGTACTTTATTAGTAGAGGTCTCGTAGTTATCTATCAGCTCATTTGGGTCAATGGAAATCTCGGCCGTCGGCAATAACTCCACATGCTCCCTGGCGGCCAACTGCTGCATGGAATCTGGCAGATAAGCTGCAGCATAGCGACTAGGTAAGGTCCGTAATACGGCCGGAATCTGCCAGAGAACAACGAGAATTCCCAAGACGATAAGGAAAATCAACGTTTTTCTATTGGAAAGATAGCGTTTTATCATAGGTAGTGGAAGGAATTACCCATTCAAACATTGATTACCGCTCTCAAGATCGGAACATTATAGCGAAAGGCATGACTGACCCAAAAGGGTGATATCAGGATATACACGAGGCGTACTTAGGTGATGCTAATAATTGGCAGTCCCCAAAATTGGCCCCATTCTAGCCGTAACTTGGCTGAGCGAGCAGTAGAAAATCGCAGAAAACAGCCTCTAAACCAAGTCTGCAACAAACCGATTCCTCTTCGAAACTAGTCAGCGTAAATCCTATCTATTGGTAAAGTACCCTCTCGAATACAATTATTCGACGGTTACACTCTTGGCCAGGTTTCTAGGTTGGTCGACGTCACAGCCGCGACGAACGGCTATATGGTAACTTAAAAGCTGCAAGGGAATTACATTTACAACCGGGGCGAGCAGTGGGGGCGTCTCCGGAACAAAGATAGTGTAATCAGCCTTTTCCGTTATCGTTTCATCACCCTCAGTTGCCAGGGCGATAACCGTACCTCCCCTGGACTTGGCCTGCTCTATTTGACTTATCATCTTGTCATAAAGTTCGTCCCTGGTGGCAATGGCCACAATGGGCATTGATTCATCTATTAGAGCGATGGGTCCATGCTTCATCTCACCAGCAGGATAACCTTCCGCATGAATATAGCTGATCTCCTTCAGCTTTAGGGCGCCTTCGAGGGCGATTGGGTAATTAATTCCCCGGCCAATAAAGAGGAAATTTTGGGCTTTATGAAACCGGTTGGCCAAAGTCATTAATTCCCGGTTCCCGTCCAATGCCCGGCCGGCTAGATCGGGTAAAAGGGCGAGATCAGCAATAAGCTGCTTGAGAGCGATTTCAGATAAGGTTCCTCGCTTGAATCCCAAGAGGCAAGCAATCAGATAAAGGTCCACTAGAGACGTAGTAAAAGCTTTGGTTGTGGCCACGCCAATCTCTGGGCCTGCCTGCATAGCGAGGTATCCATCGGCCGTGCGCATTGATTGGCTGCCAATGACGTTCACAATTGACCATAGAAGAGCGTCTGACTCACGAGCTAAATCGCAAGCCGCTAACGTATCGGCCGTCTCCCCAGACTGCGATATTGACAATACCACCGTTTCACGATCGAGAAGAGGTGTACGGTACCGAAACTCAGATCCATAGTCTACTTCGACCGGCACTTTGGCGATATTTTCGAAGAGAAATTTACCGACCAATCCCGCATAGTAGCTGGTTCCACAGGCAATAATGAACAACTTCTTTATTGAAGTGGCCAAGTTCTGATCCAGATTTAACGTTTCTAGGTCGACGCTGCCACTATCAAAATCGACCCGTCCTCTAATAGTGTCAATCAGAGCTCGTGGCTGCTCAAAAATCTCCTTTTGCATGAAGTGCTTATACTCGCCTTTCATAGCGCTGACGGGATCCCAGGGAATCGTGTGTATTTCTGTCTCCACAGGATTTGACTCAAGATCGGATATTGAAAACGAATCTCCCTTGACAAAGGCCAGCGCTTGACTATCTAGAAAAACCATATCTCTTGTGAATTCGAGGATCGCGGGAATGTCGGAGGCGACAAACATCTCGCCATCTCCTATGCCCAGGGCAATGCCACCTGCATTTCCAAGGCGGGCGCAAACGAGTTGGCCAGGATGATCTCTAGACAGTACAACAATAGCATTCGAGCCAGCCAACTGTTTGAGGGTTTCACAAGTCGCATCTGGGAAACTGTACCCAGCTTCCAGGTATCGCTCAATCATTTGAACGATGACCTCGCTGTCAGTATCCGATTGAAACTCAACCCCCTCGTCTGCCAACTCATCCTTCAGGGAAACGTAATTTTCAACAATGCCATTGTGCACCAGAACAACCCGCCCCTTCATACTGATATGAGGGTGGGCGTTTCTCTCACTCGGTTCCCCATGGGTGGCCCACCGGGTATGACCAATGCCGGTATGCCCTTCAACTGGCTCTTCATCAACCAATTGAATTAAGTTGGATAACTTCCCTTCTTCTCTTCTCAGGGTGAATTGACCATCTTGGCCCAGGATAGCCAAACCGGCGGAATCATACCCGCGATATTCGAGTCGTTTTAGACCGCTGAGAATGACCTGCTGCGCCTGGCGGGGTCCAATATAGCCAATAATGCCACACATTATATACCTCCGAATGTTAACTTTATTCGAGGTATCGGCCACCGGGATTAATCGAATCTCTAATCACCGGCAAGCTCTACCTGGAATATGTGCGGCGGGCCGTTAATTGACGTCGGGGGAATGGCACGCCCCTCCTCGATTGAAGTCCACGAGCATTCATCTCAGACTGCCACTATCGATCATTTTGTCGGATGCTTTCGCAGTCCACTTTGTAGATCAACTTTTTGGGAGGGGGCAAAACTCAGGGTGTGGCGGTCCTGGAAGGCATCCGCTGATCTCTCGATTTTCCGTTTTCTTATCTCCGTCTCGGGAACTATGAAACCGTTAGCCCCATCTCGCGATGGGGAACCTTCACCTCGTTAACCCCAAGCATTTGGGGTCCGTGCGCTTAAGTCTAGCTCGCAATTCAATTGTTAATTAGCCTCATGCTAGCCTGCCAAGGAGTAAATGTCAACAGCTTTTAACGTAATCAAAACGTAATCAAACAGGTATTGACAGCCAACCTCATATTCGTATAATTAGCCGTCCTAATTATTAGGAGACCAAACTTATATGAATGATTCCCTCGCGTTGGCGCGTCAATTACTCGAGATTATTCCCCCCGTGATGCAGACGCTGGCCTCAGAACTCAGGAGAACTGGCCAGGTGATTTCGCCCTCCCATTTTGGAGTAATGGCTATGCTGCACTTGCAAACCTGCAACCTGAGTGAATTAGCCGAGCACCAATGGGTGAGCTTGCCTACTATGTCCATCACAATAAGTCGACTTGAGGAAAGCGGTCTAGTAACGCGCACTCGTGACGAAAACGACCGTCGGGTCGTGATGATCGAACTTACCGCTGCCGGGATCCACAAACTGGATCAAATTCGGGATATAGCTGAAACGCGGATCAGCGTCGTGCTCTCCGATCTTTCCTCAGCCGACAAAAAATCGCTGGCCAATGGATTGGGGATATTAGGAAAAGTTTTCGAGCTGAATAAAACGTTAGATAGCGCCACTGACGAGGAAGATGGCGCACTAAGAGAGAACCCGCTTACGTAGAAAGTTAATGGACGATCGAGAGCGTGTGCCGATTTTATTTTGTATTAGTGATTTTGCACGGTTGAGTCTGCCAAAAAAGTCTGGGCTACGCCGGAAAGTTTCTCGAGAATAATCCTGCGGAATTGAGGCAATCTGCATTTTTTTAGTAAGGTAATAAGTTGAGTGAATTAAGAAAAAGGAATTGAAATGTTAGTTAGATTTTTTAATGGGATTACAAGCCTTTCATTGAGGTTTCGATGGGTCGCTATCGCCCTGGCGCTGCTGATATTGGCATTGGGCATTGTCGCCGTTTTAGGTCTAAACCTTGAACTGCTGCCGAGAATTGAATTTCCCCAGACAATCGTTGTCGCTCAGTGGGATGATGCGGAGTCAGCCGAACAATTTTTACAGGAAGTTACCATTCCCATAGAGAATGCGCTTTCAGCAGTTGATGGGGTGGTCAATGTCGAATCAACAACGAGCACCAGCTTTGCCTTTATTATTGCACGCAACGATTTTGGGCTTGATCAAACTAAAATTTTTGAAGAAATCGAGGAAAGCATTAAAGGAATTAGCTTTCCCGAGGGAATGGAGCTTCCAGAAATCTTGAATTTTAGCTTGAGTGATCTGCCGGTGGTTGTGGCCAGCGCCTCATCAAGTGAGCTTTCTCTTGCTGAATTAAAAGATCTAGTCATCACTGAACTTCAGCCCCGCCTAGAAAACGTAGGAGAAATCGACCAGGTTACGGTAGGAGGTGGCCAGGAACTGCCCGATGATTCCGAACCGGGAGATTCCACCGGTGAAGAAGCTCCTGCAGAAAGAGATCAGGAAGAAGAGAGTGCGATTGAAGAAGAGCTTTCGGCCGAGGATCCCGGCCGCTTACCTCAGGTGTTGGTTGATGGCGCGGCCGCTCTGGGAATTGAAATAGAATATGCGCAAGATGTTACGCTAGATTTCCTGGCTGCTTTGGGATTGAGAGGCAGTGCGGAAGAATTTATAACGGTTTTAGTGCTTATCCCTCCTGATACGCTGCGTTTCGCACCCCCTGAAACGCTGGCGCTGCTGCCAATCGAATTCGTGAGCAGACTAGATCCCGCTTTACAAGAGGAGCTAGATGAATTAGCCGCCGAATTTGGTGGGATAAATCAATACACCGCGGAGGAAACTCTCGCGATGCTTGCCAGTCAGGAGGAACCCGCTGAAGAGCTTCAGGAAGGGAGGCCTGGCTCAGAGATTCCAACTGTTGATCCAGTTCCTCTGCCCGAATCGTGGATAGCCGCCGTTGCCCAGGGTGGTCTAACTATAGAAACGACCGCCGATCTCACCCCAGAGATAATGGTGGTTGTTACCAGCTTTGCCCCACAACTGCTGCTTGAACTAGAGCCAGTAATGCTGCGGGCCATCGATCCTGCGGCCGTTGCAGTAGTGATTGAGGACCTGGAAGAGCAGATAGACTCGGTTTTATTGGGCGAACTATTGGCGCTCCAGGCGGCCGCCTTAGGCCAGCCACCCGAACCCCAACCCCTACCTGAATCGTGGGTCCAGACTGGAGCCGCTGTTGGCTTCCCGATTGAGAACACCGACGACGTGCCAGCAGAGGCAGTTCCTTTCCTGGCCGAAAATGCGCCGGAGTTGTTTGCTGAGTTAATCCCAGAGGTTTTACTTGCTTTCACGCCTGAGGTATTGGCGGGTCTACCCCAAGATTACGTCGACAGCCTCGACGAAGGTCTGCAGCAGACGCTGCTCAATATCGCGATCCATCACCAGGTTTTCTTAGCTCTGGAAGAGATGGGCGAGGAGGAGGCTGCCGAGACTGAAGAACCGGCAGGAGAAGATCCCGCACGGCTGCCAGAGGCGCTCATCGAGCTCTCCGGCAATTTCGGATTTGAGATCGAATTTGCCTACGACATACCGCCCGCATTTATGCGCCAGATTACGAGCTTTGGTCCACAAGGGCTGCAGGTACTTCAAATGCTTACTCCCGGAAATCTTCGCGCACTCCTTCCGGAAGCGATCGCTCTGCTGCCGTTGGAATTTCTCGCTAGTCTAGATCCAGAATTATTAAGCGAATTGGATGAATTGGCGGCCGAATACGGTGGGGCCGGCCAATTGGCGTTGAGTGAAAGTGAAGCTGAAGAGGAAGTAGAAGTTGACCCCGATGCACCCTTGTTGAGTGGTGTCTGGCTAGAGCCCAACGCGGACGGCCAACCTTCCGATTTCGAAACCGCCGCTGATATTCTCAACAATCCTTTTGCGCCTGGGGCGGCTATGCTGCTCAACTTCTTCCCGGATTCGCCTCAAATAGAGAACTTTGCCGATTTCATGATGGCCCTAACCCCTGATGTCGTAGCCTATCTGGCCGATAATGAAGAGGATTTTGTCAGCCTCCTGTCACCGGTAGTTTTAGAAGTTTTCTCTCCAGAATCGCTGCTTTTCCTTTTGGAGAATTATGGCGATGATTTTGATGCCGACCAGGCGGAGAGGCTAAGAGCGATTGCTGCTGGCGAATTGGATGTGTTCGTTCCTGAATCCACGATAACCAGGACAGATGGCAATCCAAGTGTACTTCTTAACCTGTTCAAAGAAGGAGATGCCAACACTGTTGAAGTTGCCAATCGTGTCTTTGATGAACTTGCTGCCTATGAAACAGAGAATCCAGAAATTCAGATCAGCTTTGTATTTGAACAAGCTAGTTTCATCGAAGATTCAATCACTAATGTAGCACGCGAGGGATTGCTGGGCGCCTTCTTCGCCATGGTGGTGGTTCTTATATTCTTGAGTGGAGTGGTGGGAGGACGCTACAAACTTAACTGGCGTGCAACACTGGTGGTGGGCGTGTCAATACCATTGTCGATATTCGCCGCTTTGATTTTGATGCGCTGGCTTCCGCCGACCATGGGAGCGTGGATCAATGATTTAGCGGCCGAATCAGGCAGCGGCGTATTGGCCTTTGTCGCCCGATTTTTCCCAAGAAATATTACATTGAATATCATGACATTATCCGGAATGACGGTAGCTGTGGGCCGGGTTGTCGATGACTCAATTGTCGTTCTGGAAAACAGCTACAGATATATCCAACAAGGCGGTGACCGGCGAACAGCAGTGCTGAACGGAACTCGGGAGGTGGCCATTGCGATTTTCGCTTCCACCTTGACAACAGTCGCCGTATTCCTGCCCTTGGGTTTGACTGGTGGGATCATAGGCTCCTTTTTCCTACCCTTTGGCATGACAGTTACTTTCGCCCTAATAGCCAGCTTTGTCGTGGCTATCACAGTAGTTCCAGCGCTAACTTTTACTCTTATTAGCAAGAAGCATATTCCCGAGGAAAAAGAAACATGGATGCAGCGCAGCTATACCCCACCATTGGAGTGGGTGCTGAATCACCGCGGGATAACCATGGCGATTGCCTCCGTAATATTCATCGGTAGTCTGTTCCTGCTATCGACTCTGCCACGCAGCTTTATCCCTGGTTTGGGTGAGCCAACGGTGAATGTGGCGGTAAATCTGGGAAGTGGCACAGTGCTGGCCGAGACCGATGCCTTGGTAAGGGAGTTTGAAGAGTCGGTGATCGAAATTGAAGGGATCGATCGTATCCAGACTGAAGTTGGCAGCGGCGGTGGATTTGAAGCGTTCTTTGGCGGCAGTGGCGTCAGCCAAGGCCAGGCAAATACAACCATTTCGGTGGAAGATCCGGATCTTTTGAGCATAGTTAACGACGAAGTACGAAATATCGCCCAGGAAATTTTTGGGATGCCGAATGTCACGGTTTCGGCCGCGGTGCAGACTGGTTTCGGCGGGTTCAGCTTGATCGTTACCGCGGATTCGCTTGATCAACTGCTGCCAGTGGTTGATGATGTAAAGAATGCCATCGGTTCCGTTGATCTTGATGAAGATGGCAGGCCTGAAATTGTGAACATTACCAGTAATGTCGACCAGGGCGCTATTGATGCTGACTCGACCATAATCCGAATTGATGGGCGGTCAGCCATAAGCTTTGGCGGCGAATTGGAGACTGACGACACCCTCGGAGCAATTGGTGCAGCCAAGGAGGCGGTGGGAGATTTAGAAACGCTTCCAGCCAACGCTGAAGTCACGGAAGGGTTTGATTCCGAACAGCAGACTGAAGGATTTCAGCAGATGATCACCGCTATAGGTTATTCAATCATCCTTGTTTACTTGATTATGGCCATCACTTTCAAGAGTGTGATCCATCCCTTCACCATATTGCTCAGCCTGCCATTTGCATTGGTCGGGGCGGCATTGGCTTTATGGCTGACTGATTCAGTTCTAGGAATCTCTTCGATGATCGGCATGATGATGCTTGTAGGAATTGTAGTAACCAATGCAATTGTGCTGCTGGCGCTGGTTCAGCAGCTGCGCAGCCGGGGATCAGGCACCTACGACGCCTTGGTTCAAGGCGGCAGAACGAGGCTGCGGCCTATCTGGATGACCGCACTTACGACCACCTTGGCACTGATCCCACTCGCCTTGAGCCAGGAAGCGGGGGCGATCATCGCCTCGGACCTGGCGATTACCGTTATTGGTGGTCTGCTGGTCAGCACATTCTTGACCTTGCTGGTGGTCCCCGTGGTTTACAGCCTCTTCAACGATCTTGGTCAGAAGTTAAGAATCAGGCGCAAATAGCTGCCATTATTGAGAATTGGGGCCTACCAGCCGTAAACCGACTGGTAGGCCGTTTTTTATTTTCCGTAATCGCTTTGGCTATTTACAGTTGGCGCCAGGTTGGCCCAGAGCTACTGTGGTTATCCGCCATATCATCTCTGTAAAAATAGCAAGGTGATCTGTCGATAGCACGGTAATTGCAATAATAGTTCGACATCGTATAATTCTATGTCATACTACAGATAATTGAAAGAAAAAGAGGGATCTAAAATGGGAAAAAGTGACAATCAAGAAAGAGTCCAGATGGTCAACTTCGTCCAATCTCTAAATCCAAACATCGACCCCAATGCGGTTCGGCTCATGGATCAAATGCACTATGTGGCCCATTCTCTCCGGAGAATTGGAGAAACAAGCCTGGTTAAATCAGGCTTATCGCTGGCTAAATATCGGATTCTAATGAGCTTGATGAAGTGTCAAGAGTTCGAGGGCAAGCATGATTTAAACCCATCTGAGATCAGCCTGCTTCAAGGAACCAGCAGAAATACAGTGAGTTCTTTAATAAGCGATCTGGAGGATGAGAAGCTGATTGAACGAAGATTAGATCCAAACGACAGGAGAAAGTTCAAGATACGACTAACAGAAGCAGGCCGTAATAAGGTCTCTAAATACGCGGTAGATCACCTGGATGTGATTGGCCAAATATATGGCGTCCTTAACGCTGAAGAGCAAGAAAATCTGAGCGCTTTGCTGTCCAAACTTGAAAGAAGCGCTAAGACACACAAGAAAAATTAGGCTGCTCGAAGTTTGGCTTAGGCCAAACTTGACGTTTACCGAGCCCTGCATCATGGGCACGTAAGAGCGGCGGGAGAATATTATGCAGATTGCCGACAACCGGCTGAAACATCGAAGGGGTGCTAAGAATAAGGAGAGCAGCCGGTCGATGAGGCGGGCTATGGGTTACTTAGCCCGATACCCAAAGGTTACCATAGGAGCGACTATCGCTCTTCTAGTGGCAACAGCCGCCCAATTAGCCGTGCCGCAGATGATTCAAAATATCATTGACACGATTGTAATCAGCGTCGGTACCGAAACGATTTTCACTCTTCCCGAACAGGCACAAACCTTGACGACAGAACGACTAGGGCTCGATCTGGAAGCGATGCAGCTTGATCTGGATAACGCGCCAAGGGCCCTGGTAATGGCGGGAGCAACCGTCGTTGTATTCGCCATTGCTCGGGGATTGTTTTCCTTTGCCCAGGCATACCTGTCTCAAATTTTGTCTCAAAATATTGCCTTTGATTTACGAAATGACCTCTTCTCGAAGATACAGAGGTTGAGCTTTAGCTACCATGATCGCAATCGAACTGGACAGCTAATGATTAGGGCGACTGACGATGTTGAAAAGTTGAGGTTGTTTATCGGTCAAGGCCTGTTATTGGCTCTACAGTCTTTCATATTGTTAATCGGAACACTGATTATCCTCATGCTGACCAACTTCCGTTTAACATTAATTATTCTACCAATACTCCCCATCACTCTAGTGATTTTTATAGCATTCGGAAGAATAGCTCAGCCGCTGTTTCGCGAGGTACAGGAGAGATTGGCCCATGTTAACACCTTGCTGCAAGAGAATCTGGCCGGGATCCGAGTGGTGAAGGCTTTTGCAAGGGAGCCCTCTGAAGAGGAGCGTTTTGGCAGAAGTCTGGATGACCTTCTTGAGCAGAGGCTGGTTATCGGCCGCATCTTTTCCTTTTTGTTCCCATTTATATTCCTGGTGGCTAATTTAGGACAGGCGGCGATCTTATATTTTGGTGGTCGCGCGATCGTTGAGGGCAACTTGACTCTTGGTGAATGGCAGAAATTCAGCCTCTATCTTGCTTACATTTTCATTCCTATGGCCCAATTGGGCTTCATTATTTCGCTTTTGGCCCAGGCTTCTGTCAGCGCAGACCGCATTTTTGAGATACTTGACGCTAAAAACGAAGTTCAAAATAAGCCAAACGCCAAATCCATCTCAGAGATAGACGGAAACGTAAGATTCGAAAATGTTTCATTTCAATATTTTGACAGCGGCGATCCTGTCTTACAGGAAATAAACTTTCAAGCTGAGCCTGGTCAGACGATTGCACTCTTGGGCTCAACCGGCAGCGGAAAGACGACCATCATCAACCTGATCCCCCGATTTTATGACGCAACGGAAGGTCGCGTGCTCATCGACGGCCATGATGTTCGTGATGTTACCCTGGAGAGTCTCCGGAAGAAAATCGGTATTGTTCTCCAAGAAACGACATTATTTACCGGGAACATTAGAGAAAATATTGCCTTCGGCCGTTCCAACGCATCCGATGATGAGATCGTCGCTGCTGCAGAAGCCGCATCAGCCCATGAATTTATTACCGAATTTCCTAATGGGTATGACACAATAGTGGGTGAGCGCGGTTCGACATTGAGCGGTGGACAGAAACAGCGAATCGCGATAGCTCGCGCGCTGATCATGGATCCTCACATATTGATTCTAGATGACTCCACCAGCAGCGTTGATTTGAACACTGAATTCCAAATTCAAAAAGCACTTGATCTATTAATGGAGGGGCGAACGAGCTTCGTAATCGCCCAGCGCATCAGCACAGTCTTAAACGCGGACCAGATATTGGTGCTGGACCACGGAAAGATTACCGCGGTTGGTACCCATGAGGAACTTATGGACGACAGCCCGATTTATGCAGAAATCTATTACTCACAATTACTCGAGGATGCTCTCCCAGCATAGCCAATGGAAATTGTTGAAATCTTATATCTCATCTTGGAGATAGTCTATGTTTGATCGACAAACCCAGTTGTTTGGGATGGAGAGTTCTAAAGCTAGAAGCGTCAGTTCGACTCTCCGCCGGCTGTGGACTTATTTTCGTCGATACGGCCTTATTTTGATTCTAATTGCCGTGGCAATTGTAGCTGGCACCTATATGCAGGTGCTAATCCCTGATCTAACCGGACAGGTGGTCGACTGTTATCTCGCGCCCTACGGCGCCCGAACGCTGGGCGGCAATTTGCCAGGAGCAGTACCATTAGAGGATCTGCCTGATTCAGCTAACCTACAGGAAAGCAGCGCCGCGACCAACTGCTGGTTTACTACACCTGATCTGAATGCCTCTGCTGCGGAAACAATTTCAGGCGTGGGAGCTTTAGCGCTTCTCATCGTAGGTCTTTATGTCGGAAGCTCAGTACTTGCTGGTGTCCAATTTTATGCCATGAGCTGGGTAGGGTTTCACGTATTGCGGGACATGCAGTCCAACATCTTTCAACAGATTCATCGCTTGACCTTGGGATTCTTCTCCAAAAATGAGTCAGGCGACATCATGAGCAGGGTAACAAACGATATTGACGCCATCCAACAAGTGATTGGATTTGGCATAATAAGCGTTCTTCAGGGCATATTACTAATCGGTTGGATTGTAATCAGGATGCTGCAACTGAACGTACCATTTTCCGTCATCACCCTGAGCATGCTGCCGATAATGTTTATTGTCACGAGATGGTTTTCGGGACAGGCGCGAAAAGCGTTTCGTCGGGCTCGAGTGGAGATAGGCGCCGTAAACGCCGATCTTCAGGAAAACATTGCGGCCGTTCGTGAGGTACAGGCTTTTGGAAGGGAAGAGGAGAATATTGAGCAATTTCGATCCAGTAACGCTGCAAATAGGGACGCCAATATTCAGGCGCAGGCGTACAGCACAGCGTTGGCGCCATCGCTGGAAGCGCTAAGCTACATCAGTCTAGCCCTGGTAACCGTGATAGGCGGTTTGGCTATCATAAATGGCGGCGTCTTACTTGGATCGACCATTTCTATTGGCTTGATCATCACCTTTGTCGCTTATACCCAACAGTTCAACCGGCCGGTACAGCAAATATCCGTCCTGTGGACGAACATTCAAAGCGCTATAGCAGGGGCTGAGCGGATCTTTGGTCTGCTCGATGAACAACCTGATATCAAAGACAAGCCTGATGCTGTCGTACTTCCAACGATAATTGGCGAAGTTATCTTTTCCGATGTCTGGGCCGAATACAATCGAGGAGAACCCGTCATAAGAGGGATAAATATACGCGCCGAACCAGGAGAAATGGTAGCTATAGTTGGACCAACAGGCGCCGGCAAGACCACCATCATGAATCTGCTGCCAAGATTTTGGGACGTATCAGATGGAGAAGTGGTTATTGACGGCTACGATGTTCGAGACGTCAGCCGCTC
>SDBS01002388.1_pt1 | contig 18783 bp, 11 predicted proteins | sample 2277091 | NCBI WGS metagenome assembly SDBS01 (sample SAMN10404972, study PRJNA504765) | marine sediment metagenome | isolation source: marine sediment core GS10_PC15, 163 cmbsf | place: Arctic Ocean: Southern Knipovich Ridge | collected 2010 | reverse complement strand
GGATAGTCCGGACCAGTAGTACATCTCATCCATAGCTTTAATGGCAAAATAATAAGTCGTCAGTGGTTCTAATCCCTCGACCACGAAACTCTGACCATCGGGGGCATTGACCGGGTACGGTGGGTCAGCAACCTGAACATCATCATCGAATGTAGAATCGGTGATCGGGTATTGCGAATAGCGGATATCGTATTTTTTGGCCCTGCCGCTGATACTGTCATCACCCGGGGCCGACCAATACAATTCCACCCACCTTGAACCATGCTCAGTTATTTGCAAGTTAGTTATTGCTGCGGGTGGAAGAGTATCGCCCGTGTATCCCATCACTACATTAGACATTTCGGACCAGTTGTAGCGTTCGTCCGCAGCTTTGACCGCAAAATAGTAGATTTTGCCTGAATCAAGATCGTTTACATCATCACATTGGTAGCCCCCGCCAGCCACAATCGAATATGGTTCGTCATTTGTCTGATGTGCCAGGGCAAAGTTTTCTTCCTCTATCAGCCATAAGGCATACCTGATATCATAATATGAGACTTTTCCCTCAACTCCATCATCACCAGGCGCCGTCCAGCATAAGTTTATTTGATCGGTTCGTTCGAGCACAACATGCAAATCAACAATGGGCGAAGGGGGAGTGTGATCACCACCGGATTGGTATATGGTTCGGCCAAGTACTACATTTGACAACTCCGACCAATTCATCGCCTCATCAGCAGTCTTCATCGCAAAATAATATCCTGTGCCACTTTCAAGACCGGAGATAATGACGGTATCCTCACTACCGCTGGGGGACGTGGTTGGTATAATAGATGCCCGCTGTGCATCAACGAAATTCAACTCCGTGATCGAAGCAGTCGAATAGCGTATATCATAGAATGATGCTAGGCCCTGAGTATCATCATCACCCGGCGCGGTCCAGATAAGCGTAACTGTTGTTTCGGTCGTATCCACCACACGCAGATCGCTGATCGGCGCCGGGGGAATCGTATCGGCGGAGGTAGCTCCGATTGCGGCATTGGACATCGCCGACCAGTTGGGAACCTCGTCGGCGGTTTTAATCGCGAAGTAATATGTCGTATTGGTATCCAGATCAAAAAATGTATAGCTCTGCACGCTGTCCGGCGGCAATGGCGTGGGCGGATCGGGAACCTGGTCAACACCGGCGAAATTCTGCGTGGTGATTTCCGTAGTCGAATAGCGGATATCATAAGCCGTGGCAATACCCACCGTGCTGTCATCGCCGGGAACGGTCCAACTCAACTCGATGAATGTAAAACCGGCGTCGGTAACCCGCAAATCGGTAATCGCCGCCGGGGGGATAAAATCCGGAATAGTAAGGCCGGTATCTGTCCTGCCGGTGGCGATATTGGATATCCCCGACCAGTTGGGGACCTCATCGGCGGTCTTGATCCCGAAATAATATGTTGTGTCGGCGGCCAAACCAAAGACCAGGAGGGTCTCGGGTGTCCCCGCGGCTTGCGGGATGGGAAGACTGAAGGGTTGAATAGCCGAATCCCAGGTGGAATCGGTCAACATGGCAAAGTCGAAGCGGATGTCGTACTGCTTTGCCGTCCCGCTGGTATCGTCATCCCCCGGCGCCGTCCAGGTCAAAACCAAGGTACTATCGGTGAAATTATTGGCCGCCAGGTCGGTAATTTGTGCCGGTGGCGTGCTGTCCGGCGTACCGGTCCCTTTGTCGGTTTTCTCCACCCCGCAGGAAAAAACGATAAAGATAATCGCACTCGAAATGAGCAACAATTTTCGTAAACCCATGCCCACCTCCCGCTAGGTGACAGTTTCCGGGTACATACATACTACCAAAGGAAGATAAGTTGCCAAAACCTGGTGTCAACAAAAATTGGCGGAATATATGAGATAGCCCTTATTTAATTTCCAGTCGCCAGGGCAGCATATACCAGAGATGTTCGCCGCTGAGACCGGACAAATCAGATAACACGTCGCCTGTCCGATAGCCCAGAAGCCACAAGGGCAATTTAAACGGCGGGGCGGAAAACCATTTCGCGCGGGGCAGGATTTTAATTTCATAATGTTTGTTCTCGATACCCGCCATCTGCGCCGCAGCGGCAATCGCGCGCGGCAAGCCGCCGAATTCGTCGATTAATCCAATCTCCTTCGCCGACTTTCCCGTCCACACCCGGCCCTGCGCGATGTTATCAATTTGTTCCGGAGAAACACCGCGCCCCTCGGCTACGATGTTGATAAAATTATCATAAAACATATCCATCTGCCGGCGGAGGATCTCCCGCTCTTCATCGTCGAATGATTTATAGGGACTGAACATATCGGCGTGCGCGCCGCGTGTGGAGACATCCTTGTCGATGCCCAGCTTGTCATATAAACCCCTCAGGTTGACTTTGCCGTAGTATACGCCAATCGAACCGGTAATCGTCGCCGGGGAGGCGAAGATCGAATCAGCCGGGCACGCGATATAGTATCCTCCCGAGGCCGCGACATCCGACATCGAGACCACCATCGGCTTGATGCCGCGTGTCCGGTCGACTTCCCGCCGGATAATATCCGACGCGATACCCGAGCCGCCCGGCGAATTGATTCGCAAAACAATCGCCTTGACATCCCGATCGTTGCGGGCCTCACGGATTGCCGCGGCGACCGTCCGCGCGCCTAAAATCTCACCGACGATCAGATCGTCACGGTCCACGCCGGGAAGAATTGTCCCCGCCGCACAGACCACCGCCACTTTGGGGATTGGTCCCCAGGTATCACGGTGGTATTTTCTTTGCGCCAGTTCTTGCAGGCCCACGCGCCGTGCATGGCGGACAATTTTATCGCGCACAATATTATCCAGTTCGTCCTCGTAGGCGATCTGATCAACCAAACCCGCGTCCCGGGCCTCGACTGAGGCGAAGGGACCGGTATCAATCAATTCACGAACTTGCTCGAGTGAAAGACCGCGGCCTTTGGCGATGGCCGTGGTTAATTCACTGAAGATATCATCAAGCAACGCCTCGCGGACTTCCCGCGCCGGTTCGGAAAGCGACTTGCGGGAGTACTGTTCGACGGCGCTTTTGTATTTTCCGATACGTTCATATTCGAACTCGATGCCGAGTTTATCCATCAGCCCCTTATAGAATGTGGCTTCGGCCCGCAAACCATCGAGATTGATCATCGATACCGGCGGGCAGACAATCCAATCGGCGGCGGATGCCAGGTAATATTCACCATCCGAGGGAGCAAAAGTGAAATACACCACCAGCGGTTTGCCGGAAGATTTAATTCGCTGGATGGCCGCACGCAATTCGGCCAGACGCGCCCAGCCGACCCGGAGATCGCCCAGACGCAGCAATAACCCTTTGATCGCCGGGTCGGCGGCAACCTTGTCTAAAACAGTAAGGACTTCGTATTGGGTACGAGGTCGGGCCGCAAAAAAAAACGTGGGGGCTGCTTCTCGACCAGACGACCGCTAAGGGAAAGATCGGCTACCTCACTCCGGGGACGGATAATTGTTCGGCGTTGTTCCCGGAAAGAGCCGGTGGCCAGGTTTCCGCGGAAAAATTTACCGTCGCGGTTGAAGGCGTTATAGGAGGAAAGCATCATTTCCGCGAGATTAAGCCGGACGCCCATGCCGAATTTGTGGGTTTGCCCCGGTTCACCATAGAGCCGCCGGCCCTTATCGCCGTAATCACCAAACAGGATCAGTCCGTCAATCGGCTCCAGCGCGGCGGTGAGATGATATGCTCCGTCACCCAGCTGCTGGCCGGTCGCCTGATAAAAATCCGCCCCGAGCACCACTCGTCCGTTCATAATATTCAAGCCGGCGGAGTACGTATAGATCGCCTCGGTACGCTCGCCGGCAAATGGCATGTGATTGGAATTCTCCACTCGGACGCCGAGGGACAGGCGCTCACTGGGGCGGACCATCAGGGTGTGCATCCAGAAATGCGCTTTGTCTTCACGTTGGTCATCGGATTTGATCCAGCGATAAGATGTCCCCAGGTAGATGCGGTCTTTTATTTCCTCGCCCCAGGCCAGGGTGTGGTGCCGGGCATCCGGCTCGCCCCCTGAACCCAGCCATTCGACACCAAACGCAAAACCCCTGGCCCCGACGTAGATCAGATCATTCCCGGCGAGGTCCGAATCAGAATATGTATGGGCAAGATAAAGCTGCCAATCATCGTCGGCCGCCAGCGCGGCGGGATTATACCGCAAAGCCCAGAGATCGCCGGCGGTAGCTACACTTTGATACGGCAGGAGTACCCGCCGGTCAGGATACGTCGCGGCGGATATCACCACCGCCGTAACCGCAAGAATTCCCAGTAAAACCAAACATGCAATAAACCGGCGCATGATTTTATCCTCCCCCTATCATCAGATAGAATCGTCTTTATCCTTTGGCACTCGAGGGTGCGGTCCGCGCAACATGATATCACCACGGCCCTCGATAATAACTTCAAGCAAGCCGTCACCGTTACTGACGACGCCCTCTACTGAATACCTGTCGAGGTGGGTGACTTTGACCGGCAGGCCGCGCGTGCGGATGTACCCCCCACCCTCTTCACCAATTGACAAACGCACCAACGCGGAAAAATCCGCGGGCGTGGAAACAGTGACCTTGGAGTTTCGGGAGCGGATTGTCACTTGCGGCTTTTCCCATGCCACGAGGTCGATAGTCACCGGCGAATTGTCCGTGAAGATACGCGATGATCCATTCCGGACGGTCCAATCGGATATTGTCACCGGGGCATCATCGACCCGGATATCGACCGGTCCCTCGACTGTCTGCAATTCAACTTCCCCGCGTTCCGAACGCACTTTCAGTTGCTCGGTGAGGCCGGTGATGTTTTTCAGCAAAATCGTGCCGTAATGATTGCTGACTTCCACTTGGCCTTGCGCGCCGGCCAAGATCAACGTGCCGTACTCCGAGTTCAGACTGGCCGACTCGATTACCTCTTCGACAAGGATTTTCCCGTATGTGCCGAATATTTGCACCTCGCGAAACGGACCATCCACGACAAAATCGAAATGCTCGGAGTCACCGCGGAAAATCCGCCCGGGGGGCAGCAGGATTTCCAAATCAACCGCAACGCCGATTTGACTCCCCTGCCATTCAGCGTACTCAGGGGTATTTATGCCAATTTGTAAATTGTCCCCAGCTACCCTGGTTTCCACGCTGATTGATTCCAGGATTTTTGTGGCCTGTTCCCCCGGGGAAATATTGTAAAGGTTCTTTTTAATCTCGATATTGACGTCGCCGACATCGATGTCGGTGCGGAGGCGTATTTCCCCACGGATGTTATTCGCCGGTTGAAATTCGACGAACACGATATCCGCCGCGGGAATGCGGCGTACTTCACTGGTCGACAACCCACTGCGGTCATTGTCGGGATCGTCGGCCGCCGGAAGGGGCCCCGACCATAGAATGGTGATGCCGAGGGCCAGGCAAAAAATACCCCGCGCCGCTTTTCTTTTCATAATCCACCCCATGTAATTCACACGGCTATAAATACGGTTCACCGGTCTCATTGTTGCATCAATGTCCTTTAACCCCCTTGGTTATGATCGGCACGGGTCTGCCGGTTTTCTCTTCTTATTCCGCGGGATTTTCGATCTTGGGCAATGGTCCGCGGCCTCGCTCGTGGCCGGCGGCCCAGTTGATACAATAGGATCCCCGCCGCCACGGCGCTGTTTAGCGATTCCACTTTCGGCGACAATGGAATACGCAGTGGTTTGGCGTTGTACTCGCGCCAGATATCGGAAAAACCCTCGGTCTCGCCGCCGATGACCAGGGCCCATTTCGCTGGTTGGCCGATTTGATTCAGCGTCCGGCCCGCATGCGGATCAGCCACGAATAGGGTAATGCGGTGGCGGCACAGGTTTTCACCCAGACCCGGCAAGTCGGCGGCCGGGGTGATCGGCAGGATAAAATGGGCGCCCATTGCGGCCCGGACGACTTTTGGATTACCGACATCCACCGTGCCTCGGGACAGATACACCCCGTCTAAGCCAAATGCGGCGGCCGAACGCAAAAGCGCACCGAGATTGCCGGGATCACGCACATTGTCCACAATTAATAAACGCCCGCCGGGCAACGCATCCGTCGAAAATACTGGCGCTTTTTGCCGGGCCATCGCGATGACTCCGGAGGGTTCGACGGTGTCCGCTACCTCCTGCATGATCCGCCGCGCGGCCGTGTATACGTCGGCCGCCGAAGACCGGTGTTCTGCCAAAAGCCGGGCGAGCCGCCGCCGCGTTTTATCATCATCGCACACCATGACCGCCTCGAGCGGCCAGCGGGCCGCAAGCGCCGCCGCCAGCAGGCGAAATCCCTCGACCAAAAACAAGTCCGTCCTGGCACGGCCTTTCGCTGTCTGGAGACCGATGGCCCGCCTTTTCGCGGCTTTGGTGAGCGGTCGCCAGTGGCTTTCTCCGGCAGATATCATGTCTCAGCGTACATCTGCGACCAGGGATGGGCAAGCTTTTTTACACCAGAGGGAGCAACCGAGTGATTAGATTTTTCCTTTTGTATTATTGCCGGATGCCATCTTATTATCGTCATGGCCACAATCTTCGATCAAGACGACCTCGCCAGGCGTAATTTCGGCCGCTTGTGTCTTACAGTCTTAGTGATCTTACTGACCGGGCTGCCGATTATTTCGGCGCATGGCTGGTCGGCCGACACTGTACTGGTCCTGGAAGCCCCCGGTTTTTATGAAAGATTGTATCGCCGCGCACACCACCAACCCGCTAAAAAACCCACAATATCCCTGGCCTTTTCCGGAGGTGGGGCCCGAGGACTGGCGCAGATCGGGGTCCTCCGTGCGCTGGAAGAACGCAACCTGTACATTACGGGAATTGCCGGCACCAGCTTTGGCGCCATAATCGGCGGGCTCTACGCCTCGGGGTATACATCCACCGACCTCGATTCCCTGGCAAAAGTGGTGGATTGGTCTGCACTCTTTTCCGACACTCCCCCACGCACGCATTTGTTGCTGCCGCAAAAAGATAGTCGTGCCCGCTCGTTTCTGACTTTGCATTTCCGCGATTTCAAACCGCAATTTCCCTCCGCCATAACCGCCGGACAGCCGCTGTCCCGGCTGTTGACTGAGTTGTGTCACGCCGCGGACTATCATTGTCGTTCGAATTTCGATTCGTTGCGAATTCCATTTAGGAGTGTGACGACCGACCTGATTTCCGGGCAAGCGGCTGTCCTGGGGCATGGCGATCTCGCGCTCGGCATGCGGGCGGCCTCGGCGTTTCCCCTGGCGCTGTCCCCGGTGTACATGGATTCGATGATGCTGGTCGACGGCGGATTGATTAACCCCGTTCCGGTCACCATCGCCCGCCTTTTCCCGGCCGATCTGGTATTGGCCGTGAATACGGCATCGGAGTTGGGACCCCGAGCGGAACTGGAAAACATCTACGGTGTCGCCAATCAATCGACCACGATTATGACCGGGCCGCAACGCGAACGGGCGCTTGATTTGGCCGATGTCGTGATTACTCCCCCGCTAGATGAATTTTCCAACCTCGATTTCAATATGGCCGATTCAATAATCGCTCGGGGCTACACCGCGGCATGCCGGACGCTTGACTCGCTGCTTGCTCACCAACCAGCACTCCACCAGGATGATACAGCCGTCACGGAAAGGATACTCCTCGATTCAATCAGCATCACCGGCCTGGATAAAAAAATATTCGAACACCGCGAGGCGGAGGCATTCCTGCGCCGGTCACACCCGCAACAGTATTCAACAGTACAACTTGGACGAAGATTACAGCAAATTATCGACAAGGGTCAAATGCGCCGGATTTCCGCCCGGTTACGCGTGGATTCGACCGGGACTTTCGCCGATGTCACCCTGGAACCCTATCCTTTGTTAAGGGAAGTGCATTTTGAGGGTAACAGTGTCTTTGCCGATTCAATTTTGGAGCAAAAATTTTCTCCCCAACTCGGCCGGCCGGCCGATGCTCCACGAATAGCCGCCGCGGCCCGCGAGTGCCTGGAATTGTACGAGAAACAGGCCTACTCCCTGGCTGAAATCAGTGCAATTGAACTGGATAATGAAACCGGCCGTCTGACGGTGAGCTTTGATGAAGGCCGTCTTTCCGGTCTGGAAGTTGCCGGAAACAAATCGGTAAAGGATTGGGTGGTCACCCGGCATTTCCCCCTGCAAAGGGGGGGGCTGTTTAATTATCGGGTCTTCTTGAAGGGCCTGGAGGATTTGCACGCCACGGGATTATTCAGCCATGTCAGCGGCAGGGTTATCAAGGTTGAGGACGGTGCCAAAGTCATCCTGAAGGTGGCGGAAAAAGACTACGATATTATACGCTTCGGCTTGCGGCATGACCTGGAATATCAAACCGATGTATTCGTGGAAATTGTCAACAGCAATCTCCTCGGGCTGGGGAATGAAATCTATTTGCATGCCGGCTACTGCCCGCGCCGTGAGCGCTATGCGGTCGGGTTGCGCGCCGATCGTATATTCCGCACGTACCTGACCGCCGCCGTACAGATCTACCGTGAAATCCACCACCGTAATCGCTACGAGGACAACCGCCGTCATGGCTTTTTCGAGACCGCCCGCAAGGGTTTGCTTATTTCTTTTGGGCAAAACCTTAAACGTTTCGGGGCCATCTCGGGGAAATTTCGCTCGGAAGATATCGTCCTCACCGACGGGCCGCCAGTGCCGTATTCGGTCACTCGGCTGCGTTCGGCGATTTTTTCGTTGCGCTATGATGATCTCGATCGACTTCCCTTCGCGCGGCGTGGCCGGCGGGCCGACATCTCGGTGGAATTGGCCAACGATTTCGCGGGCGGAAATGTGATCTTCCGCAAAGCAAGCGCCACCTTGGAAAACTGGCTTTCACCCAATGGCCGGCTCGCTATCGGCCAGCGACTGACTCTGGGGGCAGCCGATCACGTTTTGCCCGATTACGAACGATTTGCTCTGGGCGGGCGCCGGTCGATGATGGGCTTGCATGATGATGAATTCCTTGGCGACAAGATTGTCCTCGGGAATCTCGACTGCCGCATTCGTTTTTATACGCGGAGTTACATGAATTTCCGACTGGATGTCGGCACTGTGTGGGAAAATTCCGACGAAATCCACTTGTTCGAAGACCTGCGCGTTGCCGTGGGCGGGGGGCCGTCTTTCGATACTCCGTTGGGCCCCTTGGAGTTAATTTGGGGAATCACCGAGGACAATTACACGAATTTCTATTTTAATTGGGGATATGACTTCTGACTCCCACTATCTGACACCGATCATATTGACAGGGGCGGCAACCTACCGGTAGATTGTCTGTTGAGTTCGGCGGGCAGTGATCCGCTCGGTGGGAACGGGACGAAGCCCTGAGCGGATGGATATTGCGCCACAGCATAATGATTTGTAACGAGGAGGTTTGGTGAGCGATTTTAAGGCGGTACAGCGAACACACACCTGCGGGGAATTACGTGCGTCAAACGTCGGGGAGACCGTACGGCTCAACGGCTGGCTGCATCGCTGGCGCAATCATGGGGGCCTTTTATTTGTCGATTTGCGAGACCGTTATGGCCTGACCCAGGTTGTCTTTCGACCGGAAAAACTGGACGAAAAGGCCATGAGGACCGCCACGCACATGCGGGCGGAAACGGTAATTGCGGTGGAGGGTACGGTCGGCCCGCGCCCCGAGGGCATGAGAAATGAGGATATGCCGACCGGTGAAATCGAGGTCGCCGCCGACAAACTCACGATCTTAAACGAATCCAAAACCCCGCCATTTGAGATCGAAGAGGAAACCACGGCCTCCGAGGAACTCCGGCTGAAATACCGTTATCTGGATTTGCGGCGCAATTTTTTAAAAGATAAAATAATTTTGCGACACAAAGTCAACCTGGTCATCCGCAACTACTTGCATGACCAGGGCTTCCTGGAAATCGAAACCCCGATGCTGATGCGCTCCACTCCCGAGGGCGCGCGCGATTACATTGTCCCTGCACGGAACGCCAAGGGGAAATTTTTCGCGCTGCCCCAGTCGCCGCAATTATTGAAGCAGATTTTAATGATCTCCGGGTTTGATAAATATTTCCAGCTTGCCCGCTGTCTTCGCGACGAGGACTTGCGTGCCGATCGCCAGCCCGAACACACACAAATCGACATGGAAATGAGCTTCGTGACCATGGATGATGTCTTTGCCGTGATTGAAGGGTTGATGAAACATCTTTTTAAAGAAATCCTGAATGTTGCGGTCAGCACGCCGTTTCCCCGCCTTACTTATGCCGAGGTAATGTCGCGATATGGGATCGACAAGCCCGATACACGATATGAAATGACCATCATCGACTTGTCCGAGACCGTGGCCGGATGCGGGTTCAAGGTTTTCGCCGATACCATTGCCGCAGGGAAGGTGGTCAAGGCCATTTGCGCGCGGGGAAAGTCCGGTCTTTCCCGCAAACAGGTAGGACAATGGGAAGATATCGCCAAGTCTGCGGGCGCCCGGGGACTGGCGTATATCCTGTTTGGCGAGGACGGCCCTCGTTCACCGATTGTGAAATTCCTGGACCCCGAGGTCCTGAACAAGATCGCCGCCACAACCGCTGCCGAAACGGGCGACGCGGTCTTTATGGTGGCCGACGAAATAACCACCTGCGAGAAGGTCTTGGGACAATTGCGAATAGAAATGGCGCGGGAGTGGGGATGGGCCGATCCCCAACGGTTCGAATTCCTCTGGGTGCATGAATTCCCGTTGTTTGAATATAATCCCAACGAAGGCCGTTTCGACGCGATGCATAACATCGTGACCTCCCCGTATGCCGAGGACCTCGAACTCCTGCAGGAGGGTTGGTCGACAGAGCTCGCCCCGACGGACCCCAGCCACCCCTGGGCCCGAATCCGCGCCAACCAGTACGACCTGGTGTTGAACGGCATGGAGATTGCCTCGGGCGGGATTCGGAACCATCAGCGGAACATCCAGCAAAGGATCCTCAATATTATCGGGATTGACGATGAGCGGGCGGAGAAAATGTTCGGCTTTCTACTGGAGGCCCTGGAGTATGGCGCGCCGCCGCATGGCGGGATCGCCACGGGGCTGGACCGGATCATCGCGGTCATGACCGGGTCCGAGTCGATCCGCGATGTCATCGCCTTTCCCAAGACCACCGCCGCGCAATCGCTGATGGACGGCGCTCCGGCGGAAATCGATGAGGCCCAGTTGCGTGAATTGGGATTGACCATCACCGGCAAGAGCAAAGAGGAATAACTCGTGGACAACGACCGACAAACCTCCGCGCCATCGAACAATGAGACTTCGCGCACGTTTCCAACAACCGGTGTCGATCCACGGGTTCTTTCCGGGCCGAGTGAATCATATTATCCCCTGATCGAAAGCCAATTCAACGTCCGGCTAACCGCACGCGGAGAGGAAGTGCTCGTTTTCGGCCCGAAGCAGAATGTCGGCCGGGTCGGCACGCTTCTCGCCGATTTAATCGGGCATATCAAAAAGACCGGTGATTTGTCCGAGCGGTATTTATTCTACGCCATGGCTATCGTCAAGGAAGACGGCCGCGGGCCATCCGAGAAACTGGAGATCGCCACCTCGCTGGCCGGCGTCGGTACACGCCTGATCAAACCCAAAACACTGGGCCAGAAAGCTTACCTTGAGTCAATTGAGAATTTCGATATTACCGTGGCAATCGGTCCGGCGGGAACGGGAAAAACCTATCTGGCGGTGGCCATGGCGGTGGCCGAACTGAAGCACAAGCTCGTCAACCGGTTGATCTTCGCCCGGCCGGCCGTCGAGGCGGGGGAATCACTGGGTTTCCTGCCTGGGGACCTCCGCGCCAAGGTGGATCCGTACCTGCGACCGATCTACGACGCACTGCACGACATGATGACCGCCGATCGCATCCGGCTCTTGATCGAGGATCGAACAATCGAAATCGTCCCGCTGGCTTTTATGCGCGGGCGGACATTAAACCGTGCCTTTACTATTCTGGATGAGGCGCAAAACGCCACCGGCGCACAGATGAAAATGTTTCTCACCCGGTTGGGGAACCACTCCAAGGCCGTGGTCACCGGAGACATTACCCAAATCGACCTCGAGGAGAAATCACAATCGGGGCTGGTCCTGGCGCGGGGCATCTTGCGGGGAATCCCCGGCATCTCGTTCGTTGAATTAACCGAACTGGATGTGGTGCGGCACAAACTGGTGGCCCGCATCATTCGGGCGTACGATAAATGGGAAAACCGGAAGGCGGAGAATTGACCGTAAACCCCTTGGCAAGGCACCGCCGTACTACCAATGAGGAGGTAACTCCAGGGACCGGTATTTAGTCCCGTGCGATGTCACAGTGGTTGTTGAAGTATAAGCGGCGGCTCGCGGTGGCAAACCGCGAGCGCTTTACCCGCTGGGCCAAGACCCCGCGCTATCGTACCGTACGCTTGGTGATGGGGCTGGTTTTGGGTGTCGGGTTGGTACTCCTGGCGCTCTTGATCTACCCTGCTCCCGAGTTATTTACCCCGCAGGACTGGCCCGATGTCGGGGACGTGGCGACCGAGGACATTGTGGCCTCGGTAGACTTCCCGATCAACAAGACCCCCGAGGAGTTGGCTGAAGAACGGCGGCTGGCCGAGGCTCGCGCACCCTTGATTTTAAGCCACGACCGCGCCCCGGTCGACTCGGTCTTCCGCTTGCTGGAAGGTTTTTTCGACCGGCTCGATTCGCTGTCGGTGAGTTCGTTATCCGATGAAGCGCTGACCCGGCGGCTGCAGCGCGATTTCCCCTGGATTAATCTGGAAACTGCCGGCAATAATATCCGAGGGTGGTCGGTCTTACGCGCGGACTTTCTGGATATTCTACGCGGGTTTTATGTCGCCGGTGTTTTTCCCGATCGGCGATACCTGCCTTTCTCGGAGAGCAATTTTGTCCTGGTGGTTAAACCAAATCGGGAAATACCTCTGGCGCGGGATAGAATACTCGATGTTCAAGACGTGCGCCGATCGCTGACTACTGAAATCTTGGAAGCCACGACCCCCGATGAAGAACTCAAACAAAGCCTGGCTGATTTCGCGGAACAGTTTATCATCGCCAACCTTGAGTTTGATCTGACCGAAACCGAAGCCCGTCGAAAGCAGGCGGTGGCCGAGATCAAGTCGATCAAGATCAAGTTTTTCAAGGGTGACCGGATCGTCCGCAAATATCAACGCGTCACCGCTGAACACGTCGCACGCCTGCACGCCCTCTCCGAATACATGGTCCGGAAAGCCCGGCACGAAAACCCCCTGGCATCCGCGATGCCGATCGTGGCCCGTTTTATCCTGATCGGGCTCTGCGTCGCGGGGATGGGCATTTACCTGGTTTTCTTTCAACGGCGGGAAGTGCGCCGCATCAGTTCGCTTTTGGCCTTGGCCTCAATCTGGGCGGGGATGATCCTGATTACCTATGCGGTCCAGCGGGCCGGACTATCGGAGTATATGATTCCAATCGCGGTTTCCTCGATCCTGGTCACCGTGTTATTTAATCTGGGAATGGGGATCTTTAACACAATCTGTTTATCCATCCTGTTAGGTGTGCTGACCGGATTTAATTTTTCTTTGACGTTTGTGAACCTGGCGGTGGGCATGGTCACCGCGTATTCCGTGAGCCGGGTCCACCACCGGTATGATTTCTATCGCCCGGTGTTATATGGCGCGGTCACTTACGTGATATTGATTTATCTTTTGGAGACATTGCGTTTTCAGGAAACCGGGGTGATCCTGGCCGGTTGCGGCATCGGGGTGATGAACGCCTTTTTCTCCGCGATTCTGTGTATTGGATTATTGCCGGTATTTGAGAGTTTATTCGGTTTCACGACCGATTTGACGCTGTTGGAATTGTCGGATTTGAACCACCCGCTTTTACGGCGGCTCTCGCTGGAGGCGCCGGGGACTTATCACCACTCGCTGGTAATCGGGGCGATGGTGGAGGCGGCCGCCGAGGCGATCGGCGCCAACGCGCTTTTGGCGCGGGTCGGCGCATATTACCATGATGTCGGCAAGATCGATAAACCGGAGTATTTCATTGAAAACCAGACTGTCTCCCGAAGCCGGCACGATAAGCTGGCGCCCTCGATGAGCGCGTTGATTCTCGAATCGCATGTCAAGATTGGCCGGGACCTGGCCATGGAATATGATCTTCCGGACAAGATAATCGACTTTATCGAACAGCATCACGGCACCACGCTGATGGAGTTTTTCCTGCACAAGGCGCGCCAGCAGTCGCCGGACGATTCCGTGGATATTGAGGAATTCCGCTATCCCGGCCCAAGACCGCAATCCCGGGAATCGGCGATCCTGATGCTGGCCGATTCGACCGAAGCGGTCAGCCGCACGCTTGATGACCCAAAACCCAACCGGCTGCGCACCGCAATCCATCATGTCGTGCACGACAAATTCGAGGCCGGACAGCTCGATGAATGTGAACTAACCCTTAAGGACCTTAGCAGAATTGAGGAAAGCTTCCTGCATCGGTTATTGGGCGCCTTTCACAAGCGCGTGGAATACCCCGAAAAGAAAACGGGAACAACCACATGAATCCGTCAATAGTATTGGTCAATCATCATCCCCGCCTGCGCCCGGCCCACCGGCCGCTGGAAATGCTGGCCCGCAAGGTTTTCGCCGGAGAACACAAAAGAGGCACGGCCGATGTCATTCTGGTGGGATCGCAGATGTTGCGCTCGCTCAACCGCCGGTTCCGCAAGCTCAATGACACGACCGACGTCCTTTCGTTTCCCTTCGGCGCGGAGGGCCGGCCTGACGCCTCCGGATATTGGGGTGAAATCTACATCAATCTGGACCAGATCAACAGTGAGGCCAAAAACAACAAGACCACATTGAAAGAGGCCGTAGCGTTGCGCGTTGTTCATGGGCTCTTGCACTTGTTTGGGCACACGCACCGGACCGCGGATGAGATTTCCGCCCTGGCTAAACGGGAACAACGTTACCTTAAAGCGGCCGGGTACGCAAACGCGCGATGGGAGATGATGAATAAAACACGGTGCCGCGGCGGCCGGAAGAAGTAATTACAATGCTGATTGTCGGTATTTCACTTTTACTCATTGCGGTATTGATCCTTACCTCGCGCCTGGCGGCGGTATACTCCTCTGAGTTGTTTTCCTCCTCGGAGGAGATTCTAGCCGAGCGGGATGACCTTTCCGCACGGCAGCGTCAGTTCATCGAAGAAATCGACCGCCACCCGCATGATCTGGTAATGACCGCGGGATTGTTCAGGTCCCTGGCCTTAATCAGCGGCACACTGTTATCCGTTTTTCTGGTAACGAGGATCCAACTGTTCGAGGGTTGGTTGTTGGCCCTCGGCGCGGTGCTGGGGGCGGTCGCGTTCTGGATTGTTTTTACGCTGACGGTTGAGATTATGCCCCCGGCCGGGGGATCGGACAAATTGCAGACGCGGGCGCTGTCCCACCTTGGCTTACTCGCGTTTATCTATCGCACTTTTCGGCCTTTGCGGCGGCTGGCCGGGGCATCGCGTGCCCGCTACGCCGTGGAACGCCGCAACGAGGAAAAAAAAGAAGAAATCGTCGAACGCGCCATCGAAACGCTCGCCGAGGGTATCGGCACTGATGAACCGATCATCGAGCAGGACGAACGGCAGATGATTCAGCAGATTTTCCGACTGGATACAACCGAGGTCAAGGAGGTTATGGTGCCGCGAATTAATATCGTCGCCGTCGGGCCGGAAACCACGCTGGATCAGTTACGCACCATCGTGCGCACCGAGGGACACTCGCGAATTCCCGTCTATGACGGTGATCTGGATACAATTTTGGGGATCGTGCATGTCAAGGACGTCTTCTGCAGCGTGCCGGCATCCCCCAACAAGTTCAATCTGCGCGAGTTTATCCGCGAACCGATGATCGTGCCCGAGACCCAGAAAATCGACAAGCTCCTCGAGGAATTCCGGCGGAGAAGAAACCACCTGGCAATCGTGGTCGACGAATACGGCGGGACCGCGGGGCTGGTTTCCCTGGAGGATATCCTCGAGGAAATCGTCGGCGAAATCGAGGACGAGCACGACTACAACCAGCCGCCGATTGTCCCGATCGAGGACGGGGGGATTCTCGTCTCCGGCCAGGTGCCATTGGAGGAGATTACCGAATATTTCGAATTAAAACCGTTCTCCGAAGAATTTGAAACCATCGGCGGCCTGATTTATGATATCGTCGGTGGCGTCCCGCCTTCAGGCAAGGTCCTGACCAGACCACCGTTGCGTTTCACCGTGGTAAAAGTGGACGGCCAGCGCATCGCCGAGGTCAAAATCGAGCGGCTGCCCGAGTGAAATTCTCTTCGAACCCTCGGAAAATTCCGCTTTCTCCTTCCAGCGGCCGCTGTTTCCTTCTGTAACTTGTTGGTATTTAGATTGTTCACTTCCGGAACTATGTCCTCTACCACCGATTATAGCCCACTATTGGAAGATCTTTGTTCCGACCGTGATACAGCTTTGAGTTGGTCCCCAGTATAACTTTGTTCAAACTGCTTGAGCAGAGATCGATCCTGCCGCAACTTATTGAATTACAATCTAATATGAGCATTGCTGCGTTTGCCGAATAATAGAATTAGGTTCTGGTTAAGTTTTTGGCGAACCAAGCACCGGCCTTGAGCAATTCTCTAAGATAAAATAACTCTATACTCCTTCCTCAAAAGGCTTGACAACACCGGTCTAATGACATAGGCTATATGAGCCCTAGGTGAGTGGAATTTACTTCACACGGGTAAACTCTGTACTGGGGAAGTACGGGCAGGTCGGTACGGATCAACACGGTTGAGGAATAGGTGTTGTGATGATTGTATGCGGCTGTTCCGAGGTCGGCTACTGTGTTTGTTTATTCATTTCTGTGATATTTACGTTGCTCAGTTCCGTGATGCCCGGCATCCGGAGAATAATTCCCACATTGATTTCGTCGCTGCAGCTTAGTTGGAACCACATCTCGAAAGGGGGGATGCCTATATACATCATTTGATATCGAGGATATTATGGAGAACAACCGGGACGCGGCAACAACTACCCAAACCACGGGGGAGTTGGTTGTTTCCGTGGACGATTCGGGAATAGAATCTCTGCGCTGGGGGGCGCAAATCGCGTGTGTGGTTCTCGGTAACCTCGGCGAGTTGGCCGGGCCGGTGATCCGGCCAAGGCCCAATTTTATGGGCGCGTTGGACAGGGTCAAGGAGTTTTTCAATCGCGCTCTGAAGGAAGAGTGTTTGTAGCTGCAAGTCAGGGGGGTAAAAGAGATTGAGAAAATGTCTACTCGAGAAAGCCGACTTTTGAAGGGATTCTTTTTGATTGTTGGTGTCCTTGCCGTTGCTATGATGATGGAGCCGGCTGCCGGGCAATCGGTGTATCTGGCCGCGAATCATCACACGAAGCAGTTTGATGCCTGGAACATAGGTTCTAACGGCACAGTAAGTTACCAGGCAACCTGCAGTTTAAGTTATGCGACCAACCCCGCGGGAATCGCAATCGATGCAATAACGGGGCCGGGTAACAATCCACTGATGTTTGTTTCCACTGAGGGTATAGGTGGAATTGAGGTGATCAATCCAGTTACCCTCCAGTTCCACGGAGTCGCACCCGGACCCATAAATATGGGTGGTCTTGATGTGGACGACATCGACAATATCATTTTTGCGATACAGAGAGGCACGAGCGGTTGGGGAGGCATGGGTACCAGCGAACTGTACATCTATAGCTACAACGACGACGGCTCTGGCATTACGCAACAGGTCCACATCACTCTCCCAAATCATGGCGCCGGTTTTAGCCTCGCCTTCGACGATTTTCGAGATGTTCTTTGGGTAGGTGATTATCCCAACAACATGGTGAAAGCATATGATGTCAATGTCGCGACGTGGGCCGATATCGTCGAAATTCCATCCTTATCTTTCTCAGTCAGCCACCATCCTATTGACATTGCGGTCGACAGGGTACGAAACCTTGTTTACACTGTCGCTGGTTGGGCTGGTTCGACTCTCCTCACCAAGTACGACGTGGCGACGGGTGTAGAAACCACAATCAGCCTCCCCGATGGGGTCGGTGGCATTGGGATTGCAGTTGAAGAAATCCGCGGTTACGTCTATATAACCCGCGGTCCGGAGGAGTACGATGAGTACCTTCACGGTGATGATATACAAGTCTGGGACTGCAGCACAAGTCCGTTTACTCTGATCCAGGATACTGACCCTATCGGCAATCCCGCAGGAATCGCCATTGGCAATGTCAGTTACAACCCGCTTAATCTGGCCAAGAATGATGCTGTCGTGGGTTACGGAGTATATATTGGGCAGACGTTCACCTACGAGATCACTTGTGAGAATAGCGACACTGTTTTCGATGCAACCGGCGTGATGATGCGCGATGATTTGCCCGTTGAGCTCAATTTTGTATCCGAATCGGTTGGTGGGACTCTGGGCACCGGGGTATACGATCCTGTTGCGCATACGGTCACCTGGGATATCGGGACGATTCCAGCTGGACAAGCAGGGCCGCTCGTTGAGTTGGTGGTTAAAATTAACCAGAATGCAACACCCGACACCACGATTTTCAACTACTGCAATATCTGGAGTGATCAGAGGGACACTACGACTGTGCCGGGCAGGGATCCCGATAATCCAGATCCTGAAGATCCTCCCGGAACCTATGTTCTTCCCGTACTGCCGGTTGCGGTTGACATCAAACCACAATCGTGCCCCAATCCTCTGAACGTCAAGGCGCAAAAACTCTACGAGTTCGCTGACGAAGCTGAGTATTCGGTACTATCCCGGCGTGACA
>SDBS01002387.1_pt1 | contig 18785 bp, 18 predicted proteins | sample 2277091 | NCBI WGS metagenome assembly SDBS01 (sample SAMN10404972, study PRJNA504765) | marine sediment metagenome | isolation source: marine sediment core GS10_PC15, 163 cmbsf | place: Arctic Ocean: Southern Knipovich Ridge | collected 2010 | reverse complement strand
TTATGTAAACTTATTGCTTTTTCCTATCAACAAGGTTTTTATTTTAAACCACGCATCGATTATGCCCAGTTAAAAAAGCATGCTGATGGACTAATCGTCACGTCTGCTTGTTTAGGAGGACATATTCCAAAATTACTCATGAATAATCAACTTAAAACTGCCAACGAACGCATTGACTGGTTTTTAGATATCTTTGGCAGAGACCGTTTTTATTTTGAAGTACAACCAGAAGAATTAAAAAAACAAGCAGAGCTTAATAAAATATTATTTACGCTTGCTAAAGAAAAAAACATCAAAGTCATTGCTACCGGTGATTGTCATTACGTTTCACTTGATGACCATGAAGCACATGAAATTATGCTTGCTATTCAAACACACGATAAAATAGATAATCCTAACCGCTATACGTTTGGTGACTGCCGTGTACCGATACGCTCAACAAAAGAAATGCTTACTATTTTTAAGGATCATGAGCAAGCGGTATGGAATACGGGAGTAATTGCTGATAGCTGTAACTTTGATTTTGAAACCGGAAAATTGTTTTTTCCAAAATTTGCAATCCCAGACAACTATACACCTGAATCATATTTTAATACCCTCTGCTTGCAAGGATTGCAACAACTTAAAACTAATGGGCTCATTCCTATTGAACAAGAACAGCAGTATGACAAGCGTCTTGAAAGAGAGATGGAGCTTATCATAAATATGGGTTTTGTTGGTTATTTTTTAGTGGTAAGCGATTTTATTCAATGGGCACATCAGCAAAACATTCCCGTTGGCCCTGGACGTGGCTCTGTTGCTGGTTCGCTTGTTGCGTGGGCTTTGCAAATAACCAATATTGATCCACTTAAGCATAATCTTCTTTTTGAACGCTTTTTAAATCCTGAACGGGTTAGTATGCCGGATATTGATATTGATTTTTGCATTGAAGGAAGAGACACCGTTATTGAATATGTACGTGAAAAATATGGGCATGATAAAGTCTGCCACATCATCACTTTTGGTACTATGATGGCCAAGGGGGTGATTAAAGATGTTGCCCGTGCCCTTGGCTTTTCTTTTGAAGATTCAAACGCTATCACCAGCCTTATCCCCGATCAGCTCAAAATTACACTCAAGGATGCCCTTGCTCAAGAACCACGACTCCAAGCATTAGTAGATAACAATCCAAAGGCAAAAAAATTATTCGACATCGCCTTTAAGCTTGAAGGACTCACTCGTCACGCATCCAAACATGCCGCCGGTGTTGTTATTTCACCAGAACCAATTGATGAAATATTGCCCGTTTATATACCATCAAAAAGTAATGAGCTGGTCACCCAATATGCCATGACGGAACTTGAAAGCATTGGATTTTTAAAAATAGACCTTCTTGGCCTTAAAAATCTCACCCTTATCGATCGCACAGTAAAATTAATCAAGCAAAAGCATCAGATTACACTCGATATGAACAAACTTCCCTTTGATGATGCTCGCACCTTTTCCTTAATTTGTGAAGGAAAAACATCTGGTGTATTTCAACTGGAGTCGGATGGTCTTAAAGAAGTATTACGTAAACTACGCCCTGAAAAATTTGAAGATATTATTGCGGTCAATGCACTCTATCGTCCCGGGCCACTTGGTTCTGGAATGGTTGATGATTTTATCGAGCGTAAACATGGCCGCCAAAAAATAAACTATTTATTACCAGAACTTGAACCAATACTGGAAGAAACATATGGGGTAATTGTCTATCAAGAACAAGTAATGAAAATTACTTCCGTTATTGCTGGTTATTCACTGGGTGAAGCGGATATTTTACGCCGAGCAATGGGCAAGAAAAAAGCTGATGTCATGCAAGAACAACAAGCAACATTTATAAAACGGGCAGTCCAACGAGGATTTAATAAGAAAAAAGTCCAAGAACTATTTGATCTCATGGCCTATTTTGCCGGCTATGGTTTTAATAAATCACACTCAGCTGCCTATGCACTCATTATGTATCAAACCGCATACCTTAAAGCAAATTATGTCGCAGAGTTTCTCGCCTGCCTCATTTCACTTGAAACCACGAATGCTGATAAAATGGTTTTTTATTTGCAAGATGCAAAAGATATGGGAATTACTATTTTTCCTCCCGACATTAATAGGTCGATGATTAATTTCGTCATCAACGAAAACAATAATATCTTGTTTGGACTGCAGGGCATTAAAAACGTCGGTCTTGCTGCCCTTGAAACGATTATTGCAGAACGAGAAAAAAAAGACCCGTTTGTCGACCTGTTTGATTTTTGTAAACGCATCGATTTGCGGACTGCAAATAAACGAGTTATTGAAAATCTCATTTGCGCCGGTGCTTTTGACAAGTTGCCGGGAAATCGTGCACAACAACATCATGAGCTCCCCTCTATCATTGAACAAGCCCTTGCCTACAAAAAAGATGCTGCAACTGGCCAAATGGGCTTATTTGCCTCGCCGCATACCACGAACAACAACAATAACGAACCGGTATTGCATACATTTGAACCCCGTACTGAATGGCCTAATCGAAAAAAACTTGAAAAAGAAAAAGAGGTAATCGGTTTTTATATGAGCGCACATCCACTCGAAACGTATACACAGCAACTTAACTGGTTCAATCTTACATCGTTTGATGCAGTATTTGAACAGATCACTAACCAAACAAGTGAAAAAGAATTTATGGCCATCGGTTGCGGTTTATTGAAAAATCGTAAAGATATTTTCACTAAAAAAGGAGACCGGATGGCATTTATTCAACTTGAAGACCTATCCGGAACTGCTGAAATTATTCTATTTCCTAAACTATTTAAGCGTGTAGCAACATGGCTTGATTCTTACCATGTATTCATTGTTAAAGGAATAGTTGATAATAGCTCAACTAAACGGGCTAAAATTAAGGCAAACGACTTGGTGCCTCTTGAGCTCATTTTTCAAGAATGGGCACAAATAGAAGCAATCTCTCTCACCTTACCAGAACAGATTGACGAAGCAATATTACAAAAATTAAAGAAACAACTTATTATTGGCACTATTCCCCTTAAATTAATTTTTCATGAAAATGATACACCATTACGGTTTTCAACAAAAGAGAAAATTGCGCTCGACACCCAAGCAGCGCAATTATTAGAAAAAGAATATGGGGTGACCATCCGGTGTCGCCTATAATAGCAGTTATTTTTTATCTTTATCCGCATACACTTGTTCAACGATAGCCCGTATGTTTGGGTCAATTTTCTTCATAATTTTTTCAACGTTATCAACTTGTTCGTTTTGCAATAATTGATTAACTAACAGCAGGACATGTTCTTTAACCTTTGATTGAATAGTAAGTTGATTGTATAAATTAATAATAATAGTTCGATATTTTTTATCTTCTGGTTGTATCATCAATAAATGCTCGTATACTGCTGCCGCTTCAAGTATACGGTTATCTTTTTTATATAATTGTGCTGCTTGATAATAATGCGTCACTGCTTCTTGTTTATCATTAAATGAAAGAAAAATATCACCTTCAAGCTGACGAACTAAGGCAGGATCATCAAGCGAGTGTGACAATAATCGATAGATCCCCAATGCACGCTCTTTTTCACCACGTGATACACATTCTGCCAATTTGAACCATGCAATAGTATATTTATCAGACGGAACCTGCTTCATGAAAAATCCTCTCATCTTTAACTTAGAATATTACATTAACCACCAGACTTTTTATTACCTTAATATATTTGTGATAAGAATAAAAATAATAGAGAAAAAGCATGTAATAAACGAGAATATCGTTGATAGGGACATTGGTGCCGGGAGTCGGAATCGAACCAACGACGCTGAGCTCTTCAAGCTCACGCTCTACCACTGAGCTACCCCGGCTATTTAACAATAGTTTATTTAAAAAAAAGGGAATAAACATTTGTATAGTGCCCGATTTTACTGCTTTTGTCAATAATTCAATTGCCAACCAATCTATGCTTTGTTATGCTCGTTAATGTCTATTTTACCATTTCTATTCCGGAATAAGATGGAAACACTCAACAAACAAATTATAGCAATAAAACAAGAACTTACTAAAGCACTCGAAACCGTAAAAACTGAACAAGACCTTGAACAAATTCGTATTATTTTTCTTGGAAGACAGGGTAATGTTGCTGCATTAATGGATCAGCTCAAAAAATTACCCGTAGAAGAAAGAAGAATAGTCGGCCCCAAATTAAATCAATTGAAAACTGTTATCCAGCAAGCATATGAAGATAAAAAAAAAGAGATGCAACAATTACTCGCTACTAAAAAAGTTTCGAAACAACAATACTTTGATGTTACTGCCTCCCGTTACCAAGAATTACAGCCGAGCAGGCATATATATACACAAATTATTGAACAGATTGAAGATATCTTTATCTCAATGGGCTATGACATTGTCGATGGGCCGGAAGCTGAAACTGATTATTATAATTTTGAAGCACTTAATATCCCACCGCACCATCCAGCACGAGATTTACAAGATACCTTTTGGCTTGATGTTTCAGATAAGTTATTACGTACACAGACCTCATCCGTACAAGCCCGCATTATGAAAACAAAAGAATTACCATTAGCAGTATTTTCACCCGGCAGGTGTTATCGTAATGAAGCAACTGATGCGTCGCATGATTTTATGTTTACCCAAGCAGAAGCACTTTTCATTAACAAAAACATTTCAATTGCTCATCTTTTAGCAACTGCACATATCTTTTTACAAACAATATTTGAAAAAAAAGAGTTAAAAATTCGTGTACGTCCTGGGTATTTTCCGTTCGTCGAACCAGGACTTGAAATTGATGCTTCTTGCCCATTTTGTACAACCGGTTGTTCAGTATGCAAAAAAACCACCTGGATTGAATTATTGGGAAGTGGTCTCGTGCATCCAAATGTTTTACGTGCTGGTAATATTGACCCAGAAGTCTATTCAGGTTTTGCATTTGGCCTTGGAATTGAACGTATTGCTATGCTAAAATATGGCATCAATGATATTAGGCTTTTTCATAGCAGCAAAATAGCTTTTCTTGATCAGTTTTGTTGATTAGTTAAGGGCAATAATATTAGTATCAGCAAATAATAGCGACCATGATAATCTTACGGTAAATTAAGAAGAGCTCGGTTAAAAAGGAGTGTAATGACTAATAAAATCTTATTTTATAGTCAATTATGTATGACAATACTTGTTGGCATTTTATGCATGGAAGTAAATACGCTTTATACCAAGGAAAACAACAAAAATGAGAAAGGCAAAAAAATAATGAATATTTCCAAAGCAGTTATTCCAGCTGCAGGACTTGGTACGCGATGTTTACCATTGAGTAAAGCAGTACCAAAAGAAATGATGCCATTAGTCGATAAACCCGCAATGCAATATATTATTGAAGAAGGAAAAGCCGCTGGTATGTCTGAGTTTTGTATTATTGCAAATGATGATAAACAAGCAATTCGTGATTATTTTTCTCCCAATAAAAGACTAAAAACATTTCTTAAAGAAAAAAATCTCCTTCATTTAGTGCAAACTCTTAATGATATAATTGATACAACAAAATTTAGCTACGTACGACAACCAGAACCTCGTGGCCTTGGGCATGCGGTTTTAATGGCTCGTGATGTCATTGGTGATGAATACTTTGGTGTTTTTCTTCCCGATGAGATTATGGATAGCAACGTGCCTGTTATGGGCCAACTTATTCGCATTGCTCAACAATATAATGCCAATGTAATTGGTGTGCAAGAAGTACCAAAAGATCACGTTTCTTCCTATGGTATTATTGGCATTAAACAACAACTAGGTGAAAATTTATATGAAGTCTCACAACTTATTGAAAAACCAGCCGTTGAACACGCACCATCTAATCTTGCTATCATTGGTCGTTATATTCTCTCACCAAAACTATTCGACGCGCTGGCAGTTACTAAACCGGGTGCAAAAGGAGAAATCCAATTAACTGATGCTATTGCTCACCTGCTGCAGCAAGGGGAAAAAGTATTGGCATACAAAGTGCAAGCAAATCGATTTGATATTGGGAATATCCCGGGGTGGCTACAAGCAAATTACTATTTTGCAAAAAACAATCCTCGTTATGCTCCTTATTTAAAATAATTTTTCCAAAAATGGTTAGATAAAATTTTCATTGATTCATCATAGAAGACAATATGAACAGTTATAAAAAAATCAGTATCTTCAGGAGTTACACAACATAATCAAAGTTTGGACTGAAAGAGATTATTCGAATTTGACACGAAGGACCAAAAATCCATTACCTAATGAATTCCTGGTCTGTTATTTAGTGCCAATAGATCTATAGCCATTTATGAGCCTACTTTGAACGTCTAAATTTTACTGTATACCCAGTCTCATCGCTACCACTAACAACAAATAGATTATCACCTCGATGAGTACCATTCCACCACGTTGTTTCGCCCATGTGTTCCCCCGTTTTAAAGGGTTTAGCTTCTACCTCCGGGCGACCCGATCTCTTCACCCAAGCTTTCACGAAGATCAACAAACCAGCTACGCGACCGATCTTAGCAATATTTTCAGGATCTATTTCGCCTTCAATCTTTTTGTAATACTCCAATTCTCCTGAATTGTTATATTGACCCCTGCCAATCTGATATCTTATTGGATACGGTGTACTATTCTTAATTTGAACCATAGCTGCCTGCATCACATTACCTATACCAAGGATTGATACTAATAACCCCAGATATAATCTTTTTTTCTTTACAATCATACTACTCTCCTTCTTTCATGAATAACCATTTTGTATGCTCTCATCACCATTCAGTATATTAAAAAATAATTCAAAAAGACAATAAAATAAGATGGAATAATAGGAGTCAAACCCATGTCCACGATACTGATTGTTTTACGAGCACTCACTACCTGTCAATTAGACCAAAAATTGATTTAATTATATTATTCAATTATCAGAAAAATAATTTTTCCGTTTTTCCTCCACCTTCGCTAAAGCTTCGGCGTGAGCCGCCTTTGTTAAAACTTCGGCGTCCAAGCGAGTGAGTGCTGCGCGTAGCACGGTGTATCAAATAGAATGAAAAGCCAACAGGACTTAAGACAATTTATATTTATTTTGCAATATTGCAATTATAAAATAAATATAAATATACTAAATAATAAGGTGCAATTTGGTATTTATAAAAAACTATTATAAAATAAGGATATTTTATGAAAATAAAAATACTATTTACTGCAGTGTTATTATCAATAGCAACACTATCACTACCAGCAGAGGAAGAACAGACTTTACCATCACCATCAGAACAGGTGCAGGAAGCCTTTCGGAAAGCAGTAATGGAGGGGGATTTAGACGCAATAGAGAAAACTCTTGCAGCAGATGCTAATCCTAACCTAGAAATTAGAAAGTATTGGACAGCATTACTGGAAGCTGTATCCACTGGTAATTTAGAAATGGCTCGATTATTGATTGCAATGGGTGCTGATCCTAACTTAGAAATTGAGAAAGTTAAAAAAGCATCGGAAAAGAAAAAGGGTTGGACAGCATTATTGGAAGCTGTATCCACTGGCAATTTAGACATGACTCGATTATTGATTGCAATGGGTGCTAATCCTGACCAGGTAAATAAAAAGGGTTGGACAGCATTACTAAAAGCTGTATCAACTGGCAATTTAGAAATGGTTCGATTGTTAATTAAAATGGATGCTGATCCTGACTTACAAATTGAGAAACTTAAAACAAAACTGGGAAAGAAAAAGAATTGGACAGCATTAATGGAAGCTGCATCCACTGGCAATTTAGAAATGATTCAATTGTTAATTAAAATGGATGCTAATCCTAATCTGAAAAATAAGGCAGGTGAGACAGCATTAGAAATTGCAGAAAGACACGACAACACTGCTATAGATCAATTCATCAGAGATGAGAGGCAAAAAAAAGTTTCTAAGACGATTTCGCCATTAGAACAGCAATTTCAGGAAGACTTTTCGAAAGCAGTAAAAAAGGGGAATTTAAAAATGGCTCAATCGTTGCTTGAAAGGGGTACTGACCCTAATCTAGTAAATAGAAAATACAGGACAGCATTATTGGACGCTGTATCCACTGGCAATTTAGAAATGGCTCGATTGTTGATTAGAATGGGTGCTGAGCCCAATCTGGAAGTTGAGCAACTCAAAAAAAAGCTGATAAAAAAAGGGTATATTGCAGCATTACCGCTCGAATCCAAAAAGATAAAGTGGACAGCATTAATGGAAGCTGCAGCCACTAACAATTTAGAAATGGTCCAATTGTTAATTAAAATGGGTGCTAACATTCGTGAAAAAGATTACTCCGGCCGTACAGCATTAAAAATTGCAAAAGAACACAAGAACACTGCCATAGCTGAATTAATCGAAGATGAGATGAAAAAAAAAGTTATCGAGAGGCAAATCGAGAGGCAAAAAGAAATTGATAAGAGGCAAAAAGAAGTTGCTAAGATGATTTTGAAAGCAAGGGATGAAGAGGAACAAGAAATACCAACTGATATTGCTAAACTAATTTCTGAGTTTGAATATTAAGCGAAATAAAAAGATGGGTTTAAAAATAATCTTTTATTATTTTATAATATTGCAATTATATAATAAATATAAATATACTATTTAATAAAATGTAGTTTGTAGTATGTAGAAATTAAATGGAAGCAGTATGAAAACAATAACGAGAAAAAAATATTTACAAAAAATTATCGTATTCACTTTATTCATCATGCATGGCTTTACTACTGTCATAATTGGTTGCCCAACCTGCATAGGCTATCCAGATGACAATAAAGCACCATTTTTTGAAGAACAGGAAACCAAAACGAGCAACGATGAATCAAACAGTAATCAAACCGAACACATTACTGCATCCATAACCAATGATAGCCAGGAGGATAACTCATGAAACGCTTTTTTATCTTTTTTTTACTCGTGAGTAGCATAAACAACCCCATAAAGGCACGCATTGGTTGTCGGGATAATAGCTGGCATCTGAAAAAAAAGTATGACTACAAAGAAGATCATGCCGTTGTATGCCACTGTCCCTGCCCAGAAAAAATGGGCCGATGCCCCAAATGTCAACACTATCATGAGGCAAAACCTTTGATTATCATAAAAAATGATGGAGCGAAAACGGTACCTAAAAAGGATCTATTTAAGCAAAACATGCAATCTGTCATTAAAAAACTACTCGCAAAATATCATCAACAATAAGAGAGCAGATTTAAAAAAGTTTAATTATTATTATATTTTTAAGAAAAATAATTAATATAAAAATTTACTAATTTTAAAATTTATAATATTATAAATAAAAATTTACTCTTAAGAAACGGAATTTTATATGAAAAGACCTCGCCGCTGGTTTATTTCTATTTTTTTTATCACTTTTATATCATTAGCCTCCTATTCAAATAAATTACTGCATATCCTTTATAATAATCGGGCTGGGATTGCACTTCGTCAACATATAATCATCAGGCCAACACTGAGCAAACTAGTCGGTCAATTCGCCGATACGCGTATGAGCAGATTTCTCATCAAGCCATTCATAAAAAAATACGATATCAATATAAATGAAGCAAGACGTACTAATCCAAGTGAATATACTTCATTAAACGATTTTTTTACTCGCAAACTTAAATCTGACGCCCGTCCCATAGACCAAAGTAGTGCAACAATTATATCCCCTGCTGATGGTATCTTGTATGCAATAGAAACGATAGGCCCAGATACCGAGCTATTTGTCAAAGATAAAATATTTGATATAAAAAAATTTTTGCAAAATAAAAAACAAGCCCAACAGTTTTATGGTGGTACGTTGGTAATTATCTACCTTGCTCCCGCTGATTACCATCGCTTTCACTTTCCCTGTGATGGCATACCAAGCGAGCCAAAATTAATTAATGGTGTCTATGAATCAGTACAACCAATTGCTTACAATGCTGGCATCCAATCCTTAACTGAAAATGAACGACAGGTAAGTATCATAAAAACAGAGAATTGCGGCACCATTGCTCTTGTTTCAGTCGGTGCACTCTGTGTTGGCCATATTACTCAAACTTATAAACCGGGGCAATATTATGCAAAAGGCGATGAAGCTGGTTACTTCTCCTTTGGCGGCTCAACGCTGGTTTTATTTTTTGAGAAAAATAAAATAAACCTCAATTCATCCTTTAAATTTCAATCTAACCAGTCTCATAATTTCGGTATTTCCATCAAAATGGGTCAACAAATCGGCACAAAAAATAAATAGACAAGACAAAACAATCTATTATCTGAAATCTTCTATAGCAAAATAGTTTAAAGTATAGACAAAATAAATCTATTTTTATTACAATTTATAATAATATAATTATATATAAAATAAATTTAGTAATTTGCCGACAAAAATCATCAAAAAAAAGGTGTTACGTCATGAAAAAAATAATCAAAATAGTGCCCTTACTATTGATAATCATTTTACAAAGTGCAACAATTTTTTCATCTTACAAAGCAACGTGCGTCCTGCCCTATCAATGGGACAAAAAAGGTACCTTGTGGGTTCTTATTGGCCAAGAAAGACGCCATTCAGGCTATGTATGGTTCGATTTTTGTGGGAAAAAAGATAGAAAAGATAAAAAATCTCTTAACACTGCTTTAAGAGAAGCAAAAGAAGAGACTGCCGGTCAGTTAAAGTTTCACCGTTTCAAAGGGAGACCATTCTCTTATCGCGATGGATCAACCATACATTATGTCCTTCATGCCTATTATATTAATCCTGATAACATTAAAGCAGCGACAAAACGATTACGACGCAAGGGACGAGGACGCAACATAGAAAAAACAGCATGGAAATGGGTAAAAGCAAAAGATCTTCTACGAGGAAGAACCAATTTGAAGTTGTATCGACTATTTAACAAAAAGCTACAAGCAGATCCGATAAGGGAACATTTAGAACAATTAATTGCAGAAAAACCAATGATACTGCTTAAAAGAGCTTCGCAAAAACCTCAAAGACCCCACAAAAAATCTAAACGGCCTCGAAAAAGAAGAGGTAGAAGCAGTAGAAGCGGTAAAATAGGTAAAAACAGCTATATTTCACCCTAAAACCGGAACTTTTTTACTCCACCCCTTGCCTCCCTTCTAGGAAGAACTTGTATCTGGTTTTTAACCTTTGGCTAGTCGCTTTAATTGTCGATATATCGATCTAATCAATGATTTCGAATTTTTTAAGAAAATTTTTATTAAAAATAATATTTCAATTCGAATTTTAAAGAATTGACAAATTTATTTATTTCTTTATATTAAAAAATAGAGTTATTATTAACATTATTATTAATCTAAAATGGAGATTTCATATGAAGAACCTATTAACAAAAATATTATTCATTTCATTGTTGTTTTCAACAGTAGTACCGTCTGGAATACAAGCTGGAGTAGAAGCAAACTTTTCCAATTGGACTACTTTGAAAAACAAAACAGCAGAATTTTTTAACAAAACAGCGAATTGTCTGACCACAAATCGTGAAAAGTTATTTAACTTTTTGAAAAAACACCCAATTGCAGTGAAAAGAGCTGCATTAGTAACCACTGCTATATTAGCAGCCACTGCTGCATGGAAATACTTAAAATGCAGAAGATTTAAGGAGCAAGGAATCATAGCTGGTGATGAGCAAAAGCTCCTTACAACCAAAATTTATGGTACCACTATTATGGTTAAACAAGGCAACATTACCCAAGAAAAAGATGTAGATGCAATTGTTAATGCAGCAAATTTTGATCTTGCTCATGGTGGTGGCGTCGCAGGAGTATTAAGAAAAGCAGATCCAGAATGGAACAAGTACTGTGCAGAAAAAATAGAAAATTTTAAAAAAGATGGCTTTAAAGATGGTGGGATACGAGCAGTTATAACACCAACGTTTGAATTAAAGAAAAGAAAGGTTCAATATATTATCAATGCAGTTGGTCCAGAAGGTAATGACCCCCAATGGGAGGCCAAGCTCAAAAAAACATATCTAGATGCGCTCACTGTTGCGAATGACCATGGTGTAGAAAGTATTGTCTTCCCACCAATTAGCACTGGTATTTTTGCAAAAAATTTAGAAGGGAAAGTTATAATTACTCCTAGTAAGGCAGCAAAAATTGCCATTTCAGCAACCAAAAAATTTCTCGCAACCAAAAAATTTCTCCAAGATAATCCAAAAAATCAATTCCAGACAATAGAATTTACTTCAATAGAAAGTGATGGCTTTGTACATTTTCTTGCCTATCGAAAGGCATTAGGATTTAAATTATCTGAACAAGAACAAAAAATCGCACAAAAAGCAGAAAAAGAATATATAGCCAATTTAGAACAGAGATAAATATAAAGTCACCGTTTTAATGCTTCTACAAATAACAATGAAGTATTTAAATCAATGTTAGTACGTTTTTTCTCATGCAGGCAAATATTTTCAGCAATTTCGGCCGCGAATTGACGACATACGGCATGAGGTAAACCGGTTGCGTAAGGAAGCCAGGTCATAAAATAGTGTTCTAACTCTTTTATCGTAGCAAATTGATAAAGAAGTCCAATTAATTTTACACAAATTTTTTCAAACCCATAATGATCAAGAAGACGGTGATAATCTTTTTCGGTGATCATAGAAAATTTTTCATTAAAATGTTTTTCTACACGCGGTTTCCAATGTTCCCGTTCAAAGACTTCGGCAATCTTTGGATCTCCACCTGAAACCATAAGAAAGAAAATTTTTCCTCCTTTTTTGAGCGCAAATTTTACATTTTTTAAAACAAGCCCATGATCTTTTACCCAATGCAACGCAAAAAAACTAGTGACAAGATTAAACTTTTTTTCAAAATGAAAACTCTCTGCTCCCTCTTGAAAAAAACTGAGATTAGGAATATGAGAATAATCAGCCAAGGCCTCATTAATCATCTCTTTCGATGGATCTATTCCTATTACTTCTCCTTTTGGTACCATTTCAGCTATTTTTTTTGTTATTTTTCCATCGCCACAGCCAATATCCAATACTCGCTCATCTCCGTTAAAAGAAACCTGCTTTAGTATGCGTAATGCAGCATCTTCCTGCAAACGTGCCTGTTTTTTGTAAAATTTAGCATCCCAACTACTCATAATAATTCCTCAATGACTACTATTTTTAAAAAAAATTTTCATCTGCTATATTTTCTCTATATCATAGAATAAACGAGATTTTTCATGATAATTATTTATAATGAATTAAAGGATCTATTTATGCAACATAACAAAACAATCTATTTACCTATCCTTTTGATATTCTCTTGTACAAATTCATATTCTTCTGAATCTGAAACAGTGTTACGCTCAGAACCCAATTCTAGAACAGGATTAAAATTCATATGTTCAAATGGACAGTCTGTGTCGGAAATCCATTTTAAAAAAACTGAATTTTCTAAGTGGATCTTCGAGAAAGGAGGTGAAGGATCAACAGGAGGAAATCAATTATACGTGGATATAAAGGAATTAGAAAAACATCCGTCTCAAATGAAAATAAGCCTAGACTATGATAGATTGAATTGTAAGCACGATAGTCAGGATTGTTGGGAAAATAGTCCGAATGATTGGCCAGGTGATCCTGTAATTCCAGCTAACGATCCATTACGCAATGATGATTCATTGTTCGTCAATCTCAATACTGTGGTCACCAGGTTCTTGGGGGACAAAAAAGCCAAAAAAAGGTTGTACGAGCTTACCTCTCAAGGGGCATCACTCAGCTCTTGTTACTTAATAAGCATATGCTACGCCTCACCAAGAAAGTCTCCATTTTTAATGATTGAAAAACCCTTAAAATCAGAGAAAATACCTTTCTTTGATCGTAAGGTATTAAGAAAATCAAAGAAAGGTATTTTCTCTGATTTTCTTATTTTCCCTTATTTTCTTATCGATAACGACGCAGATACTCTCTGTACGGCAGCTCAAGGTCGAGATGCACGAAATATTGCTCTTAAAAAGGCATTAAATGCTGGCGGTCTATTATTACCAGACTTGATTACTTTAATCCAATCTTTTGATGAAAATTCGCCTGAAGAACTAGCAGAAATACAAAAAATAAGAGAAAAAATTTATCAAGAACGACAAAATAAAATAACTCTAGGTACCCTCATTACCGAATTTAAACCTACTACTGCTCGAGCTTGGTTCGTAGTCTTGCTACTACTGCTCAATCTTGGCTCCGTAGTGTAGTATCATAAGTTATGCAACATAACAAAACAATCTATTTACACGCCCTCTTGATATTCTTTTGTACAAATTCACATGCTATGAAAATAGAGTATCATACAAACGGAAAATCTGTGTCGGAGCACCATCTTGACACTGGAGAGACTAACTGGAGCTCTGGGGCAAGAGGTGGAAAAATTGGAACAGGTGGATTATTCGTACATAAAAAAGAACTGGATAAACCTATGTCTCAAATGGAAATAGGTTTATCCCTTGATGATGATGGGGGGACTGAATATGTGATTCCAGCTAACGATCCATTACGCAAAGATAATTCACTTCTCGTCGCCCTCAATGCTGTTGTCGCTAATGTCGATGGAGACAAAAAAGCCGAACGAAGACTGCACGAGCTTGCCTTTCAAGGGGCACCACTCCAGTCTTATTACTTAATATGCAGAGTGGGGTTTACCCAAATAGGGCCTGGATTTTTATTAATTAGAAAAAGATTACCAAAGAAAGGTATTTTCTCTTCTTTATTATCTCTTAAAACCGATAACGCAAAAGATGCTCTCTGCACGGTAGCTCAAGGTCGAGATGCACGAAATACTGCTCTTGAAACAGCATTAACTGGCAACTTACCAGATGATTTAATTACTTTAATCAAATCTTTTGATGAAAATTCACCTGAAGAACTAGCAAAAATACAAAAAATAAGAGAAAAAATTCGTCAAGAACGACAAAATCAAACAACTCTATTTAAACTTGCTGCTACTACTGAAGCTCGGATTCGTAGTCTGGTATCATAAACTATATATAAAGTTTCTAAGTTCTGCTTATATATTATTAGTAATTGTTAAACTCCAAATAAATGCTGCTCAACACCCTCCTTGTATCGAACACCAAAAAAAATTTGGCATTAAGCAACGTTTTATTGATGCATCTATTCAATCTGTTTTTATTCATCTTATTGCATTATACTTAGCTCTTGAAAAAGATATACCATTGCGAGATATTAGTAAACGCATGGCTTGTATTTTAGAAACTGGTGCAAGATTGGAATCAATAAATTTATCGATTATGAATTTGTAATGATTTTTATTTTTAATTTTTCATATTATGAACATATTTTTCATGAATAAAGATGAAGCAAGGCAAAAAACTTAGTAAATCCTCAAAAATTCGTGCTAAAGGATTTTTTCACTATTGTATAACCCACTTTGTTTTGACAAATTCAATATTTTTCTATATAATATGAGAATTATGAGAAAAAGATTTTTATATATCTTAAATTTAACACTTATTAGTTGTATATCATCAATGGCCCATCAATCTTCTGAAATGGGTACTGAAAAGAACGCCTCAGTAGAACTAATAGAGCATATCATGCATTTTTACATCGTAACAATGGCAACCAAGCAATAATAGCCCGCAATAGAGTTCCCGTACAGTTGAACAACAGGATAGCTCACCTTAGGTCTAACGGTGCCAGCGAAGAAACAATAGATCTTTTCAGTAATCTTGGATTGTTTACCATCTCGTGCAGAGCTTGCAACCGCCACCCACTTGCTCTTGGCCGAACACCCAACCTCCGCCTCCGGAACAACTTGATGGCTCACTTGCGCAGACAGCACATATCAAGAAACAATGGCAGAGAACGAATAACAAACCCGGAAAATAGAACGGTAACACTCCTTTCTTTCCTTTCTTTCTTTTTGTAGTAAATCACAAACCATTTTTCTTATTTTTCATATTTTTACTGGCTCAATGTTTCAGCGTTTTACCACCTGAGTTAGAAATCTTAATCAGTAACCCCCCAAAACCAATTAAAATTGTTGCTCGTTCTTTTTGATAGCACATTAAAATGGTAAAGCTAAATCGAAATTAACAAGATTGAATCACTATTTTTTGATTATATTTTAAGTATTAATAAATTTCGTGTATATTGTTACTAATTTTAATAAGGATATTTTTATGAAATGTTATTCACTTGTTTTAAGTGCTCTTTTGCTAGCTGTTCCAGCTCATGCCGTTAACAATGATAATGATAATAACAATAAACAGAAACTCCTGAATTCTGCTAAAAATATATTATATTCTGCAGCTACAATAAATGCTATGCTTTCATTTGCTTGTTGGACAAAAGGTACAGTGGAAGAACTACAAAAATTTTCGGATAAATCAAGGATGGTGACTGGTGTTCTACGTCTTACTGCTGATACTGTATCAATTGCAGCAATAATTATTGCCTGTAATGACATACGTAATTTGGAAAATAAAATACATAATTTGGAAAAAAATAAGCAAAATAAAGATAAAGCAAAGTCAAAAACCTACGTAAATCCTCAAAAATTCGGGCCAATCGAATTGCGCAACAAAGATGATCTTAAATGAGCGATAGCGAATTAATCAACATAGTTTCCAAAAATGACGAAATTATTGGCGTAGAAAAACGATCAATTGTCCACGAAAAAAAACTCAATTTTAGAGGTGTTAATGCTTTTATTATTAATACACAGGGAGAACTCTGGATTCCACGCCGGCATCCACAAAAAACATTGTTTCCTCTTCATTTAGATGCAAGTGTTGGTGGCCATGTGCTCGCTTATGAAAGCTATGATGAAGTATTTGCCCGAGAAACAAAAGAGGAAACCAAACAACAGCTCTCCTGATCGTCTCATTTTTTTGCATAGCGCATTAAAAATGGCAAAACTGAATCAGGATTTAATGATATTGATGATTTAATCAACTTATCCAGCGTTTTTTATCAATAAAAACACTGCCTATTATACTTTAAAATTGTCTTTTTAGCTATTTTTACCCCTTTTTACAAATATTTCAAACTATGCTACTCTGATAATAAATAATAAATAAAAATACAGAATAGAAAATATTTATCAAATGAAAATTAATTTTAAAGGAGGAAATACTATGACACGATTAAACAAAGCCATAACCCGTTATATATTGGCGATATTGCTTATTTCATCCGCTGGTTATGTCAAATCCAAAACAGAGTGGGGTTTGAGCGCACGACAGGGTGAACGACCGACAATGGAAGATCGACATACAGTTAAAACGTTAAACAAAAAACTCACATTTTTTGGCGTTTATGATGGACATGCCGGCACTAATGCTGCTGACTATACAAAAGACCATCTTGCTGAAAATTTTTCCAAATTTAATTGGTGGAATTTATTTCAAATCAGAGAGCAAGCTGAAACAATTGGAAAAAGATTGATAGATAATTTTAATAAAACAGATAAGGATTTCCTGAACAATCTTAAATTTAAGCACGATAGGTCAGGAACAACAGCGGTGGTAGCAGTGGTTGATACTAATACTAATAAAGTAACGATTGCAAATTGTGGTGACTCACGCGCAATATTAATACGTAATGGCAGGGTATTATTGGCTACTAATGATCATAAACCTAAACTTCCCAAGGAGCGTAAGCGTATAGAAGAAGCAGGAGGTTTCGTTCATTATGATCGAGTATGTGGTGTGTTAGCAGTGTCGCGTGCAATTGGTGACAGAGATCTTAAAGATAAGGGAGTTATTCCAAATCCTGATATTTATAAAAAGGATGCGAAAAAAGGTGATATTTTGATTTTAGCATGTGATGGTGTATGGGATGTTATGAACAATGAAGAAGTTGCAGCATTTATACATGAAAAATTCAATAAGTCCAATAAAGAGCAAATGCATAGTTCAACTCAAAATACTGGCGAAGAGACAGTAGAAGAAACCGGTGACAATTTGGTTAGGCGAGTTGCACGAGAATTACGAGATAAAGCATATAACAAAAAAAGTAACGATAATATATCTGTTTTGATTGTTAAGTTTGGTGAAGTTGACCAGGAAAGACAACGGCAAAAAGATACCAACGCTTCATTAATGGCAAGATTGTTTAAGTCAAAAAAAGTTTTCTTAGGCCTAGGAGCGGTTGCGATATTGTATAGTTTGTATCACTTTTTTGCATAGCGCATTAAAAATGGCAAAACTGAATCAGGATTTAATGAGATCGAATCAATGCCACAGCTTATAACAAACTGCGCAATTTCAGGATAATCGGACGGTGCTTGTCCGCAAATACCAATGTAACGGCCATTACGATGCGCACCCTCAATTGCTAATTTCATTATTTTTTTAACCGCTTCATCCCGTTCATCAAAAATATCTGCTAATAATTCAGAATCACGATCCACTCCCAAAGTTAGTTGCGTTAAATCATTGGAGCCGATAGAAAAACCATCAAACAATTTGCTAAATTCATCAACCAGCAATACATTAGATGGCACTTCAGACATCATCACCATTTGTAGACCATTGACCCCCTGCTCAAGGCCATTATTTTTCATTTCATGCAATACGCCAACTGCTTCTTTCACCGTACGTACAAATGGCACCATTATACGAACATTAGTTAATCCCATTGTATCACGTACTTTTTTTAGCGCTGCGCATTCAAGAGCAAACGCTTCTTTGTAACGCTCATGACAATAGCGTGACGCACCTCGAAACCCAAGCATTGGATTTTCTTCTTCTGGTTCGAAATAAATTCCGCCAATTAAATTACGATACTCATTACTTTTAAAATCA
>SDBS01002386.1_pt1 | contig 18796 bp, 18 predicted proteins | sample 2277091 | NCBI WGS metagenome assembly SDBS01 (sample SAMN10404972, study PRJNA504765) | marine sediment metagenome | isolation source: marine sediment core GS10_PC15, 163 cmbsf | place: Arctic Ocean: Southern Knipovich Ridge | collected 2010 | reverse complement strand
AAAGGGCTAAAAGTTTTCTTGAGTAAGGTCCTTCCCTAATATAATAAAAAAATGACAGTATAAACAATCCGCTTAGTAAAGTCGCTTTCAACAAATTGCAAATTTGCTCAAATATACTTTTAATACGTTTGGACTTGTAAAGCCCTGACCACAAAAATGCAAGGAAACAGATACATACTACCGGCAACATCAACTGTAAATGATTTTTAATAGGTGATATGCTTTTTGGAGTATTAAGCAAAGAAGAATAAAAACGAATATAATAAACGGCAACCCATATAGAAGCGGTGACCATAATATCAATAATAAACCGAAGCAAAGAAAAAAATGCGGAGTATGTTCTTAACACTTGATTTTTCCCGGTATGATTTTAGTATATTGCTCCTGCTTTTTCAGCCGTTCTACGGATGTACTGATTTGGTACAAATTACACGTTTGTCTTTTACGGTTGAAATAATACGTTGCTTACGATGGTCAATACTGATTTTTCCACGGTCTTGTACTTGCTTCTCTATCCATTGATATGTTTTCTGGAGTCCTTCCCGTAGTGGGCGCGTCGGTTTCCAGTCGATCTTTTCATAAATAAGTCTATTGTCTGAGTTTCTTCCTCTTACGCCGAGAGGCCCTTCGATATGTTTTATTTTGAGCTTTTTGCCGGCAATGTCCATAATCATCTCAGCAAGACCATTTATTGATATCATTTCTTCTGAACCGATATTGACGGGCCTTGTGAAATCGGAATCCATCAATTTTCGAACCCCGTCAAGACACTCGTCTATATACAGGAATGAACGTGTCTGCTTGCCGTCACCCCACATTTCAATCTCTCCACCATTTTCTGTCTCGGCTACTTTACGGCAAAATGCTGCGGGAGCTTTTTCCTTGCCATTATTCCATGAGCCTTGAGGACCGAAAATGTTATGAAATCTTGCAATCCTTACCTTGAGATTATGGTTTCTCTGGTATGAAAGGTACATACGTTCGCTGAAGAGTTTTTCCCAGCCGTATTCACTATCCGGAGCAGCTGGGTAAGCAGAATCTTCACTGCACTTAGGATTATCGGGATCCAGTTGATTGTATTCAGGATAAATACAAGCTGATGAGGAATAGAATATTTTTTTCACGCCCATTTGTTTGGAGACATCAACCATATTCAGATTAATCATTGCCGAATTATGCATAACTTCAGAATCATGTTCACCGGTAAAGATATAACCAGCTCCGCCCATATCGGCGGCCAATTGATAGACCTCATCGAAATCACGATCGGTTACATTTTTACAAACTATCGGATCACGCAAATCACCAATGACAAAATCGTCAGCGGCTGTTTTAGAGAATTCTGGACATTTAAGATCAACACCTCTTACCCAGAACCCTTCTTTTTTGAGTTTTTTAACGAGATGACTTCCAATAAATCCACCTGCTCCACACACTAATGCCTGTTTCATAATAAAGTCCTTATTTGTAATAATCTTTTCGAATCTATCCGTTATTATATCAATATCAAATATTTTCTGAGAATAGGCATATCCATTGAATGCGAGATTGTCCCGTAATTTTTTATGGTTAAACAATTTTTCTGCTGTTTTTAAAAATGTTTCTATATCGTCAGGTTCACAAATACAACCAGATTTATGTATTTCTACGATTTTCGCAGCAAGATTTTCTTGAGGCATAGCTAATAACAAAGCTTTTTTCATACACAAATATGTTAGTATCTTTGAAGGAACAGAAAAAGTTCCAGCTTCTTTTTCGAGGAGACCTATTAAAACATCTGCAGAACTAAGAACAAGGGGTAGTTTGTCGTAAGGCTGAAAAGGGAGTAAAATTAGATTTTTAATATTGTGCTTTTGCTTCTCTGTCTTCAGGTAATCAGCACCAAGTCCTTCTGACACAACAACAACTTTAACGTTACCAAATCTCTGGAACTTTAGAGCTAACTCTTTCAATAATTCCGGATTATGCTTCATACCTAAAGTCCCGGAATAGATAAAACAAAAGCTATTTTCTAAATTATTTAGCCTGCTCCATTGATTAGATTTCGGATATAAGGGTAATTCATCAAGCGGTGCCCAATTGTGAATAACGTGCAATTTATTTTTTTGAACTCCTGTCCCTGAAAGAAAAGGTAGAAAATCTTCACTTATCGCAATAACCTCATCACTTTTCCTCAAAAGTTCACTTTCTTTTTTGATATAATAGTTACCGATTAAATTCCCAAGCAGAGGTATTTTCTTATTTACATTATGTTTTATTCCTATTCCAAGTACATCCTGCAGCCAGAACACAAATTTAATATTTGACTTAAGGCAATGCTTTTGGAGCAATGATTGTGTTTCAATAGGTGTATTTGAAGAGACTACAACGTTTGGCTTAAACTGCTTAATTTTTTTAATTAATTTCTTCCCGAGCTGTTTTTCCTGAATAACTCTTTTGATCATATTATATCTGTCGAAAGGTTCTGTGAGCAAAACAGGAAAAATTTCAAAGTTATCAGGATCAAGGTCGGTTTTTATCAATTTTCCACGAGGAGTCTGCAGCAAACCGCAAAAAGAGTGAATAATTTTATGCCCTCTTTTTGAAAGCTGACGACTTAATTGCACCTGAAACGGATGACCAGCATGATCGTATACTAAAATACGCATATTATTTCACCTCATCCAACTCTTGAACTTCCTGATATCATCGAAAAATATAGCAGGCTCATGGAGATAAACCTTGCTTCTTGCCATGGCTCTTTTTGTTAGTTTGCCTATGCCCATATTATAACGGTGAAATGCTTTCTTCATCTCTGACTCAAGCTGTTCAAATTCCTCTTTGGGCATAGTATCAACCCTTCTGTTGACATCTTTGATATAATAGTACTTGGGGCAAATGTTATAAAAATCCTCTAAAGCCCGGTCTTTTTGAACAAGACCCTTTTCAATACCTATTTCGAATAACCTGGTACCCGGGAAGGGTTCATAAACGCTCAAGGATGCAAAATCCGGCTTAAGCTCTCTCATAAACTTCAGCGTCTGGTATGTTTCCTGTTTAGTCTCAGATGGAAGGCCCATCATAAAATATCCAGTCCAGTGAATACCTACTTTTCTAATCAACTTGGCGGCTTTTCTAGCTTGGGTTAAAGTGGTTTTCTTATTTATTAGCTTTAGCAATCTGTCACAGCCGGTCTCTATGCCCGCTTTTATACTATTGCATCCGGCGGACTTCATTGTCTTGAGCAATTCCTCATCTATAAGGTCAACTCTCGTATTACAATCCCAGCTTATATCCAGGTTTTCTTCTTTCAATTTGTCACAGAACTCCATGACTCTTTGACGATTGACAGTAAAGGAATCATCTTTGAATGTGAATTGTTGGGTATTATACTTATCGATTACTAGTTTAATTTCATTAATCACATTATCTATTGAACGGTAACGAACTTTTCTTTGCCAGATACTTGTGGCGCAATAGAAGCAATTATAAGGACAACCTCTGCTGGTCATTAAAAGTCCCATGTCCTCCGAACTATATGTGTTTTTGTTACATAATAATTCCCGTGCAGGGTATGGTAGTGAGTCTATATTTTCAATAAATGGTCTGGGGGGATTGTTAATTATTTTATTGTTGTCTCGATAAGAAAGACCTTTTATCCTCGACAGATCATTGCTTAAGTTATCTTTTCTTTTAGTATTAACGTATTCTTGAAGGACATTGACAAGCTCTAAAATTGTTTCTTCACCCTCTCCTCTAACTAGAAAATCAACATCAGGGCATATCTTTATCATTTCATCATGTTTAATGGTTATATGTGGCCCACCCATTATTACGGGCAGTGATTTGTCGTATTCTTTACATATCGATGCTACTTTAAAAACAGACGCTATAAAGGTCGTCCAGACTGTAATACCAACAATATCGGGCTTAAAATCACTGACCTTCTTTCGCATTTCCTGCCAAATGGGGTGATTCTCATTTTTGACCGACTTTAGATAATCGGGGTAATCTTCTTCCAAGCGGGTAAAATCCATTTTTGTAGGGTTTACGTTGCAGTCTGCATCATAGATCAATACTTCATGCCCTTGCCTTTCTAATACCGCTGCAAGGCAAGAAAGGCTAATAGGAAAATAACGATTATAATAACCAATCAAGCGAAAAAAAGGCGGGTCAATGAGAAGGATTTTCATTTAGTGCTCCATAAATCAATAAAATCTAATCTGTAAACCATAGGCAATGTGCCGTACTTGTGTCCTCTCATTCTTTATTATGTTCTATGTATGTCGTCAGCAAAAAAAATACAAAATCAGCTTACAATCAAGAGAGAGTACAGCGCGGGTTTATCAAAAGTACGTCCATTATATCTCTCCCAAATTGTTGATTTTTCTGCCCTATAATTTGTATTGACCCTGACAAATAGCACATCTATCTCTATAATCTCTCTATTTGGAGGTGAAAATGCAAAATCTATATTGGCCGAAGTTGCTGACCAAACGGTTACGCTATATTCCTGTTTGTGGCACTTCTTTAAGATTCAAAACCTGAGGATTCTTGACGGTGTAACCTATGGCGCTTTTAAAAGCACCTTTTTGGGGAATAAGGCCTAATCCACTACCTGCACCTACCAACCCAGGAACATCACAATTAAAATTGTAGTGCCACCATTGTTTGTCAAAGAATAAAGATGCGATTTCCATATGTGTCGCTTCATGTGTAAAAAGATAGCATCCATTTTGAAGCAATGACCACAGATATCTAAGACAAGTTTCCGTTGAATCCTTTAAATCAACATCCAAGAAGATAAACATACATTTTTTCTTGAATTTAGGCATTGTATCTTCAAAATAGCCAACATTAAAATTACAGATACTTATCTCTCCATATTGGGAAATGTTTCTTTTTACTTCATCAAGACTACCATGCCAGGCACCTTTAAGGTAAGTGTGAACTTCGTTCAAGTTTATAATGGTATGTGCTTTATCAGAGTCCGAAGGTTTAGGCAAACCTCTAAATGAATCAGAAACTTCTACTTTGCGGTTGCAAAGCGACGCAACCAGTGACAAGTTAGCTGTACTTGCCCCTTTATAACAACCGCACTCTACTATACAGCCTTCAAGAGACTTTGGAGTATTTAATATTTTTGTTGCCATTGTGAGATGCTCTGAAAAATTAGATGCGCTGGTTATCTTTATGTTATTCCTAACCATTTTCAAGGCCAAAACTAATTTGGAGAAAAATCCCACCCTGTATTCTCTCCCGGTTTTACTGTGAAAGTACTCCGCAAGGATAACAGGCATGTTTAATGCTATTAGAAACATTTGATAGAATTTGAAAAGATGCTCCACCATATTTTGTCACTCCTGTTGGCTATTCGACTAACTCAAAGTACTTGAAGTACTTCATTAATACTCTCAAAAACCTGCTTTTGTTAATCACCTTTGACAAATAATATATCCACTTCTATAATCTCACGATTTAATGGTGAAGTCATAAAGTTTATTGGCCTTGAAAACTTAAATCCATAGCTTTCCATTATCTCCAGAAGTTCCCGAAATACAACCTCACCTTCATATAAAGGCTCAAAGCAGGTCTCTACAAGTACATAATCAACTTTCTTCAAAATCTCACCGGCACCAAATAATACCTTGCTCTCATAACCCTGTACATCCAGTTTTAGAAGTATTGGCTGCTGAAGTTCTATGCCCGCCAAAACCTTGTCTAAAGTCGAAAGTTCCACTTTTATTGTCTCGCAAACCTTTGCTGAGGGAAAGGCTTTACGTCTTGCCGAAGACAAAGGCAATATCGAACTTGCCTGACGATATGTATTTACTTGGAAATCAATCTCGCCTATTGAGTCACCGATTGCGATGGGAATAATTCTAATGTTATCAAAGCTTGAGGTATTTTTTCGCAACTGTTTAATAGAATCAGGTTCAGGTTCAAAAGAATAAATTTGTACATTTGGGAATAATTTAACCGAAGCAACTGTAAACTGTCCCACATTAGCTCCAACATCCAGAACAGTCCTCGGTGAAATGTTATGCCTGCGTATTCTCGAAACTAAAAGATACGATAAAAACGAAAATTTTGGCCAGGTTAGCAAGGCTTTTAAAGAACCCTTATTTTCCCAAAAAAATACTATCTTTGAAAGCCAGTCAGCAAGTTTCATATTTATGTCTTTGTTCACTTTTGTTTCAACTCATCAAAAAGTAAGTAGTGAGGGGATAACGATAAAAAAATTTCCAAAACCACAGAGCCTATTATTTTATATCTCCATTTTTACGCATCCAGTCAACCGTTAGTTTTATCCCTTCATCTAATGAATACGGCAGTTGGCCGGTAATCTTTTCAAGAACTGATAAATCATAAACCATGTTGGTCACCAGATTATTGAGACGAAAGCTGGTTAGCGGTGGATTGTTCCAGCCCACTTTTTTAAGTAAATCTCCGCACTTTGCAAATAAACGCAAAATAAATACGGGCATTGATCTTATCTTTGTAGCTCCCACAGCATTTTGGATTTGGTTGGCCATATCTTTAACATTTGTCGGGGTATAATCGGCCAGATAAAATGTCTTGCCTACAACCTTTTCTGCAGGGACTGTGGACAATTTTTGTAATTGAAAGACAATATTACCGACAAAACCATAAGATTTATTAGCATTATGATTCCCTGGATGAAAATAACGCCCCCTGGCAATTGTCAGAAAGAAATCTCTGTACGGCACATCAAACCATGGTCCCCAGGTGGAAGATGGCCGAGCTATAATCCAAGGGCAGGGTATGTTTTTGGAGGACCGTACTATTTTCTCACCTAAAACCTTGCTTTCTCCGTACAAAGTCGTTGGGTGATAATCAAACTCATCCTTAGGCTGATATGTTATCTCGCAAACCAGACGTGAAGATGCAAAGACGACCCTCTGGATAGATTGCAAAGCGCTTATTGCAGCAATTACATTCTCCACACCCTGAATATTTGTGGCATAATCATCCAAATTTTTTCCTTCTATATCAGTTCGGGCGGCCATATGAAAAATATGTGTTGGTAAAAATCTTTGTATCGCATCGGCCAACCTGGCCTTATCTAATATATTGACCTGTTTCCAGTAAAAAGAGTGTTCAGAGTTTACTGGTGCAGCAATATCAAGGTTTAAAACCTCTACATCCTGATTTAAATAGAAATTCAGAAGATTTGTTCCAATAAAACCAGAGCCTCCGGTAATCAGTACTTTCTTTATATTCAATTCTTTCTCCACCATTTTGAGTTACTTAATGAGTTGGAAATAGAAATTTTCATAAAGGGGTTTGAGGTTTTCAGGTGAATATCGCTCTGCAGACCGTTTGGCGTTTTCTCTTCTCTTTTCCAATTCAGATGGATTTTTGAGTATATGTGTGATTGATTCAGCGACAGATTCAGTCGAGTAATCACATGCCCAGCCGCCGCCGGTTTCGATTATTTTCTTCCATATATATACGTTTCTGGATATCAATACAGGCAGGCCGACGCTTAACGCTTCAACCACGGCGATACCAAAATTTTCGTTCATAGAAGGCAATATAAAACAATCGCTGCCGGCAAAGGCGTCATATTTGTCCTGCCCTGATAGAAACCCCGTCATTATGACACGGTTTTCTAATTTATATCTTTGAATCCAGTCGCGGACTTTCTTCTCATAACCGTTCAAATCTGACCCGGCGATCACCAGTTTAACATTCGGATAATCTGCCGATATCCTTTTCACGGCTGGAATAAGAAGACTAAGACCTTTCTTGTAACATATTAGAGATAAAAACAGCAAAACAAAATCATCATCACCCAGATGCAGTTTGCGGCGAAATTTTTCCCGAACCCCCTTTCTGTTGGCTGGACCTATTGGTAGCGGCAAAACCTTTGGTTTAGTTTTTGAACCGTACTTTTCGAGCTTCTCGGCTTCCATTTCTGCCGTACAAATAATCCCTTTACTTTTATCAAGCATTGGGCGTATCATGATTGGACCTAATATTCTCTTTAGAAACTTCTTCTTTTGAAGGTCAAAAGGGTCGAGTGAACCGTGGGGCCATATTATAAAAGGTACATTCAGCCGATGTAAAATTCGTGATGCCTTAACCTGCAAGGCGCCCCAAATAGTATGAATCACAGCCATATCATAGTTATGAGCATTTTCTTTTAACCACTTGTTCCCGCTTGTGGAACGCGAAAATTTTGCTGGAAACGAAGGTTTTAATATTTCAACCGTCGCCAGCTCAAATAAACATGGGTCAATGCCGTCGGCATTTATGCTAATAACTGTACTGTTTATACCAATGCTCTTTTCAAGTGCCAGTATATTCATCACCGCATAAACTGTTCCACCCATCTTAGCGGCAATATTCGGAATAATATGAAGGGTTTTCATTTCTTTGTGTTCAATCCGCCTAAATCACACGGTTCGGATGAATAAAGCCGTCACAAATTCGTCTTATCAAAGTTCCTGGTTGGCCCAGCCAGTTCACAACCCAATAAACCCTCTTAGAGAATTTCGAATTCACTTTCAATCCTGTTTTAGCCCGCAACCTCTTATAATCCTCATAAAGTTCCTCTTTGTACGCAGACGAGCTTGTTATTGATTCTCCATATACTCTGTAGCAGCTCCAATAATCTTGTGCAACCCTAAATGAAGCCCCCACAAGTTCGAAGTCTACAGCTAATTCTCCATCCCAATTAATAAGGTTCCGGGGGTTGAATCCCCCAACCTTTTTAAAAAGTTCTGACCGAAAAAATGTTGATTGCTGTATTAATACACAATTCCCGATGACATACTGCTTTAAGTTAAACTTATGTGAAAACGACCTTTGGATTATTCTACTATCTCTGTCAATAATATAACAATGGGAACTAACCACATCTACACCCTTTTCCCTATCAAAAAACCGGTTTACTTTCTTTAATGTTCCGGGAAGAAGTATATCATCTGCATTAAGATATCCATACACCTCACCGGTCGATTTGGAAAATCCCTTATTTAATCCATCCGCAGGGCCGTCATCCGGCTCAAAAACTACCGATGAAATTTCTTTTCGGTACTTTTCGATTGTATCGCGGGATCCGTCGGTACTGCCCGGGTCAACTACTATATACTCCAGGTCGTCGTATCCCTGGCCAAGTACGGATTTAATTGCCTCCTCTAAAAAAGGCGCCTGATTGTATGATATTGTTACAACCGAAATTTTAATTACATACTCCTCTATAATTCTTAGGCATTGCAATAACCGACTTTCCTGCAAAATAATACAACCACATGAAAAAGAAAGTACCTCCGACAAAATAATGCCCACCTCTGATTGCTCTGATTAAAAACACGGCTAAAATTGCATTACTGACAACCCATAAAAAGCCGCTTTTGTCGTTCTTTTTCAAAATCCAGAATCTAAAAACAAAGCAGAAAATAAAAAATAATCCCAATAAACCCGTTTCAGACAGGAGCCTCAAAAATAATGAACTTGCATCGCCTTTATTCAAAAAGGTATACTTGTAATTTGCCATGACCGCATCGACATCTACAACTTTTCCCATATATCTGTCGTGAGATATGCTGTGCGAGCCTAAACCGGAGCCAAACACAGGGTTATCCTTAAAGCTTTCCCAGGCAACTAAGGCGTTACTAAACAGCGTAAAAGTGCTTAAATTTGTTTCTTCCAGTTCTGTCTTCCCCGTGAGTGCGTTAATTGAGTCATCAACCCTTATCTTAAGATCAGCTATGTTGTCGTAAGCAGAAAACAGGAGTATAGATATAAGCACAGTACCTACCACTAAATACCGTGTTTTAGCGTAATTGAAAAATAGCAGCATGAATGAAAAAAACATCCCCATATAACCTACTAAGGAAAAAGACAAAACAACCGACAAAATAATCACGAGACTCCTCCCTTTGTTTAGAAATTTGAAATTGCTCTTTGAAAAAGAAGTGATCGCTGCAAAGAAAGCCGGTATCATAACATAACAGAAAGCTGACGGCTCAGACATAATTGAGTTAATCTTTAAAAAACCGGCTTGGCTTAAATGTAAACGCCATGAGGGAAATATATAACTAAAATCATAGCCCGCCCTGAAACCTAACAAATAGCTCAACTCTTGAAATAATCCGATTAACCCCACTAAAAACGCAAGGTTTAGATAAACCTTAAATAGCCTTTTTACATCATAGCTATTCACTTTCATCAAAAGATAAAATATCAGAGAACTTGAAAATATCCCGATCACCTGTTTTGCTAAAAGGGAAAAAGTATCTTTGGCTACATAAATATTATAAAGTGAAAAAACAATTACGGCCCCAAATAAGAAAAGGAACGTCTTATTAAAGTAAACACCTCTTAAAAGCGGAATGAACAACACCAAAACCAAAGCCATTAAAAAGTAACTACCCCGCACTTCCATAAAAGGCAGAATATCCCGAAAAGCCAATGCATCACTAAAGACAATAAAAACAGCGATATAGTTAATCACCCGACGTGACACTGTCCTCATCCTTACGCCCTCAGAAGGTTTACCTCTATTATCAGTTTGGATATATTTTTACAGCTATAGCAAACAGCTTAGCAATAGCTTAAACTAAAGCAGAAAGCCTTTAGACCATATTAATTCCTCATAATCCAAAATGAGCCAGGTTCTCTATAAGAGATTTCATCCTTAAGTATAGGGCATTTTTCAGTAAGCTCTTCTGGAAAATTATGTGTTAGATAATTTAAGGCGCCAATCAAACGAGCGGATAGAATTACTATTTTCTTTATGGAAGACTTCATCGTAACTCTCTTCTATTACTTTGTGACGCGAAAGACGCTACGTGGCCAAAGTCATATCCAATAACACTTCGACGTCAGATGCTATGGTTCCGGTTACAGTTTCTCCCTGCAAAACACGGAGTCGCACGCCAGTATACTGCCGTCTTGGGGATTCTTTAGTGACTCTTCTCCTCCCATATACCTAAAACCTCTTTGCCTGAGCATGTCATAAATCGCATCAAACAGATACTGGCCCTGGTACAAAGATTGAAAACTTGTTTCCACAATTAATACAGAAGCTCTCGAAATCAGCCGGTCGCCTCCCAAAATAACTTTATCCTCGAATCCCTGCACATCAATTTTGACTAAGATATCATCAACAATATCTAACTCGCTTAAAATATCATCTAATCTTCTAATTTTAATTGTCTGAGTCGTTACATTTTTTGTAAACGGAAACGCTTCTTTATGTATTTCCCTCATGGGCAAAAGAGAAGAACTTGGCGTAAAGTCATTACGGAAAATCTGAGCTTCGCCATTTTTGTCACCTAAAGCAAAGTTAAAGGCATGGAACTTTGGGATGCGCCCCATCCTTTTCAATAACTCGTTATAGCAATCCTCAAGTGGCTCGAAAGAATAGAGCGTCGCATCGCGTAATAGCCGGTGGATTTGCGAGGCAAACTGCCCTGTGTTGGCGCCTATGTCCAATACCGTTCGGATACTCATTCCCTTCAGCCATTCGTACGGCTCGAATTTTGGAATTCGTCTGATATCCAATCCGCAGAGGTGAAAAGTTGCCTTGACAACAGACTTCGCCGTTTTTAGCATAATTGTTTTTGTCCTTTTTTCTTGAACTTAACGGAAGCCCTAAAAATGACATCTTCCCATTGTTTCGCGTAATTCTTTAGCGTCAGATCCTTAACTCTCTCATATCCTTTTTTAATAAACTCTTTTCTTAATTGTTCTTCCGGCCAGATTTTATATATCTTTTCGGCCATATCATCTACATTATTGGGATCAAATAGTAGCCCCACTTCGCCTCGTATTTTGTAGTCTTCGCTTAACTAAACGCAACGTGTTCCTGGCAAGAGTTCCAGAGCGATAATGCCACTTGATAGTGAAGAATAACTTCTGCAAGCTTGCTGGTGGAGGAATACTTCCGGGAAGACTAAAGTAGTACGCTTTTGCGTTTGTATATGAGTCCACGAGGTCTTGCCTCTTCCCGGCAAGGTGAGCTCCAACTGTAATGCTGCGGGAATGAGACAAAAAACAGGCCAGTGGTTCTGATATATGAGCGTATTTAGAGTAATCACGCGAAATCAGCAAGAAAAGCAAAAGGTCCTCGCCAACACCGGAATCTTTTCCGTATATACCTTGGGAGTTGGGGATTTGTAATAATAAATTCTTCAAAGCATCCTTTCTTCTAAATATCGCACAACTCGGACTAATTGTCGTAGAAATTTGTATCAAATACTTCGCAATATCCTTCATGCGACCAATGTTGGGAGGGTGCTTAAAGGCAATCGAAGTCTCGTTTCTGTCTTGATAGTGCATCATAACACTGGTATAAACAAAACCTATATCATCATCTAACTTCGCAATTGTTTTTTCCATAAATGTTGGTTTTATCCAGTCATCATCATAGTTGATATGCACTATCTCACCGGTTGCCTGTTCAATTCCCTCTCGCCAACAAACTATAGGCCCGCTGTCTTCTTCCCGACGGATATATCGTATTTTACCTTCATACTGCGCTACAACATTTGGCGTGTTATCAGTACTTCCATGATCACATACTATTACTTCACATGGATAGGTTTGATTTATCGCACTCTCAACTGCGCGTGTTACCAAATGAGCGCGATTGAATGTCGGAATGACGATAGAAGCCGTTTTCATAAGTGCCTTTTCTCGGCAAGAACTTGCTTTAAAGTCTGAATATCCGCAACAAAAGCATTGGGCTGAGATTTATTAACTCCGCGAATTTGGTTTTTTCCCCCAAGCAATTCCATTATATGGTATCCTACATCCATAATGCTCATTCCTTTGCCAGAACCGATATTAAGTATTCCGTTAAATCGCTTTTGCGCTAGATGAAGCACGCAATCAATTACTGTATCTGCATCCATTATGTCTCGCACCGAATCAGGGTTGATAATTTCAAGCACATCATTTGGCGCCATTTCTGCTATTTTCCTGCGGAGCGTCGGGACTAAGTACGGTTCCTTTTGGGCCATACTTGAAAAACTAAAAATCCTCCCAATGCAATAATCAACTTTATACTGGTCTAATATTGGTCTAGAGATTCGCTCAGCCGCCAATTTGGTCACTCCGTAGAATGAGTCCGGTTCCTCGGCAGAACCTACTTTTAATATCTGTTCTCCTGAAATCGGGCTGCCTTTGTATACGTGACTTGAAGAGGCCAGGAAAAGCCAACAATCTTCCTGTGTTTTTATAATATGGTTACAAATATTATATGAACCAATTACATTAACATCATACGCTCTAAGCGGGTCATGCATTACCTGGCTTACTGGTACAATTGCAGCAAAATGAAAAAAGTAGTCAAAATTGTGTTTCTTAAACCACACATTAAGAGTTGTTACATCAGTTATATCAAACGGATATGCTTCAACCCGAACATTACGAGTGGTCAGTCGCTCGCTTAAGATTCCTCCCAAAATGCCGCTTTGACCTGTTATGCCGATGCATTTCCCCAGAAAATGCCCATAATCTGTAAAAATTGGAATAAACGCCGGTTGTTCAAAATACTGCATCCGCTTCATCTGGTATGCTCTATAACAGATTCAAGTATAGTTGTTACCAATTGATAAATCCTTTCATCATCTAAAGGCTTTGAATGACAACCAATAAAAAACCCCTTTTCGTGAATCACTTGGGCCCCTACAAAAGGTCCCATACTCAGGTCGATATTAAACATCTTAACAGCCGGCTGTAATGCCATGTTGCCTGAAACAATAGGACGAGTATCTATACTGCGTTTCATTAAGTCTCCTATGAATTTCTTGCGATCTCCTTTTAATTCCTGCTTAATAAGAAACGGGAATCCGAACCAACACGGTTCTAGATCAGTCGTTGGCTGTGGAAACTGGAGTTGGTCTTTCCAAAGAGAATGACAAATAAACGCATTTTTCAATTTTTTTACATTTTCGCAACGGCAGTTGTTCATTATTTTAAGACGTTTTATTTGTTCCAGACCAAAGGCCGCCTGTATTTCCATAGGGCGAAGATTATAGCCCATATTAATAAAAAGAAAACGTGAGTCAATGTGCTCATACATTGATTCTAGTTCTTCCTTATTGCTCTGTTCCCTGCTCCAGCCGTGAGTACGAAGACATTTTAGGAGATCATAATCCTCTTTATTCTTTGCAATAATCATCCCTCCTTCAATCGTTGTCATATGGTGAGAAAAATAGAAACTGAATGTTCCAAAGTCACCAAACGTACCAAGATACTTGCCTTGGTATTTGGTACCAAGAGATTCGCATGTATCCTCTATTAGTATAAGGTCGTTTTCCTCGATGAGACCGAGCAACTCTCCCATCGTCGTAGAATTCCCCAGAACATGTACCATCATAATGGCCTTGATATCGTGCTTATGAAGAGCCGACTTGAAAGAACTTATTGAAAGGTTGAGGGTCTCAGGAACCACATCAACTAAGACTGGTACTAACCCCATTTGAACAATGGGCCATAAAGACGTTGACCAACAAACCGCTGGCACTGCAACCTTACTGCTCGGTGTTAGGTGCCTTGTTCTTGCTGGATTTGTAATTGCCGAACAAGCGAGCAGATTAGCCGAAGAACCAGAGTTTAACATAAGAGAATATGGGGCATTGACAAACTTCGCAAATTCCGATTCAAATTCCTTTACATGAGGCCCCATCGTAAGCTGGCCGCCAAGCAAGACGGAGATACAATTCAAAATTTCCTTATTATCGTAACTTGAGTCTACGAGCGGAAACGAAATTTCTTCCTTAGCATTTATATCATAGAGATCATTCTGTTTTCTCACTTTATCCCTTTCTAACATTAGTTTAAGATTCTCAAAATGTTATCAATTTCGCACTTGCGCAATGTAGTTTTTTTTCGCAATACCCACCTGGCGTCCTTTATATCTGGCAAAATGAGCTTCTGCTGCATCCTCTACTACCCACAAGCCATGCACTGCCGCGATGTGGTTAATAGCATCCGTGTCGGCAGGATGGCCGTAAAGATGTACTGCTATAATCCCTTTTGTTCGTTGAGTAATGTTCGCCTCTATCTTTGTCGGATTAATACACCATGTACTCGGATCAACATCTACAAAAACAGGTTCAGCATTCACGTACCGTACCGCGTTTGCTGTGGCTATGTAAGTAAGTGATGGTACCCTTGGCCGTACGTCCAATGCCATTAGCGCCAGATGTAATGCTGTAGTGCCATTACAAACGCCGAGAGCATACGTTGTGTCGGTAAGTTCTGCAAAGCTTTCTGAATATTCTGGTCCATATTGATGGTTTTATCTTTTTATAATACTCGCTTAATCTAATAACAAGAGGTTGATATTCTGCTATTGTGGTGGCAAATTGAGTTACGGCTTTTTGAGTTAATTGAACATCAAACTGGTCAGATGTATCACAATGCTCACCCGATGAATCCATTCCTATATTTCTAACCATAGAAGTAATTGGATACAATGTTAACCCGCCATTCAGAAAGACTGTGGCGTACCAGAAAATGGCCCATGTTTTGATTAAGTTTTTTTTATTCCCAACGATCTGAGACCAAAAGTTATAATACCCATTGAGGTTGAAGGATTTGATCATTTGTGGCGTGAAACTCTTCATAATCTTCTCTACATCATACTCAAATAAAGACCACGATCTTTTCCACGTTCCCCAACCCCACGAACAAATCGCTCTATGAAATGCTGCTTCAGGAAGGCCCTCGGTATCTATAGGGAACATATATCCAGAAATATGCATTACTTTTCCTTCATTCTCATAGAAGTCCAAGGCTTCATTCATAAACGTTAAAAAATAAGGTGATGTTATGAGGTCATCCTCCAATACGATTACACGGCCATGGTTATTTATAATACTTGTTACGCCATCAATTATATTGTTGGCCAGCCCCCAGTTACAGTCACGTTCAACAATGATAACTTTTCTGAAGCCGTCAACAGCTTTGATACAGTCTCTGACTTTAGTTACTTCGGATACTGCCTTTTCGTTTTTAGGACCATCTGAATAGATAAAAAGTTCGCTTTCTTTTGCCAACTCATTTTTTTGCAGAGCTTCTATAGTCTGACGAGTGTGCCATGGTCGATTATAGACGAATAAAACTATAGGAGCTAATTGCAATATATTTACCTCTTTCTTTCTCTTAACTTCCTGAAACGTTTAATCTACGCCGAGAATCCAAATAAAATACAGTGTTAACGGTCTTGGCGTATAGCGAATAGCCTTTTTCTTTCATGAATTGTGTTATTTTATCCTTGCCCAATTCGTCCAGAAAAGTCATAAGCTGCTCAACGAGGACCATTGTTGGCCTGTACTTTTCCCAGTTATTTGACGAAAGTACTTCAAAGTCTAATCCTTCCACATCTACATTAATGAAGTCTATTTTATGGTCAGGCGGTAAGTGTTCATCCAATATATCAGAAAGGCGTCTTGGCCTCATGTCTACAGTATCAACTACAACATAATTGCCATTCTCAAGTGTTTTTTTTACTAGGTCTTTAGAAAAACTATTAAGAGCAGGGTCATTAAATACATAATACTTTATTATTTCTTTCTTGTCAGAAATTGCTATTTCAAGATTTATATCCCTTGGTCTAAGCTTGTTAAACATTCGCATGCCGCCAGGCATAGCATCAATATTAATCCCTCTCCAACCTCTCTTATAGAAATAATTCGTATTTGAAAACCTTTTGGGATGATGGGCGCCAACATCTACATAAAACCCCTTTTCTTGCTTTTCAAAAATTCTTCGTAAGATCATATCCTCTCCCTCCTGAGAATATGATTTTGTTGAATAACCATCAAAAATTAGATTTCTCCATTCTGTCACAAGTTTACAATATCTTTTAGGGATAAATTTCTTAATAATCTTTTTTACTTTATTCATCATCATATATTGCTGGAAAGGTCCTGCTGCCTGAGTCAACTTGGTTTCCAATTACACTGAGCGGATTGGATTAGCAGACATCAGCATCATAACAACTTGCCTGCTTGTCTTTGGTATGAACCCTATAGAAAACACTGCGACGAAATACGAAATCACTGTTGCAACTGCAGCACCGTTTATCCCATATTTTGGTATAAGAATAATATTGAAGATAACATTCACTATAGCACCAATGAATGTTCTAAAAAACGAGATTCTTGTATAATTTTCGGCTATTAAATATTGACTGCTTGCCACTCCTAAGAATACGAATACTCCTGCCCAGATATGAATCGCCAATACGGGACCAGCCTTAGAAAACTGTGTTCCGTACAGTAACAGCACAATATTCCCAGCCATAAATGTCATGACCAAGGCAATTGGCAGCGAAATCCACACCATTAAAACATAAAGCTTTTGCAGTCTCGCGTAGTATAATTCTTTGCTTTGAGTTTTAGCGTTAAGAATAGCCGGAAACAGCGAACCACATATAACCACTGGTATAAAGTACCATGCCTCTGACAGTTTCACAGCCGCAGCGTATTGGCCTACAGATTCAGCGTCAAGCATTTGCTTAATCATCACCTGGTCAATTTTCATATATATTGAAACCAAAACACCTGATAATACCAACGGCCAGGAATCCTTTAATAATTGTTTAGCGGTTTGCCATCTCCACTTCCAATACCAGATTTTGCCGGTATTTTTCAGATACATGGCAGTCAATCCAACTACATGCACAACCGCATCAAGCAGAAATACACACGCAAACCATACAAGAGGAGCTGATATCCAGACAAAAACCAATTTGGTTATAGAAGAAACCACAATCTGGAGAACCTGAATATACACCACATATTTAGATTTCACCTCTGCTTGATAATTAAAATCGATGACATTAAAAGCCTGAAAGATGACGCCAAAGGCGATGATGATAATCAGGATATTAGTTTGGGCGTCATTATGGGTAAACGGGATTGCAGCGGCAATACCCATCCACATCAGGACTGCACCGCCTGCTTTAAGCCAGAAGGCAGTGCCAAGGAGTTCATCCCTGCGCTCCGGGGCCTTGACCAACTCCCGCACCATGATTCCGTCTAAACCCAGAGTAGATAGCGCTGTAAAAAGCCCGACAAAACTGCCTGCATAGCTCAAAAGCCCGAACCGCTCCGGCCCAAGATAACGGGCGACGTAGACGCCGACAAAGAGCACGACAACCATGCTCAATACACGGTGGCCCATCAGCCATGAAGTATTTGCAAAATACTTTCTGAATCCAGAGGAAAATTGCATCATTATCTAAAAATGGGCTATCCCGAATACTCCAAAGTCTGCAGGAGCCAGAAGCCTTGCGAGGACAATGGTGCGAGCTAATTGAAAGAGCCGACCCGTAATCCTTAGTGCAAAGACCCACATCCCCCCGCGAACGACCCTAGTCTTCAAGTCTGCGGCGACATCGCCCGAACCCAAAGACCGGCCCTGGTCACAATAAGTCTTGACATTACCAATACCTCACCGACAAACCTGTACTTCAGCACGCTCTGCCCGCTTCAGAATTCAGCTTGACCATATAGAGTATCTGCGGTTAGCAATTAGCCTTCCAACCACGGAGAACACGGAGATTTCTCTGTGCTCTTGGTGCCCTCTGTGGTTCATTCCCCATGGCCCAGCGCCACGATTTCTTCGTCCCTCAGCGCCCGGTCGTACGCTCGGAAGTCGGCCATAGCGAAGGGCCAATCTGAGTCACTGCTCTGATAGACAAGGCAACTTCAAAATTCTTTAATGCTTTCTCAAAGTCATCGAAAATGATTTTGCTATTCATAAATAATCTCCGCCGTTTTCATCGCCTCTTTTCTAAACGACAGGCTTACACGGTTTAGATCGA
>SDBS01002385.1_pt1 | contig 18796 bp, 15 predicted proteins | sample 2277091 | NCBI WGS metagenome assembly SDBS01 (sample SAMN10404972, study PRJNA504765) | marine sediment metagenome | isolation source: marine sediment core GS10_PC15, 163 cmbsf | place: Arctic Ocean: Southern Knipovich Ridge | collected 2010 | reverse complement strand
TGTCGTGAGACGCTCCCTTAAATGGGGAAACCTGCGCAACCCCTGCCCTATGTTTTATATGTCATAGGGGACTGCCGTAGATAATACGGAGGAAGGTTGGGATGACGCCAAATCCGCATGGCCTTTTGATGTCCTGGGCCGCACACATGATACAATGGCTAGGACAATGGGTTGCCAAGGAGAAATCCGGAGCTAATCCCATCAAACCTAGTCTTAGTTCGGATTGAGGTCTGAAACTCGACCTCATGAAGCTGGAATCGCTAGTAATCGCGAATCAGCGATGTCGCGATGAATACGTCCCTGGGCCTTGTACTCACCGCCCATCACGCCAAGCGAGCTGAGAATAGCCGAAGTCCGCGTTTTACGTGGCCTAAGCTGGGTTCAGTAAGAGGGGCGAAGTTGTAACAAGGCACGGGTAGCGGAAGCTGTCCGTGGATCACTACATTTTAAATTTTGGTTGATAAAAGTTGAAGTCTGAAATTTGGATTTTAACTTTTGGGGAGTTGGTCGAAGCTCCTTAAAGATCGACTTCCGTTGATTTCAACGGATATAATCGGGACAACTCTAAGAAACTAAAACAAAGGAGCGCAATTTTAATTTGCGCTTTTTTGTATTTGAGAATTTTTTTGTTTTTGGTAAAATAATAGAATGGAAAAATTAAAATCATATTTTTTATATATAACTATTTTTATAACTGGCGCGGTGATTTTGGTGATTGAAATTTTGGGAACAAGAATTCTAGCGCCGTTTTATGGTTCAACTATTTTTGTCTGGTCTTCTTTGATTAGCGTTACCTTAGGATCTCTTGCCTTGGGGTATTTTTTAGGAGGGAGAATTGCAGATAAATATCCAAAAGCTAGGGTTTTATACTTTGTTTTGTTTATGGCAGGAGTTTTTACCCTTTTGATTGTAAAGTTTAACCAGCCCCTTCTTGTTTTTACAGATAAATTTGGTTTAAGGTTTGGGCCATTGGTGGCTGCTCTTGTTTTATTTTCTTTACCTTTATGTTTATTAAGCATGGCAAGTCCCTTTGTGATAAGACTCCGTTCTTTGGCTCTTGAAAAAACAGGATCCACTGCTGGTTTAATTTATGGTATAGCCACTATTGGTTCTTTAGTTGGTGCTATTCTGACAGGTTTTTTCTTGATTCCTATTTTTTCAGTAAGTAACATATTTATTGCTTCAGCAGGCACTATAGTTGTACTTTCAATTATTGGGATGTTTTTAGAAAAAAGAAGTGGTAAAATAAAAATAGGAATGCTTTCTATATTCCTGCTTGCTTTGTTAATACCAAGAGTTGAATACAAAGATGATCTAAAGCATCCTGTTAAGATAATTCATCATGAACAGAGTTTTTACGCTGATTTAAAAATTATGGAAACAGAAGGTGGTTCAAGGTGCTTGGTTATGGATGGCTCCATCCAAACCTGTATTTATAAACCCACCGGTCAATCAGAAGCAAGGTTTATTAAAGAGATTGAACGTTTATCTAAAGAATCTTTTTATCCAGACTCTAAAATTCTTTTGTTAGGCTTAGGGGGCGGAGGAATAATCAATGCCATAGGTCAAGACTTCAGTATTGATATGGTTGAATTGGATCCTAAAATTGCTCAACTGGCTGAAGATTTTTTCGGCCTAGAATTGAGTGAAGATGACAGGTTATTTATTGATGATGCTAAAACCTTTCTTAAAAAAACTGATAAAAAATACGATGTGATAATTTCTGATTTGTACATTGGCAATTCTATGCCTATTTATATGTATACCAAGGAAGCTTTTGAGCTCATAAAATCAAAATTAACTTCAAGAGGAGTATTTATTATAAATATTGTGGGCCGGATTGATGGTTCAGATGAGTTGGCGTTTACTATTATCAATACCTTAGCCTCTGTTTTTCCCAATATTATTGTTACCACTAACAAGCCAGATCAGCTTTCCAATGTTTTAGTTCATTGTTCAATGAATACTGACTATCATCCAGAATTCCGTGATGAATACAAAGAAATAGATTTAGTTTATAGGTGGGCCTCACTTGTTACTGATTCTCAAAATCCTCTTGATTTGTTGCTTTTTAAAAGCGCAGCTGAATTTTTAACAATTTCTAAAAAATTAGGTGGTTATGAGCCACTTTTTAGTAATTAATTTATGAAAATAGTTATAAAACTATTGATATTTTTCGTAGCTCTGGGAGTTATTTTTATAGTATCCAGTCAGCCTGCTTTAGCCAAGAGTTCTGATGCCACCTGGGTTACAGGCGTAGCAGATTTTGAAATTTGGGATTCTTCAACTTTAAGTTGGGATGCAGATAGCCTGGTTTGTTCAGCTCAGCTTACTGATGATAATGCCCAAACAATTGGTTGTACTGGAGGAGTATTAGCGACTTCCCATACTTATAGAATCCAGGTGGTGGTCAAAGAAGGTCCCGGAGAAACTAATGCCCTTGAAGGAAAGAATACCACTAGTTATGTTGGTCATATGGCAACAAAGGGAGGCTGGGCTGGCACAAATCCAACTCCGGGCTCTTGCGGCTATAATGATTTTGCCGAGCCTGATGATGACATAGGTCCCCCTGCTTGTAGTGCTGCTTTTGTCGGTAACGATCTCCAATTAAATAACCCTAGTGGCGGTGGGGGCAATAAGGTTATAATAGCCGACGATGGAGGTATCGAAGGATTTATGTATATAATTACTACTGATAGTGATGCCACATCAGCTTCAACAAGCTATATGTATATTTTCGATTTTGGTCAAGCTCAAAATGAAGATTCAAGTAAAATCGGCATTAACGTTACTCCTTCTTCTTTAACCTGTAATTTTAGTACCACCACTGCTAGCTTTGGTACCTTAACCACAAATGCGGTTACTACTGCTTATGGCAGTACCACTATTGATATTACTAGCCCCACTACTGTTTTTGTGAAACTTTATGATACCGGGGGAGGTGGTGGAGCAAGCTTATACTATTCTGGTGGAGATAATATTGGCTCGGCTGACTTTACTTATGCAGATACAGCTACTTTAGAAGCTGGAACTGAAGGATATGGCATGCAAGCTACTACTACTGGTGCAGGAAGTGGCGCTGTAATAACAATATTGAACAGGTATGACAATGCATCAACAACTAATGATGTTGGAGCTTTAGAGCTCGTAGGAGCTGAGGTTACCATGGCTTCAAGCACTGCTGCTGTAACCAACCGACGAATTATTATGTATTATAAAGCAGCAATTAATGCATCACATGAAATCGGCAGTTATTTAGATACTTTGACTTACACTTGTTCAACAAGTCAATAAAGCTATTTAAATTAAGAAAAAAATAAATTATTTTTCCACAGGTTGATATTGATTTGATATTTGTTTTCATAATATAATATATAACGAAAGCAGGTTAATAATATCAAAGCAAAATAGATACTGGTTCCAAAAAATTAGTTATAGTATAATAAGTTATTAGTATAAATTTAGAAAGGTCGAGGTTTTTAACTAAAGAGATAAAAGATTAAATTAGAATTAAAAAACAGAAATGCTCATTAAGAAAGAAAATCTAATTGCCGAAATTTTCATTATAGTTTTTGTCGGGCTTTTAGTGGTTTGGATGTTGTCAGATGTGGCTTTAGGTGATGATGTAAATGTTTCAGCAACAATAGCGGGAGGTATTGATTGTAACTACAGCACTAACACTGCTAGCTTTGGCGAACTAACCACAGGCCTGGTTACTACTGCTTTTGGCAGCACCACTATTGATATTACCAGTAATGATGTTGCTGTCGTGAAAGTTCAGGATACTGGAAGTACAACAGACCCAGGTTTATGGTACGCTAGTGAGAAAGACATTATTGGCTCGGCTGACTCTGTTGGTGCAGATACAGCTACTTTAGAAGCTGGAACTGAAGGCTATGGCTTGCAAGCTACCACTACTGATGCAGGATCTGGCGAGGTAATGACAATAGCTCCCAGATATGATTATGCATCAACTACAAGCAATGTAGGAGGTTTTGAGATTAGCAATATTAACATGGCCTCAAGTACTGATGCTGTAGCTGGCCGGCGAATCATAATATATCTTCAAGCAGCGATTAGCCCAAGTAATTTACCTGGTGCTTATGTGGATATAATAACTTATACCTGTTCCAATACCCTCTAAGTGATTAACAAGAATAATCTGAGAATTATACTAATTATTGTATTGGTATTGATTTAGATGAAAAAAATACTTATTTTTATATCTTTGATTTTTTTTGGGTCTTGTTTTTTTGCTTTAGGTTCTCAAGCCTTGACTGTTTCCCCAGCCAAGGTTGAGTTTTCAGCTGATCCAGGGGATACAATTCAAGGAAAGATTACTTTGATTAACAGCGAAGGCAGGACAATGACTTATTACTCTTCTTTTGAAAGAGTTGAAACAAGGGGAACCTGGGGAGACCCAGTTTTTACTGGTGAAAGGACTGGTTTAGCCAGTTGGATTGAAACTTCACCTTCCGAGGTAACCCTGGAACCAGGACAACAGAGCAGAACTTCTTTTACTATCCGGATACCTGAAAATGCAGATCCTGGAGGTCATTATGCGGCTATTTTTTGGGGAACTAGCCCGCCCAAAGGAGAGGGCGGAGGAATTGGAATTGCTAGTAGAATCGCAATATTAGTTTTACTTGGTATTTCAGGTGATGTAATTGAGGCTGGAGAAATTATAGATTTTCAAGCAAATAAAAAGATTTTTAATTACTTGCCAGTCACTTTTAGCTATCTATTAAAGAATACTGGAACCGTGCATTTAAAACCTGAAGGGCAAGTTATAATAAAAAATATTTTAGGGAAAACTTCAACCATTTTATTGGTTAATCCAAAAGGATATAATGCTCTGCCAGGAGCTGAAAGAGATTTTTCAGTTGTTTGGGAAGCAAGAAACTCTAGCGCTAAGCTAGGAGGGTTTCTTGCAGAACTAAAAAAGGAAAAATCTGGCTTTAGTTTAGGTTATTATAAAGCTACTTTAGATATAGAATTTGGAAAAGAGAAAAAAACCAGTCAGGCCAGTTTTAGTTTCTGGATCTTGCCATGGCGAATTTTACTTTTAAGCTTTTTGATTTTAGGAGGAGTATTTTTTATATTTTCTCGAATAATCAACCGATACAATCGTTGGATAATCAATAAAGCAAGAGAAGGAATAAGCCCGAAAAAAATTCCAAGGAAAACTTTAACGAGAAAGAGAGGAAACAATAAAAAGAAAAAAGATAGGAAGTAAAAAGAATAAAAAATGAAGAAATGGCTAAATTTATTTTTAATTATATTAGTTTTTAGCTCTATAATTTTTTTATTGGTTTTGAATTTTAACTCCGTTCGAGCTCAGAGCGGAGTTTCTATTAGTGCTAAGATATTAGGAGTATGTGGAAATAATATTGTTGAGATAGAAGAAGCTTGCGATGATGGAGAGAATAAAGGACAATACGGCTACTGTAATAACGAATGTACGGGATTAGGGCCCCGCTGTGGAGACGGGGTTATTCAAAGCGAAGAAGGTGAAGAATGTGATGATGGCAATACTAATTCTGGTGATGGTTGCGATTCTACTTGTCAAACAGAGATAGCACCTCCCATGGTCAGAGGTGGAGGTTTTACACCTATTACTAGAGTTATCCTTCAAGGAAAGGCATATCCACATGCCTCAATTTCTGCATTAAAAGATGGGAACATAGTAGCTACTGCACGAGCTGATTCATCGGCTGCATTTAAAATAGATATTAGATATCTTACAGGTGGTACTTATACTTTTGGACTTTGGGCTGAAGATGAAGCAGGAAGAAAGTCCATTACTTTCTCTCTTACAGTAACTGTTACTTCTCGCATGACAACAGTTATTGGCGATATTCTTATTCCTCCTACTATTGAGTTGCAGAAAACTCAAGTTGAAAAAGGAGAAACGCTATGGATTGCTGGTCAAACCTTTCCTCAAAGTGAAATAAATATTTACATAAAATCCTTAGTATCAGAAGAAGCTATTATTAAGAAAACTAAGGCTGATGAGATGGGGAACTGGATTTATTCTTTTGATACTTCTCTTTTAGAGGAAGATGCTTATTTGATTAAAGCTAATGCTTTGTCTCCTGAAGGATTTGTTAGTAGTTTTTCCCATGCTTTAGAATTCATAATTGGTGGAGCAATAGTGTCAGAATTCTGTCCTAGAGCTGATTTTAATAAAGATGGGAAAATCAATCTCGTTGATTTTTCTATTCTGCTTTATTGGTGGGGAAAATATGATGCTTGTGTTGACCAAAACCTAGACAAAGCTGTTGATTTAATTGATTTTTCAATACTTATGTATTGGTGGACAGGATAGATTAACAATTAAAAACAAATTTATCATAATTCATGACTCGTAATTCATTATTCATACTTTTACTTTTTTTATTATTTTTCCCTTTATCAAACCAGGCAGCTATTCTATACTTAGAGCCATCCAGTAGTGGATATTATCAGGGCGACACCTTTTTAGTAGAGGCAAGAATAGATACACAAGGAGAGTGTATTAATACAGTGAAAGTTGAATTAAGTTTTGCCAGCAATATTTTGGAAATTAAAGATTTTAGTCAAGGGAATTCATTACTTTCTCTTTGGACAAAAGAACCAGAGTTTTCTAATGAGACAGGCCTAGTTTCTTTTTCAGGCGGGGTTCCAGGAGGGTATTGTGGTAAGTTGGCTGGTGATTTTGATATAAGTAATCTGCTTGGAAGAATAATCTTCCAAGTATATCAAGCTCCACTCATAAACAAACCAATCAATACTAGAGTAGAATTTTCAGAAAATTCCTATGTATTGCTTCATGATGGTTTAGGCACAAAAGCCCCTCTTATCACACAAGGAGCAATTGTTAACATATTATCTGGAATACCAGAGTTTCCAAGACAAGAATGGCAGGAACTGTTAAAGGGCGATACTATTGTTCCAGAATCATTTATTATTATACTTGAACAGAACCCTATTGTTTTTGAAGGTAAATATTTTATTACATTCTCCACTACTGATAAACAAACAGGCATTGCTCATTATGAAGTTCAGGAAGGAGAAAAAGAATGGAAAAGAGCTAACAGCCCCTATTTACTGGAAGACCAGGGTTTAAGTGATACAATAAAGGTAAAAGCAGTTGATAAAGCAGGTAATGAATATATTGCTGAATATGTTCCAGTAGTTAAAAAGAACAAACCTTTATTTTATTTGATAATTACTTTAATCATTCTCATTGGAGCAGGGTTAATATGGTTAAAAAAGAAAAAACAACGTAATTATGATGAACCTGCCCAGAAAAACCATTATGAAGAGGATGAATGCTAAATTATTACTGTTATTTGCTTTGTTATTTTTCTGGGTTTTGGGATTTCCTCAAGCTGTCCAATCAAGCAGCGCTCAACTTTATCTTTCTCCTTCATCAGGTAGTTTTTTAGTGGGCAGTACTTTTAGTGTTTCTATTTTTATTAATACTGAGGGTAATGAAATCAATGTTGTTCAAACTGAATTAAAGTTTCCTCCCAACATCTTACAAGTCACATCTCCTACTGCTGGCACTTCTTTAATTACTGAATGGATTACTCCTCCTAGTTATTCAAATGAAAGAGGGATTATTAGTTTTCAAGGAGGGATTCCAGGAGGTATAAGTACTTCTGCTGGCTTGGTTTCTTCCATTACCTTTAGAGCAGTAACTTCTGGAACTGCTAGAATTGAATTTACAAAATCATCAAAAGTGCTTTTAAATGATGCCAAAGGAACTGATATTTTAACCAGCACTATTAATGCAAAATACCAGATTCTGATTCCTCCGCCAGAAGGTCCTGAAGTTTTTTCTCCAACTCATCCTAATCCAAATGTTTGGTATTCAGATTCAAGCCCAGCTTTTTCCTGGGAAAAAGAAATAGGAGTAACTGATTTTTCCTGGAGTTTCGATCAAAATCCCAGCAAAAGACCAGACGGCTTTTCAGAAGGAAATGAGAGTCAAGTTTCTTTTCCTGATGTTTCTGATGGAATATGGTATTTTCATTTAAGGCAGAAAAAACAAGGAGTCTGGGGACAAACAAGCCATGTTCAGATTCGTGTAGATACTAATGCTCCAAAAGAATTTACGCCTGAAGTTAAAAGCTATAATCGTTTGGTTAGCTACCAGACATTGGTTTATTTTGAAACTAGTGATGATTATTCAGGCATTGACCATTATGAAGTGGGTTTGATTAATTTGAGTGTGCCAGAACCATCCCGTATATTTTTAACAGAAGAAATATCACCTTACAAAGTTCCTTTTAAAAAACCTGGTAAATATAATGTTATTATTAAAGCAGTAGATAGGGCAGGGAATATTAGGGAAGGGGAAGTTAGGTTTAGGTTGATGACACCTCTAATAACTCACATTGAAGGCAGGGGATTAGAGATCAGGGGAATTCTTTTTTCTTGGTGGTTAGTTTGGCTTTTAACTTTTGTTTTATTGGGTGGAGCAGGTGTTTTAATATGGTGGCTGCGAAAAAAATATACTAAGAAAGGCTATTTATAACTCTCAAATTAAAGAATGAAAAAAAACATTATCACTTTATTAATATTTGCTTTTGTGTCAGCAATGATGAGTATAGTGCCTATAACAGTTAAAGCTGACACCGCCACCTTATATCTTTCTCCTAAGAGTGGTACTTTTTTCATGGGCAGCACTTTCAATGTATCTATATATGTAAATACTAAAGGTGAAGAGATTAATGCAGTAGATGTAGATTTAAAGTTCCCTCCAAATATAATTCAGGTTACTAGTCCAGTCAGTGGAGAATCTTTTGTTTCTCAATGGCTCTCTCCTCCAACTTATTCTAATGCTACAGGAAAGATTTCTTTTAGAGGGGGAATGCCAGGAGGAATTACTACCTCTGCAGGATTAATTTCAACCATTACTTTTAGAGCCAAGATGCCTGGGAAAGCGAATATAGGATTTTTGGATTCTTCGAAAGTTCTACTTAATGATGGCAAAGGCACATCAATTTCTCCCATATTAATTGGGGGCAGTTATCAGATTTCAGTACCACCCCCAGAAGGGCCAAAGCTTTTATCAGCATCGCATCCAGATCCTGATATTTGGTATCAAGATAATAACCCTTCTTTTAATTGGGTAAGGGAATATGGAATGACTGATTTTAGTTTTATTCTTTCTCAAAACCCGCAAGAAGAGCCGGATGAAGTATCTGAAGGAGATATTAACTTCAAATCTTATACAGATGTTTCAGGCGGCATCTGGTATTTTCACTTAAGGGCTAGAAAGCAAGGGGTTTGGGGCAAAACCAGTCATCATGTGATAAAAATAGATAATAGTCCGCCTAAAAGTTTTAGCCCAGAGGTTGATACTTATTCCCGCTTTGTTTATTTTGAGACCAAAGATGTTCATTCAGGCATAGACTATTATGAAATTAGCCTGAGAGACCTTAGAGAGCCTGAATCTTTACAACCTTTTTTTACTGAAGCTGTTTCTCCTTACAAAATTCCTTATGAGAAATCTGGAAGATACAGTATTATTGTTAGGGCTTTTGATAAATCAGGCAACTTAAGAGAAGGACAAGTTACTTTTCGATTAATTAGCCCACTCATTTCTTATGTTGAAGGTAAAGGACTTCAATTCAGAAACTTTCTTATCCCACGGAGTTTAATTTATGCAATTGGATTTGGGATCGGGTATTTAATTGTAATGGTTTATAGAAGAAGAGGTAAGCTTGGATTTAAAAAAGCAACAAAAGAGATTGAAGAGGCTTTATCTGAAATCAAAAAAATTGAAAAAAGAAAAAAACAAACAGAACGAGCTACAGAAGAATTTGAAGAAAAATTTGAAGAAAAAAAACAAGAATTGGAAAAGAAATTAAAGAAAAGAGAAAAACCTTTCTAATCTATGGTGAAAAAAAAGAAAAAAATCAGCAAAATTACACTTTTATTTACCATCAGCTGTTTGTTGTGGTTTAATTTTTTGTTTTTGATTGAGCCCATAGCTGCAAAAGGCGCTTCTTTGTCAATTTTTCCTCAGAGCGGTAGTTTTACAGTGGGAAATACTTTTGATATTTCAGTTTTTATGAATACTGGGGGAGATAATGTTAATGCAGTCCAAGTAGGCTTGCAGTTTGACCCAGAAATACTACAGGTTGTTACTCCAAGCAAAGGACTTTCTGCAGTAGAGGGTTGGATTTTTCCTCCTAGTTTTTCCAATAAAAAAGGTATTATAACTTTTCAAGGAGGATTTTCTGCACAAGGTATTAATACTTCAGAGGGCCTTATTTCAGTGATAATGTTTAAAGCCATATCTTCAGGAAGAACAACAGTAGGTTTTCTTGATTCTTCCAGGGTTTTAGTTGGTGAAGGGGATGGCACAAATATTCTTACTTCAGTCAACAGAGGAGTATATAATATTCTTCTTTCTCCATCTAGAGGTCCTAGGATTTTTTCTGAAACCCATCCTGACCAGAATAAATGGTCTAAAAATCCTAATCCTACTTTTTCTTGGGAGAGAATAAGTGGAGCAATAGGTTATAGTTATAAGCTTGATGAAGATCCGCAGGGAGAGCCAGATAACAGCATTGATACTTCGGCAACAAGTATTTCTTTTGAAAACATCACAGATGGTGTGAAATATTTTCATGTTAAAGCTATAAAGAATCAGGTTTGGGGTGGTACAAGCCACTTTCATATTAGAGTTGATACTGTTCCTCCAAATAGCTTTGAACCTTATTTAGAACCTTTCAGCTTGGCCTCGGATAATAATTTACTGATTTATTTTAATACTATTGATAGGTTATCAGGAACTGATTATTACCAAGTTAGGGTGGCCAATTTGAGTGATCCTCAAAACATCATTCTTTCTGCTTGGACACAAGAGGAAAGCCCATTTAAACTTGTTAAAGAAAAATCAGGAACAATGAGCGTTTTAGTAAGAGCTTTTGATAAAGCTGGAAATTTCCAAGAAGGGAAAATACAAATAAGGATACTTAGTTCTCCCTTAGTTTTTGTTACTGGAGGAATTCAAATCATAGGGATATTTATTCCTTGGTGGATAATATACATTATTTTATCACTTGCTTTATTGAGCCCAGGACATTTACTTTTTAAATTCCTGGAACGATTTGAAAAACCTGATGAAAGGCTTGCTAGAGAGATAAAAGAAGCAGAGAAGGAAATAGAAGATATAAGGAAATTTAAAGAGCAGGAAAGAAAAGAAAAAGAGTATGATATTACAGCCAGAGAAAAAGCAGAAAGAAAATGGCGTCAATTACGAGAAGCTTTAAGAAAAGAAAGCAAACCCTCAAAAGAAGATGAAAAATTAGATGATTATGAGTAATCTGCGAATAAACAAAAAATTATTAGTGCTAGTTTGTGCTATATTTGTGTTTATTGCACATCCTTTGTCAGCTGAAGGAGAGGGTGCTTCTCTTTATTTTTCTCCTTATCAGGGCACTTTTTTTGTTGGTACTACTTTTGATGTTTCTGTTTTTGTAAATACTGAAGGAAACAGTATTAATGCTGTGCAAGTAGATTTAGAATTCTCACCTGATTTTCTTCAGGTTACCAGCCCAACTGCTGGCTCCTCTTTTATTTCTATTTGGGCTGACCAGCCGTTTTATTCAAATAAACAAGGCATTATTAGTTTTAAAGGAGGTGTGCCTTCTCCTGGAATCAAAACCTCGGCTGGTTTGGTATCAACAATTAATTTTCGAGCCAAAGCTCCGGGTACAGCCTTTATCTCATTTTCAGATTCTTCAAAAGTTTTGCTGGCTGATGGAAAAGGCACAAATATTCTTAAAAGCACTGCGATTGGAAGCTATACTTTGATAATTTCTCCTCCTGAAGGACCAAAACTTTTTTCACCTACTCATCCCAGCCTTACTACCTGGTATAAAAACAATAATCCAAACTTTTTCTGGCAAAAAGACCCAGGAGTAACTGATTTTAGTTATAGTTTAGACCAGGATCCTTTAGGAATTCCAGACAATATTCCTGAAACTGAACAGAATTCAATTACTTTGAATGATGTTAAAGATGGAGCCTGGTATTTTCATGTTAAGGCAAGGAAAAGTGGTGTTTTTGGAGGAACAAGTCATTATCCTTTGCATATTGATACTGCTCCTCCCCAAGAATTTAAAATTGATATTGAAGCAGTAAGCGGGATAACTGGCTCAAGATTCTTTGCTTATTTTTCTGCTGATGATTTGCTTTCTGGAATGGATTACTATGAAATCAGTGTAGTTAATCTTTCTAGTTCTGAAAAAGAAGCTAATCCATTTTTCATAGAGGCAATTTCACCTTATAGAATTCCGTTTGAGGAAACAGGAAAATACGCTGTTATAGCCATGGCATATGATAAAGCTGGAAATTACGCTGAAGGCAGAACAATTTTAAACATTATTACTCCTTTTATTTCTTATGACAGCAAAGGATTAAGCATAAAGGATTTGTTTTTCCCCTGGTGGTTAGTTTATATAGTTTTATTAATAGGCATGATTGCTGCAGGAGTTTTAAGATATCAACGTCAGCAAAGAAAAGATTTGGCAGGAAGATTGCGTAAAGAAGTAGAACAAGCTGAAAAAGAGATTGAAGATGTTAAGAAATTAGAAGAGAAAATCCATAAGATGAAGTCTGAGGAAGAAAAAGAAGTAGAAGAGGCAGAGAGATTAGCAAGGAAATTAAGAGATCAAAAACCTCCTTTCAATAACGATCAATTTAATAAAGGAATTTAGTAGACTTGAGAGTGTGCTATAATAATATTATTAACAATGAAAAAATCATTTTACATAATATTTGTCCTAATATTTTCCTTTTTAATGCCATTTATTGTTACTGCTGAAGGTGCTTCTTTGTATTTTTCTCCTAATACTGGCACTTTTTTCATTGGTAGCACTTTTAATGTTTCTATTTTTGTTAATACGGGAGGAAACAATATTAATGCTGTAAAAGTAGACCTAAAATTTGATCCTCAAAAACTTCAGATAACTAGTCCAATTGCTGGAAAATCATTTATTTCAGTTTGGATTGCTCAACCCACTTATTCTAATATTGAGGGAACTGTTTCCTTTCAAGGAGGAGTTCCATCTCCAGGAATTGATACTTCTTCTGGTTTGGTTTCTACAATTACTTTCAGAGTTATTTCTCCAGGAGAGGCTTTTATTGAATTTTTAGATTCTTCCCAGGTTCTTTTAGATGATGGTAAAGGAACTAATATTTTAACTTCAACAGGAGAGAGTCTTTATAGCTTGAAAATTCCTCCACCAGCAGGGCCAAAAGTGTTTTCCTCCACTCACAGTGATCAAAATAAATGGTACAAAAATAATAATCCAGCTTTTGCTTGGCCAAAAGAAACAGGAGTGACTGGTTTCAGTTATAGTATTGACCAGAATTTTCACATAGTGCCAGATAATATTTCTGAAGGAAGTCATTCATCAGTTTCTTATGCTGATTTAGAAGATGGAATATGGTATTTTCACATAAAAGCCAAAAAAGGAGGAGGTTGGGGAGGGGTTACTCATTATCTTGTTCAAATAGATACAACTCCGCCAGCTATTTTTAAACTTAGTTTTGAACCTACTCTTAATTCACCAGTTACTGCTGCCAAGGCGTCCGTTGTTTCTTTTATCACTACTGACGCTCTTTCTGGATTAGACCATTATGAAATGAAAACAATTGATCTTAAGAAAACTATTGAGAAAAAAGAGACTAGTTTTTTCGTAGAAGTGAATAGTCCTTACCGACTGCACAATCTTGATTTAGGAGAACATGAAATAGTGATAAGGGCTTATGATCAGGCTATGAATTGGCGAGATTCGTCAGAAAGAATAGAAATTGTTCCCAGTACAAGATTATTTTACATTTCAAAAAGCGGAATAAGCATATTTACTATTTTTCTTGCCTGGTGGAAAGCAATTCTATTTCTTGTTCCTCTGTTAATTTTCATTGCCATAAATATTTCTCGCTGGTGGAAAAGCCATAAATACATTTATCAAAGAATGGATGTTTTAGATAAAGCGAAAAATGAATGGAAGAAAAAATAGAAAGAACTAAAAGAAAGAATAAATCAAAGGTAGATGATTAAAAACATTAAAAAACATAAAATAACTGTAATGTGGAGAAATGTTATTTTTCTTTTTACTGTTGCTTTGATGTTGGTTTTAAGTTCAGGGATAGCACAGAGTGCTGAAACTGGGGCTTCATTTTTCCTTTTTCCAGGCAGTGAAACGTTCAAAGTAGGGGATACTTTTTCCATGGAGCTGAGAATTGATACAACAGGCATTCCTATTAATTCTGCTCAAACTGTTATCTATTTTCCAACTAATACACTTGAAGTCTTAAATATTTCTCAAGATGATTCTATTTTTTCTCTCTGGCCTGAAGAACCAGTTTTTTCTAATTCTGATGGAAAAATCTCATTTGCTGGAGGATTACCTCATCCTGGTTTCCAGGAAACAGGGAACATAATAACTATAAATTTCAAGGCGAAAGGACAAGGACTAGCCAATATTGGCTTTGGTCAGGGCAAGATTTTAGCTAATGACGGAAAAGGAACAAATATTTTAGTTTTCCTTAAAGAAGCTAAATATTTTGTTCAAGAAAGAGAGATTTCTTTTAAGACCGAAGATAGTGTTTTGCTCATTTTCAGTTCAACACACCCAGAACAGGGCGAATGGTATAATAATAACAATCCTTCTTTTCAATGGACCCCAATGCCTGATATAACTGGAGTTAGTTTGCTTTTAGACCAGAATTCAGACACTGTGCCTGATGAGAAGTCAGAAGGCTTAATTAAATCTAAAAGTTATGAAGGGATTTCTGATGGTGTATGGTATTTTCACCTTAGATTAAAAAATGAAGCAGTATGGACTCAACCGGTTCATTATAAGGTTCAAATTGACAGTTTTTCGCCTTATCCATTTGAAGTAACAGTTGATAATGCTGGAGATGCCACTAATCCTAAACCAGATTTATATTTTGAGACAGACGATGATATCTCAGGAATTAGTCGTTATGAACTTAAAATTGGAGAGGGAGAATTCTATGATTTATTGCTTGCCCAAATCAATCCTTTTTCCATGCCTGTTCAGATCCCAGGTAGTCACGAAATTATAGTAAGAGCAGTGGATAAAGCTGGTAATAGCGCTCAGGCAAAGAGCTTGATTGACATAGAGCCTATTGAAGCTCCTGTTATTACTATTTGGCCAGAAAAATATATTGCTGGAGAAGAAATATTTTATCTTGAGGGTTGGGCCTTGCCTGAAGTTGATATCATAATTTCCTTAAGAAAAATTGGGCAAGATATAAAGGAGTGGCATGCTAAAAGCAATGAGCAAGGAGAATGGTCCTTTTCTACGAAAGAACTAGTTAAATCAGGCATTTATTACTTATCTGCCAAAGCACAAGATGAAAGAGGAGCTGTTAGCAATGCTTCAGATGTTCGCAAGATTGAAGTATCATTAAGCGGTCTGTCTTTAGGGATATTCATAGTTTCTTTTAAAAATATAATTTCATTCTTGCTTTTAACTTTATTTTTAGGAATTATTCTTATAGCGTACTTGATTTATAAAGTCAGGCGAACAAAAAAGATATTACGAAAAGAAACTAAAGAAGTAAAAAAAAGCCTTTATACTGCTTTTGAGTTGTTAGAAAAAGAGATTAAGGAACAGATTGAAATGTTTGATTCGCGACCTGGACTCAGCAAAAAAGAAAAAAAACTTTATAATAATTTAAAAAAAGATTTGGAAATCGTTCAAGATTTTATTGCTAAGGAAATTAAAGACATAGAAAAAGAATTGGATTAACCTATTTTTGCTTTACCAGCTAATTTTTTTGGCTCTAATACAAGTTTTTATTTTTAATAATCAAACCCTCTTTACTTGTCAAGTTTTTAGATTTGGAATAGAATTTAATATATGTCAATTCCTAAAAAAGTGATTAATTTGCAAAAGTAAGAAAATAATTTATGCGTTTTCATCGTGTTTTTAAAAGATTCTACGAACAAGCAGCCCATAAAATGTGTCAGGACTGTGAACAGTTTATTAAGCAAGAATCTAAGATTCTTGATATAGGGTGTGGTTCTGCAATAATAGCTAATACTTTTCAGAATTTTTTTGACACAGAAATTATTGGAGTAGATGTTGTTGACAGACGATTGTTTCCCATAGCTATTAGCTTGACTAATGGAAAGAAGCTTCCTTTTCCTTCAAAAAGTTTTGACAATGTTCTCATAGCTTATACCCTGCATCACAGTAAAGATCCAATCTTTCTTTTAAAAGAAGCAGTAAGGGTTTGCAAGGGCAAGATTTTTATTTATGAAGATTTGCCAGAAGGGCTTTTATCAAAAGTATTTTGTAAAATTCATGGCTTTTCATTTGATAGACTTTTTGGTAATAAGAATAAGACTGCTTTTAAAACAGAAGAGGAGTGGCAGGAAGTTTTTAAGACTTTGAAGCTTAATCTAATTTTTGACAAACAGGTTTCTTATGATTTCGATCCTGTTAAAAAGAAGTTATTTGTCTTAGAAGTTATGGGCGACTAGTTCATCGGTAGAACGCTTCTCTGATAAAGAAGAGGTGGAAGGTTCGATTCCTTCGTCGCCCACTAATAAGGGCCTGTAGTTCAGTTGGCTAGAACGCCGCTTTTGCATAGCGGAGGTCAGCGGTTCGAGTCCGCTCAGGTCCACTAATAATTGCATAAGATAGGACAAGAGAAATAATGTCCTATCAATAAATACATGAAATCAGTAGTAATTTGCGGCAGTCGCCGTTTTAAACCAGAAATGAAGGAATTTGCAAAAAAGCTTAAAGAGCTTGGTGTTAATGTTTTTGAGCCATATCTTCATGATGGAAAAGAAGAATGGAGCAATCTTTCTGATGAATACAAGAAATTTGCTCTTCTTGGACTAACTCATGACCATTTTTACAAGATTAAAATAGCTGATGTTGTTTTTGTGTTTAATAAAGACGGTTATGCTGGTAATAGCACAACTTTAGAAATTGGCTGTGCAGTGGCTTTAGGAAAGCCAATTTATGCTTTATCTGTTGATAGCGAAGAGGCGTGTAGAAACATTTTATTTAGAGAGATTGTTAAATCACCAGAAGAATTGATTAAGAGACTATAAGTTTTAATTTACTCTAAATTTAACAATATTTTCCTTGACTATTATCAAAAACTAATGTCTAAAGTTTTCCACAGGAGCTTTTTTGACATAATGCTATAATATACCAATATCTTTTAAAAAGGTCGGTGATCTAATTAGTCAATATTTTTTATTATGATAGTTCAAGATTGGTCTATTATAACACTTGAGGCTTTACAAGGCGCTTGGAGGGGATTCTTAATGTTTCTTCCAAGATTAATTGGAGCCATTGTTGTTTTAGTTATTGGTTGGTTCTTGGCTGTTGGTTTAGGCAAATTAATTGCTGAAATTTTAAGACAATTAAAATTTAACAGAATTTTTGAACGAGCGGGCTGGAAAGAAGCTTTACAAAAAGCAGAATTAAAGGTTAATCCATCCGAATTTATCGGAGCAATTTGCAAATGGATTCTCATCATTGTCTTTTTACTGGCTTCTGTTGAAATCTTAGGATTTGTTCAATTTGCTGCCTTCTTAAAGGGGATTGTAGCTTGGCTTCCTAATTTGATCGTTGCTGCAGCTATTTTTGTTGTGACTGTTATTTTGACAGACATACTGGAAAAAGTTTTCAAAGCTAGTGTCAAGAAAATGGGAGTAGATTACGCTGGATTTTTAGGAGTATCAATTAGGTGGGCAATTTATATTTTTGCAACCCTAGCAATTTTACTTCAATTAGGAGTAACCCCGACCATTATCGACACTTTAATTAAAGGTTTTGTAGGAATGATTACTTTGTCTTTTGGTTTAGCCTTTGGTTTGGGTGGGAAAGATGCTGCATCTCAGTTTATCGGCGAGATAAAAGCAAAAATTTCTGAAAAGTAATTTTCTCTGACGTACATCAGGCGCCCTAAATTCAATTTGAATTTAGGGTGTTTGTTTTTTTTCTTGACAAGCATTCTTGGTCTGATAGAATTAATTTAGATATGGGAAAGATTTATTCAATCAAGACGGAGTATTTTAGAAGCGGTTAATCGGCTAATTTGTTTAGTCTATTTTGAGAACCGCTTCACAAGCGGTTTTTTAGTTAGAAAGAGTGGGAAAGACCATTAAAACTGAATATGGAAAATATAAAAAAATAACTAGCCATTTTCATTCACCGAAAAAGAATTTGGTAAAATTTTAGAGGGCAAGATTTGCTCTACGGCAAATGGTGGATGCCTTGGGAGATTGAGGCGACGAAGGACGTGGGGTGGCTGCGACAAGCCTCGGGTAGGTGCCTACCAACCTTTGATCCGAGGATTTCCGAATGGGGAAACCCAATCGCGTCAAACGCGATTACTGCGTTATACGCAGAGCTAACCCGCTGAATTGAAACATCTTAGTAAGCGGAGGAAAAGAAAAAAATTAAAAACATTCCCTTAGTAGCGGCGAGCGAACAGGGAGGAGCCCAAACCTTATATCTTTTGATGTAGGGGGTTGTAAGGAAATAACGTCGGGAGTATTCCGGGTGCACTGGAATAAGCCTGAGGGAGAATATTTAGGCAAAGTTTGATTAGCCGAAACACTCTGGAAAGAGGTACCAAAGATGGTAATAGTCCAGTAGGCGAAAATCACTTTGTGCTCCTTGTTATTTTTCTTGAGTACCGCTCGGGGAAGGAACCCCTGCGGGAAGCAGGCTAAACTACTAGCCAAGGCTAAATACTCAATCTCACCGATAGTGAACAAGTACCG
>SDBS01002383.1_pt1 | contig 18807 bp, 9 predicted proteins | sample 2277091 | NCBI WGS metagenome assembly SDBS01 (sample SAMN10404972, study PRJNA504765) | marine sediment metagenome | isolation source: marine sediment core GS10_PC15, 163 cmbsf | place: Arctic Ocean: Southern Knipovich Ridge | collected 2010 | reverse complement strand
ATGTGATCTGGTATCTGCGAACCTATCCGGATGTCCTCGAAGCGGGGGCTGAGCCGCTCGGCCATTACATTCACCATGGGCGCTGGGAAAACCGACGGCCGCACCCGGGTCTCCCCAAAGATTGCTTCCCAATGCACCAGTCGATCTGGCTGCCGATCCAACACCGCCCGGATTCGGGCACGGGCGGGTGGAGAAGGAAGGCATCCTTCCGCTGGAAGCTGCTTCGCCTGCGCCAGGCGCTGCGAAGCGGGCGCATCACGGTTCCTGCGCTGTTCGATGCGGAGTGGTATCTGGCGCAGTGGCCAGACGTGGCGAGCAGCAAGATCCACCCCTATCTGCATTACCTCACACAGGGCTGGCTGGAGGGGCGCGATCCGCATCCCAACTTCAATGTCCGCCGCTACCTGGAGAACAACCCGGATGTGCGTGATGCGGGGATCGAACCTTTTGAACATTTCTGCACATACGGTTGGCTGGAGGGCAGAAACCCACGCCCGGAAATCGGTACGACGGCCTACATGCTCGGTCGCCGCCATGACCCCTATGTCGGACTTGTCTCAATCCTCTCGATCAATGCAATGAAACATCCTGCTCCGGGGGCGCGGTCACCCCCGCCTCAGAAAAAGAGGTCGACGCTTCAGGCAGAAGTCGATCGATGGGAATCAACTCAGGAGGTCGAGTCAGCGTTCGGGCGGCGTGAGACCTTATCCACCTACGAATCGGAGGAGATCATCCCACTTGAGTCTCCCCTGGTTAAATTGATCGCATTCTACTTGCCGCAGTTCCATCCCATCCCCGAGAACGATGAATTCTGGGGGGAGGGATTTACCGAATGGACGAATGTAGTCAAAGCCCGACCGCTTTTTGAAGGGCATTACCAGCCACGCCTTCCTGGTGATCTGGGTTTCTATGACCTGCGCCTCGCGGAGGTGATGCAGCGGCAGGCGGAGCTGGCCAAGACACACGGCATCTATGGTTTCTGCTTCCACCATTATTGGTTCAATGGGAAGCGGGTGCTGGAACGACCGGTGGATCAATTCCTCGAGCATCCAGAGATAGACATGCCTTTTTGCTTGAATTGGGCGAATGAGAACTGGACGCGGCGCTGGGATGGGTACGATGAAGATATATTGCTTCGCCAGGATCATTCTACAGAGGATGACCTTTCATTCATCGCCGATGCGATGCGTTATTTCAAAGACCCGCGCTACATCCGAATCGAGAACAGACCCCTCTTCGTCCTGTACAACCCGCAACGCCTGCCCGATCCGCGTGCGACATCGGAACGCTGGCGGGCTGCCTGCCGCGAAGCCGGCTTTGACGGTATTTACCTCGTCGCCGCACAGACGTTTGGCTTCTTTGATCCCGACAATATCGGGTTTGATGCTGCCGTCGAATTCCCGCCGCACAATGCTTTCACCCGGGATGATATCACCGCGAGAACCGAATTCTACGGCGATTTTGAAGGATTCGTCGCCGAATATCGTCAGCTATCGGAGAATTATCCGATGGATAAGACGGAATATACTTTATTTAAAACCGTTGTCCCTGCCTGGGACAATACCGCACGACGGGGGTTGAACGCCTCCGTTTACCATGGATCCACGCCCGACGCATACATGCATTGGCTACGGCAAGCGATTCGCGCAACGCTCGAGAATAATCTCCCGGACCAGCAGTTTGTGTTTCTAAATGCGTGGAATGAGTGGGCCGAAGGGACCTACCTGGAGCCGGACCGGGATTACGGGTATGCCTACCTGAATGCCACCACGCGTGCCCTTCAGACCACCCGCGCCGCTCGTCCAAAGTTGCTTATAGTTGGGCATGATGCTTTTCGGGCTGGTTCCCAGATTGTCCTGCTCAACGTGCTGCGTTGGCTCAAAGATCACACTCACTTTGACCTGCGGCTAATCCTGGGGCGGGGGGGCGACCTGCTCGAAGATTATCAGTCGATCGTTCCCACTTTGATCCTGGATAAGATCCGGGATGAACCTCGGGGAGTTATTACAACGAAAATCAAACAATTCTGCGGCGAAGATGTCAGACTTATCTACACAAACACAGGCGTATCAGGGTGGATTCTTCCGTATTTGGAGGATATCGACGCGCCGGTTCTCACCCATGTTCACGAACTGCAGACCAGCATCGAGAAGTTTGTCGGCGAGGATGTGTTCGAACTCTCAAAGGCGGCGACCGACCGCTTCATCGCGGTCTCTGATCCGGTAAAAGAAAACCTCATCCGGCGGCACGGAATCGACGAAGCCAGGATCGAGGTGGTGCATCCATTTATCAAAGAGCGATCCCGGGAAGAGGATAAGAAGCCTGCCAGAGATCTCCTTGGCCTGAAGTGGGATGTACCCCTTATTTTTGGATGCGGCACGCTTGATTGGCGAAAAGGTCCGGATCTGTTCCTTGACACTGCAGGGGAGCTGGTCCGCCGCGGTCATGAGGATTTCCATTTCTACTGGATAGGGAAGACCAGTGATGATTTCTCCGACTTCGAGGATGAGATTTGGACGAGGGGGCTTGGCAATCAGGTCACCTATCTGGGCGAGAAAGAGGACCCGGCGGCATATTTCGCCGCAGGGGACATCTTTCTCCTGCCTTCCCGCGAGGATCCGTATCCGCTGGTCGTCCTGGAAGCGGCTCAGGCTAGTCTCCCCAGTGTCTGTTTTTCGGAAGCAGGCGGGATCCCGGCTTTCATCGGCGAGGGAGACGACTCGTGTGGCTTTGTTGTGCCCTTCGAAGACGTGAATGCCATGGCGGACGCGATCGAGCGGCTGATAGCGGACCCGGAAATGCGAACACAGATGGGGGGAAGGGCGAAGGAGAAACTCCTTGCCCAGCACACGATTGACGTGGCCATGCCGCACATCTTAAAGATCATTCGAGAAACGGCTGATCTCAAGCCGGGGGTCTCGGTGATTGTGCCAGCCCACAATCATGGAAAATACCTTCCTAACCGTCTCGAGTCGATTTTTAATCAGACATACCGAGATATTGAGGTACTCATTCTGGACGATGCCTCGACCGACAACACAGTAAATGTATTGTCTGGATACGCATCTCGACCGGATGTGACAATTGAGATAAACGAGGAAAATAGTGGTTCTCCGTTTGCACAATGGGCGAAAGGGATCGAAGCCTCGCGAGCGGACATCATCTGGATCGCAGAGGATGACGACACCTGCGAGCCACAGTTTCTCGAGGCGCTACTGAAGTATTTCGATGACCCTGCTGTGAAGCTCGCATACGCCCAATCGTATGCCATTGATGAGGAAGGGGAGAAACTCTTCAGCTACAAGGGATACACGGATGACATCTCACCGGTGAGATGGGAGAAATCGTATGTTGAGAGTGCTGAAGATGAAGTGAATTTAGCGCTTGCCGTGAAGAACACCATCCCCAACGCGAGTGCGGTGCTGTTCAGGCGATTTGATGCCTCGCAGTGGATCGAAGAATGGAGGAGAACCAACTTGGCCGGGGATTGGGCACTATATCTTTTCGCTATCCGGGATGGGAAGATGGCCTTTCATCCTGAGCAACTTAACTCTCACCGCCGACATGAGAGCACGAATATCCACCGCACCCGTTTCGATGATAAACGGTTCGCGGAAAGCGTCCGCGTCCAGCGTCTGGCGATGCAACTCTACGACGTCTCCGAGAACACCCGCGAGCGCATGGAGAAAAGTGCATTCCGGATCTGGCAGGAGGTCCACCCCAGAGAAGATATCGAAGCCTTTAAGAACGCCTATCAACAGAATCTCGGTGTGCCTGTCCCTGTATATGAACCAGAGCTGGTGCGGGACGACGTTCTGCTTTGCCCCATCTGCCAGTCGCATCAGCGTATGGTCTCAGCAGAAGATTGGCTGCGGGATCATTTCCGTTGCACGAGCTGCAATTCACTGCCGCGGGATCGAGCGCATCGGAGAGTCCTGGATGCGTATTTCCCCGGCTGGAAGGAGAAGGGTGTTTACGAGGTCGGTCCAGCGAATGACCTGATCAGGCGGGTTTCTACAAGCTATTTCCCCTCGCATTATTTCCCGGGCCATCCGCTGGGGAAGGAAATTAATGAGTTTCGTAATGAAGATATCGAAGCACTAACGTATGAGGATGAATCGATCGATGTGCTCGTACACCTTGACGTCATGGAGCACGTGTTCCACCCTGAGCGTGCCGCCCGCGAAATGGCGCGAGTATTGCGATCCGGCGGTGTGGCAGTTTTCACAGTTCCCATCCATGCGAGTCAGAGCGAATCGAGAAGGCGAGCCCGCCTGGGTTCATTGGGCGAAGTGGATCACATTCTACCGGCTGAGTATCACGAGGATCCGATCGGGAATCACCGCGCGCTGGTGACCTGGGATTATGGAGAAGATTTCGAGACATTGGTAAAGGAATGGTTAGGAGATAAGGCCGATGTGGAGGTGACCAGGATCAATACTCCCGTTCCGGAGATGGGCATTGAAGGTCATTACCTCGATGTGATAGTTCTGGAAAAGAATGTTTATCCAGCTAAGCCCTCCACAAAACCAGACAAATCAATTGGATTAGAAACTACTCTTCACGATGGTTTCTATGAGCGATTCCGAGAAGTGCCAGATAGTGAATGGGTAGATATCATTGTAAGGAGCATTAAGCATCGGTATGTAGATGATACCTTGTTCCCGGGAGTTCCAGATGATCAATTACAGCGATTGATGGTCGGCTCGAGTGGAGAACAAGCCTTTATCGAGGCATCGGGGTTTTACCTTGCGATAAAACGATACCTCAATGAGATGAATATTCCTCTTAACTGGGATTCCAAGGTACTGGATTTCGGTTGTGGATACGGTCGCCATTTGAGATTTTTCTACAAAGATGTTCCTACAACTGGTTTATATGGTGTAGATATTGATGAAGATTTCATCGATATTTGTAAAACATCAATGCCTGAAGCGCATTTTAAACGCAATAATGCTATGCCCCCTCTGGATTTCCCGGATCATCATTTTGACCTTATTTATGCTTTCTCTGTATTTAGCCATCTTAACAAAGATACGGGACTTGCCTGGATCGGTGAATTTTCCCGAATACTTAATCCTGGTGGTGTACTGGTGGTTAGCACCCACCGCCGTAGTTTCATCGATTTTTGTGCATCTTTAAGAGAGCAGGATGCATGGGAACACCCTTGGTATGAGGTCCTAGCAAAGCACGCTTTTCATGATACAGAGGACGTTCACCGTGCCTTCGATGAAGGCGAATTTATCTTTGCATCAACGGGTGGGGGTGGTGTGAGATCACCGGATTTTTACGGCGATGCAATCGTCTCCCCCAAGTTTGTCCAATTGCATTGGTTAGACAATTTCGATTTTGTGGATTACTCTGATGATCCTGCAGAAGTAGGACAGGCCATTATTGTCTTAAAACACAAGGCCTAGTTTCTCATATCTGAAAGATCCCATCATGAATAAACCATACATTGTTAAGGACGACATAAATAGCACCCATGGCTATTCCGGCTGATCTCGATTGGCAAATTGGTATGTTAGGTTTAATATTCATCAACAATCTTTACCTGGCAGTCATCCACTATCAGTCAAAGAAGCTTGGGATATCCGCTTCCATTCAGATCCACCGAATCTGTAAAAAAAAAGTCTTGGATGTAAGCAATACCACATTATGAAAATCCATAACGCTCCTGAGCTAAAGAAACCCATCATTTATTTCCAAAACAAAAAAACCCGCTGAAGTCTAAGACTAGGCTTGAACATCGTGAAAGCCTACGAATCTGAGATAATATTCTCTACGAATTGGATATCTCTTTTCCATAAATAAGAAATGAAACTACGTAAGCCTCATGATGATTAGTTATTGAGGTTTTCGGTCCTACTGGATTGGAAAACCATCCAATAATGGAACAGGATACGGATAAGAGCAGATGTCGCTGAGGTGTGAGGCTGCAACTGTTCATCGACCTCTGATTGTGGTAATAAAGATATGGTAGATTATTGCTAATCCATACACTCTCTACGGCATCATGCTAGACTTGATCGCACGTATGAACTCTAGAGACTAGTGGAGCACAAGAATTTGTGAAGTTCCGATAACCATTAACAAGATTGACCATAGCATTAGAGCATGCTGGATATCATTTAGAGGATCTGAAGGAAGAATACTGGGGATGTACGTGCATTAATTCATTCATTTGCTTATCATGGTAGAGTTCTAATGAATGGGATCATGTTCTCTCGATATTCAACACTCTATTGGTGAAAACTGCCGTGATTTAGAGATAACAACGGGAGATCAATGTGGATCAATAATATGATCTATGTGTTGTGGGAGGGGCAGGCCATGTTGGCCTTCCATTTGCTTTGGTGTATGCAAAGGAAGGATTGACGGTGGCAATCTACGATATCAACCAAGCTGCGCTTAGTTCAATCGGTGATGGGAATATGCCGTTCATGGAATATCGAGGGGATGAGATTTTAAATAAGGTTCTTAATAGTGGGAATCTGACACTTTAAAATCAAATTGAAATCGTATCCCAGGCAAAGATACTTGTTGTTGCTCTGGGTACATCTTTATCATTAAAATTCAAATATATAAGAGGAGAAAAATTCTCTGATGCCAACGGTCGAATATAATAAAGAATTCTGGGGTCGAGATTACCAATGGTCTGAGGATGGGGAGGAGTGGTCTGAAGCCTATGGTGGGTCAGACATGCAGTGGTATGCTTCTATATTACCTAGAATTCATGCCTTTATTCCCTCACGTCGTATCCTTGAGATCGCGCCAGGTTATGGACGATGGACGAATTATCTGAAGGATTGGTGTCAGCATCTCATTGTTGTGGATGTTTCCGAGAAATGCATCCATGCATGTAGGGAGCGATTTTCGGGCTATCCTAAAGTTACTGCGTATCTCAATGATGGAAGATCTCTGTCCATGATCGAAGATCGATCTCTTAATTTTGTCTTCAGTTTTGACTCACTTGTCCATGTCGATGACCTCACCATGTCTGCATATGTGTCACAGCTGGCATCGAAATTATGTGATGATGGTGTTGCATTCCTCCATCACTCCAACTTAGGTGAGTATTCTCTGGATGCACTTGAACTATCAGGTGTAAACATGCATGGGCGTGATGAAACGATGACAGCAGAAAAATTCAGATCATTTACATCAGATTCGGAGATGTTTTGTCTAAGTCAGGAATTGATACCTTGGGGCACTAATGATGTCTTGATCGATTGTATCTCGATTATCTCAAGATCAGACTCGTCATGGACCAATAAGACTGAGATTTTTAAAAACCATGAGTTCATGAAAGAGACGAGCTACATTTCGAAACTATCGCATTTATACGGCGTCCGCAGGTTCAGGTGATAAAGCGGATACATGGTTGGCATCGGGTGACTTCTGACCAAGATGATCATTAATGTGGCCGGGACGGTTTTTAGAGTAAATCAATCCGATGAGTGAGCGACCTAATCCAACTGTATCGATATATAACCAGATAACAATGAATCCCCCTCCGTGACCTATTATTCGTTCTCATATGATTCTCGGCTAAGGACGTACAGCAAGATACGGCTTTGGATGACGAATCTACGAATACCAAGAAGATAAGTTCCCACTATCATATACGGTGGTTGAGCCTTATCCTTGCAGGTCTCTGCACACTGCTTAACCTGATCTGGACCACCCTGGATAACAAGCTGTTTTGGGGGATCAATCCGCGTACGGGATTGATCTATCGAGTCTGTTCTATCTGTTGACTAGGCCTCCATGCGAAGGATTTCCATCCATTTTTGATGTAAGTCCATTTCGAGGTCCGGGGATTGCATGATTCAACACGTTATGGGTCGGTCTTGCCGAACTTTTCGACTCACTTTAACTCGCCTAGAAAATCCTCATAATCGCGGATGTAATCTTCAGGATCGTAATAATCGGATGCCAGAACCAGTAGCATTGCATCGGAGCTGAATTTGTACTGAATGCCCCATATCATAGGCGGCATATACATCCCCAAGGTAGGCCGATCGAGGAGGAGTTCACGGCGATTTGTGCCATCGTCCACCACCACTGCACATCGGCCACGAATGCACACTAGAAACTGTTCGCATCTCCGATGGGCGTGCTGCCCCCGGGTTTTTTCGGTCGGGACGTTGTGGACGATGAAGTAGCGTTTCGGATTGAAGGGAACATTTCTTTCGAATTCGCCCACGCAAAGGTCGCCTCGGATATCCCTGATGTAAGGGAGGGTGTGCAGTGTGACGCCCTTCACGCCGATCTCCCAGGGCGCTTGCTCGTCATCGGTAGCCTCCATCACGACTGATTCAGAGGTATCGGGTTCTTTAGCTTCAACGTAGCCGATAATGCGAGACGGATTGCCGGCCACAATCGCGTTTGGGGGCACAGATTGGGTGACCACCGCGCCAGCTCCAATCATGGCTTGCTGTCCAATGGTCGTTCCTGGAAGTATGGTCGCGTTTGCCCCTATCGAAGCCCCTTTTTGAACAAGGGTGCGGGCGAATGTCTCGGGATATTGTTTGCTTCTCGGGAAGCGATCATTCGTGAAGGTGGCATTCGGTCCGATGAATACATCATCCTCCAATTCGACACCGTCCCATAGCTGTACCCCGTTCTTAATCGTCACGCGATCGCCAATTACAACGTCGTTTTCGATGAAAACGTTGTCGCAGATGTTGCACTCTCTCCCGATCCGAGCTTCAGGGAGAATATGGGCGAATGCCCAGATGCGTGTGCTGGGTCCAATATGCTTCGACTCACAAATGGCATTCGGATGGACAAAGAAGTTCACTGCATTATCATCATTCATGCTATCCCCTGTTTTTCATTCGCTGGATGATCGAATCTCTCCATTAGGATCGCTTCTGGGCGATGTTTGGTGTTTTCATATGCCCGCCACGCGTACGAACCCACCACACCCAACCCGAGCATGTTCAATGTGCCGAAGAAGAGCACAATCAGTATGGTCGTCGCATATCCCGGTACAACGATCCAGCCTGTGATGCGCGCGACGAGCGTGACCATCCCGAGAAGAAAGGAAATGATGAAGCCGAAACCGCCCATGTAGATGAGCCCTTTGATTGGAAAATCGGTGAAGGCGAAGACACTGTCCATCATGTACTCTAATCGCCTTCCAAGTGTCCAGGCGGATTTTCCATGACGTCGGGCTGTGCGCCGGTAGCTGATCTCTTTTCGCCGGAATCCGAGCCAGAAAATTTGAGCGATTATGGACGATCGTGTTTCTTTCATCACGAGCAGATGGCTGCGAAAATCTTGATTGCAACCGAAGATGTCCACCCCCCCAATGGGCATCTCGGGGAGGACCAACTTGCGGTACAGGCGCCAAAAAAGATCGGAGAGAATTCTGCTCGCGTAGGGATCCTCCCTGCCCTCTCGAATGCCGACGACCACATCGATTGGTTCTGACTCGAGGCTGCGAAAGAATTCCACCATGAGTGCGGAGGGTTCCTGAAGATCGGCGCTCATCACGGCAAAATAAGGTCCCGTCGCCATCCCCAATCCGATCCGGACGGCGGCGAATGAGCCGAAATTTCGGGAGAGTACCAGAAGCTTGGATGCGAAGCCGGCGGCAGGCATCTGTTCATGGATGAGATTCGACGATTGGTCAGGACTTCCGTCGATGACAAATACAACTTCAAGATGCCCGTCCAGATCTCGATTCAGCTGCTCGAGAGCCTGGAATAGATCGGGGATCGAGTCCTGATTTTTATAAACCGGGATGATTAAAGAATTCATGATGGGCTCCAGGTTTCGACTGCTTCTGCGACTCGTTCCATCTCCACCGGTGTCATCCCAGGGAAACAGGGGATCGAGAGCACATGCTGGCATGCCAGCTCTGTTTCTGGAAGCGCGATGTGCTGAAATCGATCCTGGATACTCGGTTGCTTGTGGTCCGGGATGGGGTAATGGATATCGGTGGATATCCCGCGGTCGTATAGATGGGCTCGCAGGCTCTCTCTATGTGCGCTGCGCAGCACGTAGAGATGATGGACATCCCGGCTGTCTTGAGGGGGAGGTTTGATGATCTGAGCGTGGTTGATCAGCGATTCATATTCCGAGGCGAGTTTCCTGCGCTCTTGGTTCCATGCATCGAGATGCGGAAGCTTCACCCGTAGAATCGCGGCCTGCAACTCATCCAGGCGGCTATTCCGGCCTCGATCCAGGATTGAGTGGTATTTTTCTTCCCAACCGTATTGTGCAAGCTGGCGAACTCGATTGGCGAGCGTTTCATCATTTGTGATCACGGCGCCGCCATCTCCCATGGCCCCCAGATTCTTGGTCGGGTAGAAGCTGAAACAGCCCAAGGTTCCCCAGGCCCCGGCTTTTCGCGCGTCTATCTCAGCTCCGTGTGCCTGCGCGCAATCCTCGATCACTGGGATGCTCCACTGATTTGCAAGCTCGGTGATGGCTGGCAAATCCGCCATCCTCCCGTACAGGTGTGTCACGATGATGGCGCGAACATCTTCGAGCGGGCATTTTCTCAAGCTTTCCATAGACATCAGCAAGGTGACCGGATCGATATCGACATAAGCGGGTTTTGCATTCGCCGCAAAAATGGCGGTTGTGCTGTAAAAGCCCGCATTGGCCACGGTAACGACAAGATCACCGGTCGACACTCCGACAGCCCTTAATGCCATTTCGATGGCATCTGTCCCGTTCGCGACACCGACTGCAAACCTGGCACCGCAGTATTCGGCGAATTGGGTTTCAAATCTCTGGCATTCCACACCATGGATATACCAACCGCGATCGATTACTCTTCGTAAAGCTGCCATAATCTCGTCATCTATTTCCGGACTTCGCTTGAGATCGTTCAATGGAAGCAGCACCATTTCCTTCATTCTGTCAGCACCTCCGCTGACTCACAGAAGTTGATGATATTTCTTGCCCTGCAAATATACTGCATCTGAGTATATGAGTAGGGGCTGAATTTGAGCAAGACCGAATCCTCGAACACCACAATGCTGCCCGTGTCAGGCCAGGTCGGCATCGCTTTCCCAATCTGGATAAATTCCCCGCGCCTGTCCGGAGGCATTGCTTCGAGGTCGTTATAACCCATCAATTTCAAGAAATAAACAATGCGGTAGATGTTTCCTTGATCCCACTCGAAGAATGAGACGCCGAAGGTCTCGATTTTTGGAGTGATTGGGGTCTCTGGTCTCTCGAAATAGCCGATGATTTCGAGGTACTCCACCTCGCTTACGCCAGCTTCGGATTTTGCAGCATCGATCCGACCGATGATCTCGGCCGCAAGTAATCGATCTGCATCGAGTGAGAGCCTGGAGGATGAGAAAAGCATATTTGCGGATACGATAAATTGAAACGTGCACACCGCTGTGAGAAGACCGATAAGGAGCTTGTATGGACGGGGGGCATGAACCAGGCTTATGGCGAGCAAACCTGATAGCGCCACGGGAAGAGCGACTAAGGATCGGATAATTAATAATCCATGTGTGACAAAGATAGATCCAAACGGGATCAGCATAAGCACCAGTACAAGGAAGGCCAGTATCACCTTTCCCAGTATGGACAAGCGTGAGCGTAGTATATTCGCAGCCGCACCGAGAGCACTCACTATGAGCAGTACTCCGATAAAACCAATTCTTAATCCGTACACAGAAGCCGCGCCCGTATACACACTCGAAACGGCGGATAGAAAACCGACGAGGACGACATGTGGAGCATCGAGCAGAAATTGAACATCCACAATCTGACTTATGTAACCAGTGCTGGAACCGATAAGAGCTGTGAATATTAGCTGCATCATGGAATAAAGAAGTAGCGCTAGGAGACCGACTACCACAATGTTTATCAGATTCAAGAGATCAATCTTTCTTCGTTCAGCCCGGATTTCTGTGGAAATGAAGTAGACCAGAAAGGCACAGGCGAAGACCAGAAAAAGGTTTTGATAGATTGAGATCGCAAAACTTGCCGGGACGGCAGCATAGTATCGCTTCCAGTCGGAGGTTTTTGAGTAGATCAGCAAGCTGATTGAGATTAGGAATAGAGCGATGCCAATTCCGTAATTGAGGGTCGAGAATGAATAGATAAATGCCATTCCTGAAAACGCCACCCCTATTGAGCCCACAATCAGGCTTTCTGGCGTGGATGTGATCCCCCAACATCTCACGACGATCAGTATGGCTGCTAGGTGGAAGGCCAGCGCAATGAATAACGGAACGAAGGGAATCACCGGTTGAGGAAGGAGGAACCTGTGAAGTAGATACATTCCCCAACGACCTTGAGATACCCATTCGGTGTATCTGCCGGAGAACGCATGGATCTCCTCATCAATCGTCAAGTTGAGATTGAACAGCTCGAATCCATAACCTGCAAGCAGGATCAAGGCCAAGACAATTACCAGGGTGCTGTTTTCCCTTAAATACTGCTGAGTGTCTTTCAGGCAGGATTCGATCATGAAGGATGTCCGAGAATGAAGCGCTCTCATTCGTGATCTCCCTGATCTTTCTTTTGTCATCATCCGTACACTTCCGCAATTCGAGTAAAATGGAGCAGGTCTAATTAGATTTGCTGAAAGTGTAGCATAGAGTTACAGGTGCTATTTGCCCAGAGAGCCAAGACGGTCACGAAAATTTGGCAAATACCAGAATACGAGACTGTCTGGAAGAGGCTAAGGGACAATAGTTTACATGGGGACAGGCTCGACGGGAACTCTTCGAAAAGCAAAAATCAAATTTCACGGGATGCCTGTCCATGCTTGCAAGGCATCTCTAGGGACGCCGGCCTGAGCTCGATCAGGAAATTGCGGATTTCCATTTTCCACTTATGGGAAAGGCAGCGAAGTGGATCAATCAAAGGTCTCGCCGATTAACTGGCTTAATTCGACCACGATCGCTAACTGAAGGAATTGCTGACGACTGCCGATGACTTGCTTTTACGCCATGAGCCATAGAAAGAAAATAATTCTCGGATTGATTGTTTCTCTGATCCTGCTTGCCCCAAGCTTGATCTGGATCTCCATGAATCAGCAGCCTTTTCCCGGCGATCATTCGTCGTATGCTATCGACTCGATGAAACTATATTCTGCGATATCTGATTCGCTGACTGACTGGTTGCAGGAGATGCAATCGGTGGGCTATCGGCGAGGACCGGCGATTGCCTGGGTAGGTCAGTTCTTCGTCGGGTTTGGCCTGGTCGTCGGTTCTGTGGACGCAGGATTGTTATTCTCAGGCATCGTGGTTGAGATTATCACTATCTGGGTTGTTTATGTTGCCGTGCTGGAACTGAGTGACGGAAGGGTGGGTATAGCAGTGCTGGCAGGGTTGATGCTCGGCGCAGCACCGAAGTTCATCGGCGCTACACATCTGTTCAATATCGAGCCGCATCAAACGCTCGCCGTAGCCTGGTTTGTCCTCATCCTTGCATTCACTCCGAAATGGAGCCAGGCGCTGGTCGCGGGACAGCTCCTTCTCGCCAGTGGTTTCTCGTTGGTGGCGAAATCATCAACGCCTATATACGTTGTGATCCCGGCTGCCGCCATCCTGTATTCTACATTCCTCTCTCAACGAAAATCCAGGAGAGGTGGATGGACAGAGAGAGGCGCCATGATAACTTGGGGGCTGGGATTATTCCTTTTCGCAGCGGCCATCATCTGGTATTTCCAAAATTGGAATTTTGTTCTCAATCATGCATTTCGTGCGGGTTTTGGTCCAACAGCGGACGTGTGGGGCATGGATACTCCATATCTCAGCACTTTACTTTTCTGGTTGGATGAGCTTCAAAAGCTCTATTTTCAACCTTTGGCCTTGTTCATCCTCCTGCTCCTGGTGTTTGCTGGTTGGAGGGTTTACCGTGCTCGTCTTTCGCTTCCAGGTCCGATTGACCATTTTACCTTAACCGCTATCATTTCAGGGTTACAAATAGCAATCGTGCTCCTGTTGTTTGCATTCAGCCCCAACCGCCACACCCGGTTCATCACACCGTTGCTCCCGTATGTAGTGGTCCTGACGTGCTGGAGTGTGATTAAAATCGCCCACCGCAGGGTTTACGGAGTGCTGCTCCTGGCTTTCGGTTTCCAGATGGTCATCGCCAATGCCTATTCGTTGGGGCTCATTCCTTACGGGTCGTTTTTCGCTCGTTTTACCGATGCCACCTATGGTGGTTCTTTCTCGAATGACAGCACCAACATGCACATCCTGGAGGAGATCGTGGAAAGGACCTGCAAGCTGAGTGATCTAGGCTCTCAATCAACGATCGTAGCTGTCGATCCCTCGCTGAGAGGGGATTGGCTGGCTCCGGTGCCTGCATCTTTCACTGCGATAAAAATGTTTGGTGTCGATCTTCCCTGTGAGTTTGGGTATGCTGGGAACAGTTTCTGGGGGGCGGATTTGGAGGAAGCCTGGCGTGATTTGCTCGCAAGAGACGTAAGGTACATCGTCACTTCGGATCCGGACATTTACTCTCCTCCGCCGAATGCCATAAACCAGGTCCTATCCATCGAAAATCACCCGCGGTTGGTTGAGCGGATCGCGAACAGTGGAAAATTCATAGAACTACCTCCCTTGGATAGCGACCCGGGCATCCTGTTGTTCATGCGGGTTGATTATGTAATGGATGGCAGAGCCTTACTGGACTCGGGGGACATCAAACGAGGAGTTGAGATTCTCGAAACCGCCACCGAACTCGAGCCGGAGAATCCGGAGGCGTGGGCAAATCTCACACTCGGGTACGTGCTCGCGGGACGGCAGGACGATGCCCTCGCCGCAGGAACTCGTGCGCTGGCGCTCAACCCGGATCATTTCTACGTGCACTTGATGGTGGCCTCAGTCTATCAGCAGCAGAGGGAACACCAAACTGCGCTTGTGCACCTCGCAGAGGCGATCCTTTCCGCGCCTTCAGATCAAGAGGAAGTTCGCGCTCTACGCGCCCAAGCGGAGTCTCTAATCGCCCTGGGCGAGGAGCGTGAAGCTTGTCTTGTTTTAGCTAGTGCGGCGGGGATCGATCAGCTGCCTGGGATCGCGGCGGAAATGTCCGAATTGGACTGCGAGAGCGTGATCAGTGGTGATTGAGGGCGGCTAGCGGGTCATTTCTCAGCGATGATGACCAGCAGATACCCCAGCCTTCTCGCCCATTCCCAACGGTTTTCGAGCCATTCGAAGGGTTTCAGAGTCAGCGACGTGAGTTTATGAAGTGGGATGCCTCTGGTGTAGCAGAATAGATCTGCGATGCGAAGGATGCCGGGCACGAATAACAAGCCTGTCCGCGTGCGTACTTTCAGCCCAGCATATTCCAGGATCTCCCCCAATTCACGGGAACTCATGCATCTCTCGGGGGCGTACAGATAAAGCCCCATTGAAGTCAACAACCATACAAATAGCGGCCGCAGGAATAGGTCCCATTTATGGGGAACACCGATGATCGCCCGCCCGCCGGGTTTCAGCACACGCTGAATCTCTCGGATCGATTGTTCGTAGTGATCGTTGTGTTCGATCGTTCCCATCGTGTAGACGAAATCGAATGTATTATCCACGTAGGGCACGCTACGGATATCGGATTGCAGCAGGTGTAGCAGATTCCCTGCTTGATCGGCGTTGGCGCGGGCGCGCGAAGCGGTGACGAAGCTGATGTCCATCCCATGAGCATCCGCGCCCTGCGACTCGATCCAATTCAGGATGCGTGTGTTCACCGCCTCGTTCCACAAATCCAGCTTGAGCACTCTCTGGCCGCGCAGATCCCCGACATACCGCTGGATCAATGCGATTTCTTGTCGACGGTAGTAGCCGGTCGAGGCAGCAGGGAGGATGTCCGGCATTTGCCGGGCGATTTCATCCCAGCGTTGAGGATCATCGTTTTCGGCAATGTGGGGATGGATCGGGAATCCAGGGATCTCGGGGTTCTTATGCAATGCCATCCTCTTCATTAATCCATGCGATCAACTGCGTAAGCCCCTCCCGGATCGGACGGGAGTGGTAACCAAGGTCACGCTCCGCTTTTTGGCTGGTGAAGCGCCACTCCCTCTTCAGCGTCTGCAATGCATTTACATATCCAGCTCCAGGATGGTAACGCCTCACCCGATCGCCAATCCACACCAATGGCGCGATGAGCCGGTATGGGATTGATACTTGCAACTTGGATTTGGTTCCCTGCGCTATAAGAACCTCGTTATTAAAGGCTCGATGGGAACAATCTTCTCCGCCAAGGATGAAGCTCTCTCCGTAATACTCGCTGGCTTCAGCGAGTATTATCCCCTGAATAACATCTTCGAGTGCGACTAGATTGCGGCACTGCTCTCCATTGCTCACAACGATATCTTGACGGGTTTTTAGCAGACGGCGGACTTGCGAGGTGAGGCGGTTCGGATGCGACGGGTGATCAGGCCCGTAGACAAGGGTTGGGCAAATCATGATTACTTGCAGCCCATTCTTGGCCAAACGTTCCATACCACGTTGCCCAGCGACCCGGGTTCGGATGTACAGGCTTGGATCGGCTTCAGGGTCCCATGTCGATGTCTCATTCTGGGGTGTACCAGAACTCGGGCCGTAGATGAGGGCTGTAGAAACATGGACGAACCGCGAAACCCCTCGTTCAAGAGCAAGCTGGCCCAGGGCATGCGTAGCTTCCACATTAACACGGTGAAAGAGATCAGCTGGTGTCCCAGGAAGATTACGAGTTGCGGCGAGATGGAAGACCGAAATATCGCTGTTCAACCAGCAGTCGTAGGTGTGTGTTTCTTCGAGCGTGCCCACAACGATATCAAGCCGCGGGTCCTGGATATCCCTAAGATCATCCGGGCGTCGGCACAAGGCGATCACCGGGCGACCTTCGGAAAGGAGCCTGCGGACGAGATATCGTCCGATGAAACCGGATGCGCCGGTGACGAAGGCGGGGTTGGATCGGCTCATTGGACCGATTGGGCGATTTTCTCGTCGTCGGTCATTAAGGTGGTGAGATCTTCAGTATCTCCGGCCCGCCGGATGCATTCCAGATCACCATTGCTGCGTAGGAGATAGACAGGCGGTGTGATCCCGGCGTAGCGGTTCGCTCGGGAAATCGAGTACGCGCCGGCATCGCATAAGGCGAGTAGATCGCCTGGTTCGAGGCGCGGCAGGCGCCGACCGACATCGATCACATCGAGCGTATTCAGCGTGCTTCCGGAGAGGTGAAAAATGGCAGTCGGGCAATCCACGTGCCGCCGGCAAGGTAAGATCATGCGAGTGAAGAGGTAGGGATTTTCCCCCAGGTAGTTATGACTCGCGTCCAGAAATGCCCACCGCCCGTGGACGGCACGAACGCGCGTGATGAGCAGGGTGGCGTTGCCTACGATCGAACGCCCGGGTTCCACCGCGATGCGGGGTACCTCCGGAAGTCCGGAGGCGCTGAACTCTTGCGCGAACTGCGCGGACAGGGAATGAGCATATGCTTCGAGGCTATCATCAGAAGCAGGGGATGTTGCCGGGAATGTAAGGCGTGCTCGCAGGGCGCTCAAACCCAGCTTACGCATCGATGGCGAAGGCAGCCCCCCGCCGAGATTGATTTCCTTTACGGCTATTCCATACAGCTCGTAGACCTGCTTTGCAAGCTGGGCTGATCGATTCAGCAGGCTGTGATAGCGTGTCGGATTTTCCTGCTGGGTGCCTCGGTAGAAATTGATCGCTTCAAGCATAAGCCATTCAGATTTCTGGATCCGTTCCACAGCAGCGAGGATTTCCTTCGCGCCGAAACCGAGTCGTTGAGAATAAAATCCCAAAGGGTTGAAGGTGGATAAAAACGACTTATTTTTTAAGCGAAGTGAGATACGAATCGTAGCTTTCTGTTCGCTGGCAATTTCATCGAGAAGGTCCAGATCAGTCGCTCGAAAAGCATGGAAGAAATTAATCCCGGTTGAAACGGCCCTTCGAACTTCATCCCCATCTAGGACGGGTCTCTGGAATGCGATCCTCTCCGGTGGAAATCCGCAATGTAGTGCAAGCTGTGCTTCGGCAAGATGGGAGACCAAGACGCTGCTCCCCAATCCGGCAAGCACGCGCAGCACGCCGGCCTCATTGTTCGTCTTCGCGCAATAACGGATCAAAGCCCTTGGACCGGGGGTTGATAAACCGTACTGAATGGCATGGTAGTTAGCTTCAAGCGATCTTTCACTTACAAGAAAGAAAGGGGTCTGCACATCGTCGGCGAGGCGTTCGAGCGAGATGGAATCGAAATACAGTCTATTTGTTTCGTAGCTTAGTTTTCCGCCGTAACGTTGGGGAGGGATGCTGTGATGTGGTGTCGGCGTATTCAAAAGGTAGGTCTCCCAAAAAGGCTCATAAAGTCGGAGATCGGACTGAACGAGGTGTTATTCGATATCAATTGTAATCGAAATTCAGGATATCCAAGGTGGAGTTAGCTAAATCTGTCCTTACTAAGAGGTCATCCTCTAATATGTTTATAAAGGTAGGGTACCCCACGGGCGAAGATGGCGGGATACGACTGCTTCGACACTTATTTACACGCGTAGGACTCTACCTATGGTCTAGCTGCTGTCTGGGTTATTTTACCTTGCCCAGTGTCAAGCGAATCTCATTAATGAGCAGATCATCCATGGGATATCTCTCAATAAGGTCGGGGGGCGGCTGATAAGGGTGACCCCGACGATGATCCTGCTCAACGATGTTGAAGCCGCATTTTCGAACTGTGACAACCAACTTCCCTATGGTGATCCGATTAAGGTGCTGATACTCATTGATCAAAAATTCCTTAAACTCCTGAAATTCTAGAGACTGGTAAGCTAAATCCATTTCTTCCGCACGGACGTGATCCGCTGCGTTCCAG
>SDBS01002380.1_pt1 | contig 18818 bp, 21 predicted proteins | sample 2277091 | NCBI WGS metagenome assembly SDBS01 (sample SAMN10404972, study PRJNA504765) | marine sediment metagenome | isolation source: marine sediment core GS10_PC15, 163 cmbsf | place: Arctic Ocean: Southern Knipovich Ridge | collected 2010 | reverse complement strand
AGAACTCTTTACCAAGATCTGGAAAACGTCTTACGTTGAGGACATGAATACTCTGTACACGCATATGGCCTATCTGAGAAGGGCAATAGAGCAAGATCCTTCCGCTCCTCGCTATTTGATTACTGTTCGAGGGAAGGGCTACCTACTGAATGGAAAGTGAGCCACCCAGGCGGCCGGAGAGCGCCCGGGGAAGAGAAACACATACTCATATTGCCCCGGGAAACAAGCTTAAATACCATATTGCGTATAGGCAATATGAGTATTATGACCAATCAATTTCAAATACACAAATAAAAATAAACACACAAATTCTTATAAAAGTAGTTTAGTCCAAGCGGTCGTATGGAGCAGGGGGATTAGTACATTCGCGTTTCTATTAATTCATAATGTGGTATTTGAATTATACCTTTTTGGAGGAATATACAAAAATACCCGAATTGGTGTTTGATCCTCAATCACTTAGCCATCGGGTTTGAAGGTTGGCTTCCACGGTGAATAATCATTTACGCAAGTACCTTGACTCTCCCGACAGAGAGACTTTGCGGTTCGTCATCAGACAACCAGGCCATTACCAATGGATTATTCTTTTTCGCCAATATCAACAAGAACGACTATTGTTACCTCGTCTGGATCATAATCACATTCGAAGTACCAATCATTTCCATTTTTATCTGTAAAAATATATTCAACGTCTTGGAGAAGGCATTCATCAACCTTCTCTGAAGCCCAATTACTCTGGTTGAAGTAAGCCATCGTTGCACCTAAAATATTGCCTGCCTTTTCCGGATCTCCGTTTTTGCTATCGTACACCGATACAACACCTGCCTTGGTAATGCAGTCATTATTTTTATTGTAAAATATGCTATTGAACCCTCTCTCCTTATAGTCCTCGAACCACACCATATCCCAATCAGGGGATTCAGGATTAGGCACGAAATGAATATTATATCCAGTAGCTGCTCTGGCTAAATCCGCCCAATCTTCACCTGAATAACATACCGTGACTTTGTTTTCATCTTTTTCTGAACCTACTGTTGCTAGAGGAAGAATTATACAAAGGAGTGTAAATAAAATTACAGACAAGATGAGAATAATCTTCTTGTTACTTGATCTGTATTCCTTTTGGGGTTTTTTAGAATGAGGGGAATTAGATTCTTTTGATGGATGTTCTTTAACTTTTGATAATGTATCCAAGCGTTTCAATCCGTCTTTTGCATGTTGGTTATTTGGATTTATTTCCAACACTCTTTCAAAACACTCACTTTTTTGCTTATTGTTAGACAAGCATTTTGTTAGCCATAGCCATGCTGTTTCATTATTTTCATCATTTTCCAAGACGCGTATTAATAATTGCCTTCCACGGGTTTTATTTCCGTTCTTTATTGAAGAGATGGCTTCACGCAATATTTGCATGTAAGATATTACCTATTATCTGTTTGTCTGAATTATAGATTAATAATACTTCAAAACAAATAAAAAAACCGCTCTTCTGGACTGAACCCCAAAAACAGGACACAAAATAAAAAGCACCTCTCGTACAATATAAGTAAGGGAGGTGTTTTTGTATGGCAAGGAAAAAAGGCAGTAAAGATTATCCGCTGGAAATCAAACTAGAAGCGATACGCCTGTTTGAAAAAGAGGGACTACCATATAAGGAGATCACCGGAAAGTTAGAAATCCGTGATCCTGGCCGGGTGAAAGCCTGGATGAGGATCTATCGAAAGGAAGGAGTTGGGGGATTGAAAAAGCCGCGTACAGGCAGGCCCAAAAAAGATCGGGGTAGTCTTGAAGAGCGGATCAGGCGGCTGGAGATGGAGAACACCCTTTTAAAAGCATTGGCCATCGAGCTAGGGGAAGAATTGCCAGAGGGGCTCGATATAGAGCCATACACAGATATCGAGGGCAATTCAGAATAGAGGAAGTATGTGACTTTTTAGGTGTGTCCCGCTCCGCCTATTATGCCTGGACAAAAAGAATAGACAGACCAGATCCAGACCGGGAGAGGAAACAGCTGGTGCTTGAGGCATACGAGAGGTCCAGGGAAACCTATGGCTACAGGCGAATTCAGATCTGGATTGAGAGAGAGTATGGGATCAAAATCAATCACAAAGCGGTCCTGAGACTGATGAGAAAGCTCAATATTCGCTCAATTGCCCGGAAAAGGAACCCCTATAGGCTAATCAATAATCGTTATGGGGCCATCCATACCTACTCTAATTTGCTGCACCAGAACTTCAAAAGCAATCGACCAAATGAAAAATGGGGCACGGATATTACCTATATCCATACCCAGCAAGGATTTGTCTATTTAGTTGTTATCAAGGATTTTTTTGATGGAACTATCCTAGGGCATGCCCTATCTAGAAACAATTCCATTCAGATGGTTTTACAAGCTGTCCGTGCTGCAGCGTCAGAGCTTCAATTACCAACGGACGTAATCATCCAGAGTGACCAGGGAGCACAATTTCAATCTTCAGCTTATTGTTCCCTAACGTCTCAATTTGGGATCACACCATCCATGTCTCGGAGAGGGAATTGCCTGGACAATGCTCCCACAGAAAGTTTCTTTTCTCATTTGAAGGAAGAACTGCTTAGGCATATTAATATCAAGGATTTCGAGGAGGCGGTTCAGATAGTAGATGATTATATTCATTTCTATAATCATGATCGTATTCAACTAAAAACAAAACAGACGCCCTTGGAATTCAGACGTCAGTTTGTATAATTACCCTTGAGAGGGTTTTTATTTATTTGTCCACCTTACGGGGTGCACTCCACTTCCACTATTTTTCTTTTATTGTATAATACTTACGTAAATGGGAATATACGCAAGTATTAGAGAGGGTGAAAAAAGCTGTTTTCAGGACTAAAATATGGGCCAAAATATTAATAAAAATTCATCAGAAATCATCCGCTTGCGCGACCTGGATCCCGGGGCTTTTGCCATCCAGGCTATCCGAAACGACCCCACGCTGCAGCCGTCCACCAAACATCAATACATCAAAGCTTTAGAGAATTACCTGGCCACTGGTGAGAAATTGACGGATCCGGTTGCCCTGACCGAATACGCCCTGACCGTGGGCAGCTCCACCCGTTCGTTTCTGGCAGCGGCCGTGACGCGCATGGCTCAGGAGCTGGAATTATTAGCAAAAGGCAGCGCCACGCCGGACAATATAAGTATCATCCAGGCGGCTGTCTTCCGGGCCCAGGCGCTGCAGAACGCCATTAAAACCACACAACCTCAAGGCGAAAGAGCCCACACCTGGTTGACCTGGTTTGAAGCTGAACAATTACTGGACGCCTGTCACCGAAGAGATTCAGGAAAGCCGGAGTTTAAAATCTTCGCCCAGCGGGACCGGCTGGCGATCGGGTTAATGATGGCGGCTGGGCTCCGGCGCGAAGAAGCCGCCAGTCTACAATTTACAGATATTGTTAAACAAAACGAGCGCTACGTGCTTAACGTGAACGGCAAAGGTGCCAAGGACCGCGTGGTGCCAATAAACAAAAAACTGGCTGAGGCGATTATTGATTGGCAATTTCTTGTAAATGCAGAAGGGTTAATATTGCGAAGCCTGGGAAGAAAGAAGGAACCCGGGGAAAGCATCAGCACGACGGGATTGTATAACATCGTTCAGAAGCGTGGTGCTATGATGGGGAAACCAGAACTGCAGCCCCACGACCTCAGAAGGACTTATGCTGAACTTGGTAGACGCGCTGGCGTTCCAATTTCGCAGATCAGCAAACTATTGGGACACGCGAGTATAGAAACCACCCAGGATTATCTCAATATAGAGCTTGATCTTGAAACAACAATTAGTGATTTTGTGCCATTTTGATCTTGCAGCAGTATTATTGGTATCAAGGTATATCTGGTATAGCCGCTATCTCTTAGATGCTTTCTCTTCGTGTAACGAGAGTCTTTTATTGAGTCAAACATTATAATAATGGCCACAAAAACATAAAACGGGTGCTGAGCTGGCTTCTGTTAATATTAGCTCTACATTTTGCTCGACAGGTTTACCATTAAGTTTAGGGGTATTTATCAATGGATAAGATACTGCAAGAGATCCACGGCTGCCGAAAGTGTCTTGACGCCGGTTGCGAATCGGTCCACCCTCCTCCTATCTTCGAAGGCAGCATAGATGCCCCCGTCTTGATTATCGGGCAGGCACCAGGAATAGAAGAGTTCAACCAAAAACAACCCTTTGTCGGATCTAGCGGGAACCGACTCTTCTCCTGGCTCAAACAAGCTGGGCTCAAGGAAGCCTGGATCAGAGAGCACGCTCTTATCTTTCAGCGCTATCTTTGTTACCCCGGAAAACAGCCTGATGGGAGCGGTGATCGCAGCCCTTCATCAAAACAGCTCGATCTTTGCCAACCTCATCTATCCAGGGTTCTCTCTTTGATGACTGGTTTGAACCTGAGACTGATCATACCTGTTGGCAGATTGGCAATCGACGCGTTTTTCCCTGCTTCAAAAGCTCTGGAGAAAATCATTGGGCAGCGATTGAAGTATTCCCGTGCTCTTGTTGTGCCCCTTCCCCACCCCAGCGACCTTTCCCGCTGGTATCAGAATCAAGAACACCGAGCTTTAATTTATCACGCGCTGGAAATGATCGGGGGTCTAAATCTGACATCTACCCCCCTGCCCCGTTGATGACCCAACATCGACGAATGTATACTGGATGAGCCCGGTAGGAATCGAGCCTGCCCGAAGGTGGCGGATAACGGCTGTTATCCAATACGGATATAATTTGACGAAAAACTATAACAGAAGAAATCCGAGTCAATATGAGTGGAGGAAAGGTGGTGATATTAGAAATGATCGATTACGGAGACACTAATTGCTTTTTTAGATTAGCTAAAAGGAATTGTTGATCATGTTATCCCATTTTCGAAATCAATATTTTTTCATAATGGACTTGCTTTTACTGGCGCTCACTCCTGCCATTGCTCTAGCCTTATAGTAATTCGCCACTGACTTGACTTCATTACCCAATAATTCCAATCAATCAAAGGTCCAGAATAGATCTTAAATAATCCAGATCTAAACTTTTTTCCATTTCATCAGCTAATTCATTTATAGAATCATAAAGAAGATCGCTGGCAGGAATAACAATAGGTTGCCAACCTAAGGATTTTAGCCAGGCTCTGCGAAAGTGTCCATTCTGAAATAAACCATGGATATAACATCCCCATACTTTCCCATCTTCGCTAATTGCCCCGTCCATGATCGAAACACTTTCACCGCTTCGAAGATCAATTGACAACCAGGGCTTAAGGTCATCTGATTCTGAGGTACCCATATGAATCTCATACCCTGTGATTGATGTCCCATTAATCTCACCTAGAAAACCAACACTCCCAATAATTACCCCTCGAATCTGATGAGTAGCTTTACTTCCCCGGAAGATAGTTTTTGTTGGTAACAGTCCCAACCCTTCCATGGAACTATTTGCCGATTCAACTGCTTCAGGATCACTGACCAAAGATCCGAGCATTTGGTATCCTCCACAAATTCCAACCACCCTGCCCCCATTCTTTTGATACTCCTGGATATAACGGGCCAATCCTCTCTCCCGCAGGAACTCTAAATCAGCCATAGTGCTTTTCGTACCCGGCAAAATGATCGCAGAAGGATTCCCGACCTCGTTTGGAAAATCCGCATATCTAACTCTAACATCAGGCTCATTGTTTAGATGGTCAAAATCATCAAAGTTTGAAATTCTGGGTAGGCGAATGACCACAATATCAATTTCACCATCACTTGAGGATACAAAGTTCTGGGCCTCAATTGAGACTGCATCCTCTTCGGGAATACAGTGATGTATATAGGGGACCACACCAATAACTGGGACGCCACTTCTTTCTTCAAGTATCTTTACACCATCAAAAAATAAGGTTATGTCTCCACGGAACTTATTGATGACAAGTCCTTTTATTAATTCTTTCTCATCTGGCTCCAGCAGCCAAAGGGTACCAAGTAGTTGAGGGAAGATTCCTCCCCGATCAATATCACCAATTAGCAATACAGGTGCGTTAGCATGTTTTGCCACTGCCATGTTAACAATATCGCTGCGTTTTAAATTCATTTCTACTGGGCTGCCTGCACCTTCAATTATCACAAGGTCGTATTTCTCTCGTAAATCATCCAATGCTTTAGTAGCAATTTTCCAGAGAGTATCCTTTTTTTGATAGTATTTTCTTGCTGAAAGAGTGGCGTAATGTTTTCCCATGACAATGACTTGTGACCGGGAATCAGCCTCTGGTTTTAACAGAATGGGATTCATCTCAGCTGTCGGTTCAATCCCACATGCTAAAGCTTGTGTATATTGCGCTCGGCCAATTTCTGAACCATCGGCGCACACAGCAGCGTTATTCGACATATTTTGTGATTTATAGGGCGCAACTCGCAAACCCATTCGATAAAATATCCGACATAGCCCGGTCACCAACAAACTTTTCCCCGAAGAAGACATTGTTCCAACAACCATTAAAGTTTTCCCTGTCATTTTCAAACCCCTCTGAGATGTTGGGTATCGTTTATCCGCACAATTGCTGGATAACTACCACATAAATTAACTATAGAAAGACTGGCAGGGTCAAAATTAAACGACCAATACCTTTCACGCGGCAGCCTTAAAAGCAAGCGAATGATTTCTCGTATACACCCACCATGAGAAACAATTAAAATAGTCTGCGGTGTTGCAATCGTTTTTAGGTCATCTAAAAAAGAACTTACACGTTCAGCCAAAGAGGAAAAAGGTTCTCCATTATCGGGCGGCTGGTCATAGTTATCCAACCAGGCGGATAACATGTCTGGGTATTGTGTTTTTGCTTCTGAAAATGTCAGCCCTTCAAATACCCCAAAATTGAGCTCTCGCAGTCTAGGATCAGGGATCAACGATATCTTCCGGTTAGCTTTAATCAGTGCTGCAGTTTCAAGCGCCCGCTGTAGATTGCTGGAATAAATCTGGTCAAAGTGCTCTTCCCTTAATGCGTGCGTCAAAGCAATCGCCTGCTGTTTTCCAATCCTGTTTAATGGAATATCGGTATTTCCCAAATAGCGCTCTTCCTCATTCCATTGGGTCAACCCATGTCGAACTAACAATAAACGGATCATAAATTCATGTCTTTAATTGCAGAAATCAATTGTTGATTGTCTTCGCTTTTACGGGTAGAAATTCGCACATAAGATGGCAAACCAAACGAGGTACAATCCCGCACCTGGATCAAGTGGTCACGCAAAAGACGTGAGCGGAATTTTCTAGCCTCTCCCACTTCCACAAGAAAGTAATGGGTTTCAGAGGGGGGGATAGAAAACCCAAGTTCTTTTAACGCAAATACTAATTTTTCTTTTTCTATTCTGATCTTATGGTTTGACTCCGGCATGAAATGTTCTTGTTTAAGCACCGCCAGGCCCGCTGATTGAGCCAAAGCATTCACATTCCAGGCTGGGCGTATTTGCGAAATATTTTTGATATCCTCTTCCGGTCCAACGGCATACCCTAACCTTACCCCCGCTAATGAAAAGTTTTTGGTCATCGAACATAAGACGATTAAATTTGGCAAGCATAGTTTAATCGCTGATTGAAACTCTGGTGTAAAAGGCAAGTACGCCTCGTCTAAAATAAAACCAATATCAGGATACGTTTGTGCCCAAGATTGGATGGTCTCAAGCGGGACAATGGTACCAGTAGGGTTGTTAGGATTGCAAATGAAACACAACCCAGGCTGATCAGCATTCAGTGCTTGATCAACTTCTTTATAATCAAGATTGAATTGTTTTTCTGGACTGGCATTCACAAATCTCACCTGTCCCCCCATCAACCTTGCACAGCGTTGGTATTCACCAAATGTGGGTCCTATAACCACAATTTTGTCTCCAGGTTGAACAAAGGCAAACGCGATCAGCCAGATCAGTTCAGAAGTGCCATTACCAACAACTATTTGATTAAGATCAACACCTATTTGACGAGCTAATGCTCTACGCAAGGCAATCGCATCTCTGTCTGGATATGATGACAACTCAACATCTGGAAGTATTTCTTTTACAATTGACGGCGGGCCAAAAGGGTTGATATTGGAGCTAAAATCTATAACCTGCTGGGGAGAAACCCCAATAGATTCAAGCTCTTTATGGTTTATTGCGCCATGATGAACAGCTGTAGTTTTTTGCAGCAGAGGGGAGAAAGCAAAAGCACGTTTTTTCATATTAAATAAATCCAAAACCTATTCCACAAACGGCAACAAGTGAAATGCCAATCCCCACCGCCCACTGCATCAGTCGCACCATTCTTATTAGATCATCTGGTTGGGGCTGCCGCCCATCCTTATTCAAGATATAGTGATCAACCTTTTCCAATTTGACACCTAATCCTCCGGCAGCCATACTCATTGGATGCCCTGCATTGGGGCTGGCCGTTTTATAGCGATCTGTGTGCCAAGTGGAAACAGCATTTATTGGATCACAGCCAGAAAAAGAAGCTGCAATAAAGAAAAGAAGTGCGGTCAACCTGGCAGGTATTATGTTCAATAAGTCATCCATACGGGCGGATACTTTTCCTAACCATTCACGCTTTTCATCCCTATACCCGAGCATAGAATCCGAAGTATTTACGAAGCGATAGATCAAAGCGCCTGGAAGACCAAAAAGTAGGTAATAGAAGATCGGAGCCACAATAGAATCCGAAGTGTTTTCTGCCACCGATTCGATAGCCGCGGCTGATACTTGTGAGGCATTCAATGAAGTTGTATCCCTGCTAACCAGGTGCCAACTGACTAAGTAACGGGCTTCTTCGAGATCATTTGCTTGAAATGCCTTTACAATCTGGTTGCTCACATTGACCAATCCTCTTAATGTAAACGTGGATTTGACCAATATTCCCCCAAGAAGTAAATATATTGGTAAAGTTAATTTCTGGACCAGCAGGTCAAGTCCCCAACCAGTCACACCTACAATTAATCCGCCAAATAGAACAATCATGCTGCCATAAACAAATTGACTGCCTGCTAATTTTTTGGGGGCATGATTTGTAAAGAAAGTGATCAGGGAACCCATCCAGGCAGCAGGGTGAAAAGCATTAAGCGGATCGCCAAACACCAGGTCAATAATCAAGGCAATACCCAGGATAAGAATACGGTGTTCCATTGATTTATTTCACCCTCATAGGGATTCCAGCCACCAAAAAATATACCTCACCAGCCCATTTGGCAACATATTGGTTTGCTCGCCCCAAAACATCCCGGTAAACCCGTCCTAATTCATAAGGGGGAACTAAACCTAACCCGACTTCATTGGATACAATAATTGCTGTGGTTTCAAGATTTCCGACAGTTTTCTCCAAGCCTTCCATTTCCGATTGTACGCTCGCTTGTACCAATTCTATATCGATTGGAGCATCATCCCCATCCATCCCATTTAGTAAAATGTTCGAGACCAGCAGAGTCAAACAATCAATCAATAACACAGCGTGCCCATCCCAGACATTTTGAATACCTTCGCCAACAAATCTGGGAGCTTCCAAAGTTTGCCAGGTCGAAGGCCGTTCAATTTGGTGTCTTTCTATCCGGGATCGCATTTCTTCGTCTTTGGCTTCTGCTGTAGCCACATATAAAACGGAGTTACCACCGAGTTCCTCAGCGAGCATTTCCGCATGGGTGCTCTTACCACTCCGCGCACCGCCTAAAATTAAGATCGTCTTGCCCATGTAAACTCCTATAATATCTTGGTACTGAAAATGACTAATACCAAGACTTCAATCGCCACACAAGTCGCGCCGTAAATATCACCTGTCAGCCCCGGGATAAGCCGTAACACATACTTTAGCCATAGAAAACTAGTGATAACTACCAATCCAAAAACAATAAGGCCAACCCACTGCCCTGCATACCAAGCAATCACCAATGTTGTCAAACTGGCAAGCAACAATTGAGGCCAACGGCTGTTGTCTTTGATGACCCGGCCCATACCTTCTGACCGGCCGTAGGGGAACGCAATCACAGCAAAGGACAGTGCCCAGCGTCCAAAAACAGGAGCAAGCAGCAAGCTGCATAGCATGGAGTTTGTGGATTCAATTGCTGAAAACATGCTGATCAGCAGTACCCCACCCCCAATCAAGGCAAATGCTCCCACGCGGGAATCTCGCATAATAACCAATCTTTTCTCAGGTGTAAAACCCCCAAACAAACCATCACAAGTATCCAAAAACCCATCTAGATGAATCGCTCGTGTTAGGACCACCCATAAAGCCAATACAACAGCCGCACTAACTTGTGACGAGAAGAAGCGGCTTATTCCATTCATAATTCCAAACATCACACCACCAATTGCCAAACCAACAAATGGGTAATAACCAACCGAACGGCCGAGTTCTTTTTCTGTGAATGACCTTCGAATCACCGCGGGGAATATTGATAGAAATTGGAATGCAGCTAGTAAATCGCTCATAATTATTCCCGACAAGTTAATTATTCTTCTTTTTCAGAGACACCAGCTTCAGCAAATGTCGTCATCTCTGACAATACCTTACAAGCGGCTTCTGCGATTGAAATTCCGAGTGCCGCGCCAGTTCCCTCACCTAAACGGAAATTTAGATCAACGAGTGGATCAAGCCCCAACCAATCCAGCATCAATTGATGTCCATGTTCTTGTGAGCGGTGAGCGGAGATCAGATATGATTTTACTTCAGGGGCAATACTAACTGCAATCATCGCCGCAGCAGTCGAGATGAAACCATCTAACATCACAGCTTTGTTATGAGCAGCCGCACCTAAAATTACGCCTGTTAAACCACCGATTTCAAATCCGCCCACTTTTGCTAATATATCCAAGCCAGCTTTGGGATCAGGTTTATTGACATTAATCGCAGTTTCAATGGCGCTGATCTTACGCGCAAACCCTTCATCATCAACACCAGTACCGCGCCCCGCAATCTTTACAGGGGGTTCTCCTGTTAGAACAGCAGCAATAGCAGCAGAAGGAGTTGTGTTACCGATCCCCATATCACCCGTACCAACAATATCCAAACCTTTTTCGATTTCGGCAGTGACAACTTCGAGGCCTGCCATAACTGCGGCCTCGGCTTGCTCAAGGGTCATCGCCGGGCCTTCAAGCATATTTTGAGTTCCCAGCGCAATTTTATTACTCACAAGATCAGGATGCGGTTCAAACTCGAAGGCAACACCCATATCCACAACTAAGATTCGGGCTTCAACATGACCTGCAAGGGCGTTGATTGCCGCTCCTTCATTAAGGAAATTTAACACCATTTGGGAAGTTACTTCCTGTGGATATGCACTCACTCCGGCAGCCGCAATACCATGATCACCAGCCATTATGACGATAACTTTATCCTTAATCTTTGGCATCGGGTCTCTAAAAATACCAGCTAACTGAATAGAAATTTCTTCCAACCGGCCCAGAGAACCAACTGGTTTTGTGAGATTGTTTTGGCGATCTCGGGCAGCATTCATGGCTGTTTGATCAAGGAGTTTGATATTTCCTATGGTTTGTTTAAGCAACGGACTTCTCCCCTAGTTTTGTTTGATATTGAATTGGTTCAAGGGTTTTTGTTTTAAATATCTCTACAGATTTACTGATATTGGACAGTATTGCCTTTTCCACCCGCGAAACAATCTTTTCTTCGTAATCCAATAATAAGCCTACAACTGTACCGCTGTGGGCTACGCAAACACCATAAGCATTGTTTTGATCTGCGATTGAAATAATTTCTTCAAACTCTGGTTTAAACAAGAAACGTTGGTTGATTTTCCCACTACGAATTGCCGCTTCTCCAATCATGTTCCAATCTTTTTTATTGATCCCTTGTAATAATTGATCAAATGCTTCTTTACACAAAACCTGTTCTTCTTGAGAATACTTTTTGGGGTTTTTATTATAGTCAAGTGTATCAACATTACCTCCCAAATCGATCACTAACAAACTTATCGGGGGGGCTTCTCCCAATTCTTGGATCAACTCACATTTACGATGGTTGTACGCTACCAACCCTGAATACATGATCCCGTCACTAGGTTCAATCTGTCTGGCAACATTTGAGATCAGCAATGGGGAAATTTCAACCTCGAGTGCATCTCCAATCGCATAACAAGCAGCAACAATATCAGCTGTGCTGCTTGCCAAACCTTTCCCTTCGGGAATATCAGATTCTATTTGAACATTAGCGCCAAAAGCAGCGTGATCCAAATAGTTTAGCAACATTCTTACAGCTTGACGTGTTTTAATTTTGTCCTTTGGGGACACAATAATTTTTTGCGATTCATTGGTAATTTCAACGTTTACCTTTGCCCAAATATCAACAGGCAGAGATACTAAAAAATCTTCTCCGTTTTCAAATTGCCCTTGTACCAATTCCCCGCACGCCCCGGGAGCGTATCCGGATCCCTGTCTGTTCATTTTCCTTTCCCACTGGTTTGCCAAAACTTACACTTATTTACAAAACGAGTTGCTATGTCTGGGTTTGAAGCGAAATGAATATGGATATAAGAGGCCAGCAGGTTTCCTTTTGCAAAACCGTCTAGTCGTTTTATGTCATCAGCGCCTGATTTTACGGCATAGGCATAGCAATCATTTTCTTCTCTCACCCACTCAGAATAATGAAATTCATGTCCACGAACAATCCCATCCTTAGATAGTAGAAGTGTATTTTCTAAGGATACAACTTCTCGATATCCCATCTTTAATTGATCGGTCATTTGAGCATACCCAGGAAGTACACCAACCATTGGGAAAATATTTTCTTGTGAATCAAGAAAATACTCTGTCAGGGTCATTAACCCGCCGCATTCCGCATAGGCAGGTAGACCTGATAATATGGTTTCGTGGATAGCGGTTCGAATACTGGTATTTTCGGTAATTTCAGCTGCATACAGTTCTGGATATCCTCCACTAAGATACAGACCGGCAATATTTTCAGGTAGTTTTTTGTCTCGTAAAGGACTAAAGAATACAATTTCTGCTCCAGCTGCTTCCAAAAGATCAAAATTATCCTGGTAGTAAAAACAAAATGCTTCATCTCGCGCCACGGCGATGCGTATTTCTTTTTCTCTAACTATGGGAGGATTTATTGGCCCATAAATGTATAGCTTTGGGGCATTTTGGGCTATGGAAACCAAAAGGTCTATATCGAGGTTATCTCTCACCACTCTTTTAGCATCTTTAATAAGTTTTTGGGTGGCCTCTTCTCTCTCTCCTGCTGTAAAAAGACCTAAATGTCTTTCAGGTACATTGAGCGTTTGATCTCTAGGTATGCAGCCTAATATGGGCAGGCCAACTCTTTCTATTGCCTGAGTTACAAATTGAGCATGTTTTAAGCTGCCTACTCGGTTGGCGATTATTCCAGCCAGGTTTAAATCAGGGTCGAAATTTTTAAATCCCAGAGCAACAGCTCCAACACTGCCAGCCATTGCCCTGACATCAATCACTAATACCACAGGCGTATTTAATAATTTAGCAACCTCGGCGGAACTCCCACTCTCAGATTTGCCTTCAAATCCATCGTACAACCCCATCACCCCTTCGATAATAGAAATGTCGGCTCCTTGCTGTCCCCGACAAAAGATTCCCTTTATTTGATTGGTTGGCAGCATCCAAGAATCAATGTTTCGAGAAATTCGACCGGTTGCAGCGGTATGGTAATTTGGGTCAATATAATCTGGCCCCACTTTAAACCCCTGGACGACCTTGTTGTCAGATAAAGCAGCCATTATTCCAACCGCAATGGTTGTTTTGCCACTACCGCTTGAAGGAGCCGCAATCATTAACCGAGGAGCTTTCACGTTAATAATCCACACCCTTTTGCGAGCGAATCCCTTGTTCACGGAAAGGATGTTTGATCTCTTTCATCTCTGTTACAAGATCAGCAAATGCAATTAACTCATCAGGAGCATTTCGTCCTGTGATAACCAGGTGAAGCATTTCAGGTTTGTTTTTCTTTAACCAGGCAACAACCTCATCGGTGTCTAACCATCCGTACTGTAGCGGATAAGTGAATTCATCCAGGATCAGGATATTGTCTTTTCCATTAATAATTCTTTCTTTCGCAATTTCCCAGGCTTGAATCCCACGGGCGATTGTTTCATCCATATTCTTGCTTGTCCAGGTCCAGCCATCTCCTGTCTTAATGACCTCAATACCCATCCTTTCTGCGGCCAAGATTTCTCCGGGCCGGGCTCTGGTATGTTTGATAAACTGGATCATTGCCACTTTTAAATTTCGTCCCCAAGCCCGCATCGCGATTCCTAAGGCAGCTGATGTTTTCCCCTTTCCCTCTCCGGTATAAACAATCACTAACCCTTTTTTTCGTTTTCTCTTTGGTTGTTTTTTAGATTTTTGTTCTTCCATTATTTCCACTCCGGACACTCAGTGCCAAATATCCCCATGGGTCTTGATAAAGCTTCGCCTCAATTCCAAAAACTGTATTCAAGTTATCCTCGGTTAGTACTTCCCCGGGGTTACCCTTTCCGATTTGTTGTCCATGATGAAGCAAAATGATTTGATCACAATATCTTACTGCCAAGTTCAGGTCATGGATGGCGACAATAACAGTCAGCTGCTTTTGATCAACCAGGCTCTTGATCAGATCAAGTACCTGAATCTGGTGATGTATGTCTAAATTGGTTGTTGGTTCGTCTAACAAGAGGATTTCAGGCTCTTGTGCTAAAGCTCTAGCAATCAGTACTCTTTGAAACTCGCCACCAGAAAGTTGATCTATCGGACGGTCTTTCAGATCGTTTAATTCAGTTAGATCAATAGCCCAATCAACCATTCTATGATCCTGCGCTGTATAAGGTAAAAACCAACCTCGGTGAGGTGCTCGTCCTAGTTGAATAGCCTCTTCAACAGATAATGACCAGGCTAAAGATTCGCGTTGGGGAACCCAAGCAATCCGACGTGCGCGTTTGCGAGAATCTAATTGAGTAATCGATTCTCCTTGAACCAATACCTCGCCCGCCCGCGGCTGCAGCAAACCCGCTAATGCTCGCAATATAGTCGTCTTGCCTGAACCGTTTGGACCAACTAATCCTAGAATTGTTTTGGAGCGAATTGCCAGATTGAACTCCTTGACAATAGTTTTCCTGTTATATCCCAAATTTAATTGGGATGCTTGAAGAACATTCATTGTCATTTCTTTCCCTTTCTTAATAAGTACAAGAAAAAAGGTCCGCCTAATAATGCAGTAAAGATACCCACTGGTAATTCAAGGGGGGCCATCACGGTGCGGGCTAAGTTATCGCCAATTAGGAGCAAAATCGCTCCTATTAACATAGATATCGGGATTAATGTCGAGTGTTTTGCGCCGACCAATCGACGAGAGATATGAGGGGCAATCAATCCAATAAAACCGACGATCCCACTCACAGAAACAGCCGCTGCCGTTGCCAGACTAGCGCCAATAATAATGAAAAAACGAGATCTTGAGAGGTTTAATCCCAGAGCTTCAGCGCTTTCTTCACCAGAAGCCAACGCGTCCAAGGAGCGAGACATCAACCAAATCATGAGAATTCCAATAAAGGCAATTGGGCAAGCTTGCCGCAAATGGGACCAACTCCGTCCCGAAAAGCCACCCATTAACCAGGTGAAAACTGAATGTAATACTTCATCACTGAAAATCAGCAATAATGAAACAATTGCAGATAACATTGCGCTGAGTGCTGCGCCCGCAAGCAGTAAAGCAGTGATGGATCCATAATTGCTGGCTTCAGAAATCAGGTAAACTAAAAGCACTGCTGCAACTGCCCCGATAAAACTAGCCGCTCCCATTGAAATCGCTGGCCCAGTATCGCCTAAAACTACTGCAAGAGTAGCTCCTAAGGCCGCCCCACCAGATGCTCCAACGATAAAGGGATCAGCCAGGGGATTGCGGAATAACCCTTGAAAGGCTACCCCAGAAGAAGCTAACGCAGCCCCACAAAGGCTGACAAGCAGCACACGCGCAAAACGGAAATCCCAGACTATTGTTCGATGAGTGGCTTTAACTGGGTTTCCTGTTAAGGCTGAAAGAACTTCAGCAGGGGTGAGCGATACAGCGCCCACCCCTATGCTGAACAAGATACTTAGAACTAAGAACAATACTAATACTATCCCCACTATCAATACGAAATTTGATTGTTTTTTCTTAATCGCCAAAATAATCCGGGTACAAAACATCCGCAATTGCTTCCAAGGCATCTACGATCCTTGGTCCAGATCGTGAAATCATATTCCCTTCAATTATGTAGATCGCTTCATTTTGTACGGAAGTTAAATCCTGCCAACCTTCACGAGAGGAAATAATTTCAACTGTAAGCTGGTCACCATGACTGCTGGGGCCAAGGATCACATCTGGGTCTGCCTCAAGTATTTGTTCGGCGCTTACAGCTGGATAATCTTCTTCAATGTCGGCGAAAATGTTAACCCCTCCTGCAATTTGAATAAGTTCACCGAGAAAAGTTTGCAGGGTGGTCGTCATCAGCGGCTCGTGAAAAACTTCAAAGAATACTGTCAATCGTTCTTCTTCTGGAATCGTTGAGACTACTTCAGCGACTGCATCTATTCGGCTTTGCATATCTGTCACGAGAGCATCTGCGCCATCTTGGCGATCTGTTGTCATTCCCAGTAATTGTATGGAATCTAAAATCTCTCCCACACTTGCAGGTTGAATGACAAAAGCATTGATTCCAGCAGATTCCAAAGCTTCAATGATCTCTGCTTGGTAGGTTGAGCCACCAATTACTAGATCAGGCTCTAAATCAAGGATAGTTTCAACACTAATTGAACTTGCAGAGAAACCACCAATGGTAGGTAGTGATTCTACCTCTTCTGGAAAATCACAATATTCCGTGCGCCCTACAACAAGATCACCTGCTCCAATCGCAAATAGTGATTCCGTCACAGATGGGGCAAGTGAAACAATTCGCAAAGGAGGAGAGTCAACCACTATTTCGCGATCCAAAGAATCAGTGAATTCCTGAGCGATAAACTCCGGCTCTGGCTCTTCTGTGGGGACCAGCGTAGGTTCTGGCTGAACTTGCTCTACTACTTCTGGTTCTGTGGGAGTTGGCACGGTCGGGGTGACCGTGGGAGCACATGCACTGAAGATCAGCACAAATGCCATAGAAATAAAAAATCCTGCTTTCGTAGCAGGGAACAACGAGCGTATGCTCTTCATGTTCCGACTCCTTTCTCTCGAAGAATGTTGGAACCAACCTTGTGTGGGCGTCCTGACTTCCTACAGTGTTAAGTAGGTTACAGTTGCGGGACAGCGCCGGACTTTCACCGGCTTCGCCAAAGCAAACTATGTTTGCTTTACCTTCCCATCCGGGGGTAAGGTGCTCAAAGTTGATTTTATTAAATTGTCTATTTTATTATAGGATTATTATGTTTTCTGTCAAGGGTTGTGATAAGAACACTTATCTTAAGCAATAATAACGTGGCAAATAATTAATGGGGAAATAATATTTCGATAGCGAGAAATAACACAAGAAGCGCTCCGATTGAGCCAGAGACATAAACCAGTAGTGCATGTTCTTTTTGTCTGATGATTGCAAGAAGACCCGTGATGAAGGCCGAAATTCCGGCAACCATGCCAGAAAGCATTGAAAGCGCCAAGGCCGGTCTCGTAGAGATATCTTTAAAAATAGTGCCGCCTGCCGGGATTGATTTATATAAAGAGTTTGTGAATGATGTGCCGATGATAAACAATAACGGCATTGCGACGATGAGCCCGACCGACCAATTACCAAATGTGGTCTTTGGCATAATACTCCAGGGTTGTTTTATCATGCTCTCCTCCTTTCGTAACAGAAAACTATACATCCGCTTGATTTTGCACTCATGTAATCTGTTTTGTAATGTTTTTCCTCGAAAAAAGCACTGCCTATAGTGATATTCCTTGCCCAACGTTATTTATCTTTCAAATGCTGCATAAACGGATAAGTTGTTAAACTCCACAGTTTATGATAACTACATTTATCATACTCCAAAATTTAATCTAGAGATAAATCAATAACCTAAAATTAATTGATTAATGGATAGGGCTTAAAAAAACATAAAACAATCCCTCCTTGTACATGACGTGCCCCCTGAAAACTAGTCCAGAAGTAGTGTTAGGATTAGTACATTCAGGAGGCAGAAAAGATGCCAAAGCGCATACGATATACACCGGAGCAGATCATTACCAAATTGCGTGAAGCTGAAGTTTATCTCAGCCAAGGGAAAACAGTAGGACAGGCCTGTAAAACACTGGAAATAAGCGAACAAACCTATTATCGCTGGCGGAGGGAATATGGGGGAATGGATGTCACCCAGGCCAGGAAGCTCAAGGAAATGGAAAAGCAAAATACCCAGCTAAAGAAGCTGGTAGCGGACCTCTCTTTGGATAATGCCATCCTCAAGGAGGTGCTCTCAAAAAAGTGATCTCACCCGACAGGAAACGTAAAGCAGTCAAACAGGCAGTTCAGACGCTTGATGTGTCTGAACGCAGAGCCTGTCGGGTGGTGGGACAGCCAAGATCAACGCAGCGTTACCATAAACGTCCAGCTGATGATGAGGATTTCCTGACCTCAAGGATCATTGAGTTGGCCAGCCAGTATGGGCGCTATGGATACCGCAGGGTGACTGCACTGTTGAGAAACGAAGGTTGGATTGAACTAGTTCAAATCACAAGCGCGTGGAGAGGATCTGGCGCAGTGAAGGGCTAAAAGTCCCTCAGAAACAGCCTAAAAGAGGGAGGTTGTGGCTAAACGACGGTTCTGTGGTCAGGCTGAAACCTCTCTTCTCTCAGCATGTTTGGAGTTATGATTTCATGCAGGCCAGA
>SDBS01002379.1_pt1 | contig 18820 bp, 11 predicted proteins | sample 2277091 | NCBI WGS metagenome assembly SDBS01 (sample SAMN10404972, study PRJNA504765) | marine sediment metagenome | isolation source: marine sediment core GS10_PC15, 163 cmbsf | place: Arctic Ocean: Southern Knipovich Ridge | collected 2010 | reverse complement strand
GTTTACAAAACAAATCCCTATCATATTAATTGGTAACAAAATGGATTTACTAGAAAAAAGAGAAGTAAAGAATGATGATGTAAATAGGTTTTTGGAAGAAAATAACATTAATGTTAATTTAAAAATCAAGACTTCAGCTAAAAATGGAATGAATACGGAAAAGGCATTTCATTTTTTAGTAAATCTGTTGATGCAAAAATATAAGTAAATAAACAATGCTTTTAAAAACCATAATGTGTAATTTAAATAACCTAAATAGAACTGTCATAATAGAGTATAATAAAGTAACATGATGTGGAAAAGTTGAAAAAGCCCTATTTTTACTATGTTATAAATTCTGCAGGGATATGTTTATTTTCGTATAATTTTAAAAAAGATATTGAAATGTTTCAAAGGGACCTTTTTAGTGGTTTTATAACTGCAATTTCTCTTTTTTCAAGGGAATTAAATGAAAAATTAGGTTTAAATGAAAAATATGGACGACTTCCAGCAATTCCTCTAAATCTATTCTTTGAAATTATGATATCATATATCAATCCACTAATTGGAGTTCTTGTTGTCGAAAAAAAAGATATTGATAAAGATATGAAAGATTTTCTAAATGAGTCTCTAAAGGAATTTTCAGTAAAATTTGGACCATTAGAAAATTGGAACGGCGATCTTCGCAAATTTAATCCGTTTAAGGATGATGTCAAAAAAATATTTAAAAAAATAGAATTATTTTCGTTTCAAATTCCAAAAATGAGAGATATATCTGTAAGTAACTATATTTTAGATGAAGATTATTTAGTTGTTATCAAAGAAATTGATGGGAAAAAGAGTATTAAAGAAATTTCACAAAAGATGAATAAACTTCTGGATGATATAAAAACTATGATTTCGGACTTATTATGGAGGGAATTAATAACCTTAAGTGAAAAAGTTTATGAAGATGACATTTTTGAACCAAAGAGAGATTTATTTTATTTAATAAGGACTAAAAATTTAGATCCTGAAAAGGAAGAATTAGAGCTTACAGAAGAAAAATTAGTAGAACATAAATTATTAGGAGCTATAGATGGATTCAAAACAGTATTTAATCTCTCAGAGGAATTTCAAAATTTGTCAATTTATGAAATTAAACATATTCTCTCATTTTTTCTCTCAAAAGGGTCATACATCGAAAAAGTAGAATTATATCCTCAAATTATAAACATAAACGACGAATTTATAGAAGAATTGACAACGGAAGATCTTGTATTATCTTATTCCTTGGAGAATATTTGTGATGGTGAATTATCACTGGAAGAATTGTCAATAAAAATCGGTTTTTCTATTAGGGAAATAAAAAAAATACTTGATCTCCGTGGAAAACATGTTTTTTATAAGAAAAAATATGTAAAATAATAAATAACTGCATCGCTTGATTTTCTTACCTTTTGTTCCAATGTACAAAGATCTGGAATTTAAACACCTTTCCTTTATATTCCCCGTCACTCGTAGCGGAAAAATCAAATCCGTTATGCTCATGCCAATAAACAGAGGCTTTATTAAAGATCGGTTTTTCTACAATAAAAGCAACAACAGGAGTTGTAATTTTTAATAAGGATTCTTGATACATGGCAGCACCAACACCCTTACGTTTAAATTCTGGCAAAATACTCACTTGGTCTAAGTACGCGAATTCCGTATTTTCATTAAGAAGTAAATCATTTGTTTTTTTATTATCGAAAGAGAGATTACCAACAACATCACGAACCTTAACTATATCATATTTCTTTCTGTGAATACTTAAAAAACCTATAATTTTTCCTACCTTATTTTTGGCTATGTAAATATCGATGTCAGGATCTTCAATGAGTTCTTGGTAGTATTCTATAGGCACTTCTTTTCGTAAAAAACCTTCTTCTTCTAATTTCTTTATTTGTTTTTGGGGAATATTATCTACATCTTTTACTTCAATTAGATTTTGCTTTAGAGCATTAAGAATACCTTCAGCATCTTCTAAACTGGCAATTTTAACAATAGGTTTCAATGTTTATCCTTAAAAAGATAATTTTATAATTTAACAAAATTATAGAATTTCTATCTTAATATATCTTCCCTTATTTCATTAATTTTCCTTCAATCTAATTTACCTCAATTTAAAATTTATAAGAGAACATTAGTTTGGTATATTAAATCTCAAAAATTAAAAAATTAAAAAAATACGGGAAATGAAAGTTAGCCAAGGGACTCGTCAGGAGGGATTCCAGTGATGATCAATCTACCCTGGCACCATGTACACATAACACTTGCCGATCGGGAGGCATCCGCTCGCTGGCACGAGGAACACTCACCCGCTAAACGCTATCAACCAACAAAACGCTCAGAAAACCTGTATTATGGTCCAAATCTGCTACAAATTCAAAGCACTGCTGTTGCGCCTGAACCACACAATGCTCGGATCGATAGTATCGGTGTTAGTGTTATGAATGTTATCGAAACAGTCTCCGATTGGCAATCCACTGGCGGTTCTATTGGTGTTTGCAATCAGCGCACCGCGCGGGTAGAGGATCCGTGGGGTGTACCTTTCGAACTCGTAGAGAGATCCCCTTTAGGATATACCCATATTAACATCGCCGTATCAGCACCGAAGCAGTTACGTGATTGGTACGAATCCAATTTGGGTGGTGAAAGAGTGGTCTGTGAATGGGATAAGACCCGACTAGTACTTGCATACGACACTATGCTGATAATATTCATCCCTGTGGAATCACCGGTCTCATCCACCATCAAACGACCCATCGACCACTTGGGTTGGTATACCGATGATCTAGATGCAACTTTCCAACGCTTTTCCGCGAACGGCGTCCAATTTCCAGTCATGCCAAGAGAATTCGGTCCAGTTCGCCTTGCATTCGCGGAGGACCCTTTTGGTATCTGGATTGAGTTACTTGAGCCACCAAATGGCATCATCAGCAAACCACTCTGAAAATCATAAATCATTTGCAATTACGATATCTGTTTCTCATTTTATAGAATTTTTTAATGTCATCATCAAGGTAAATTTTAAAACCAATATTTTTAAATTATTGAGATGATTAGGTAAGTAAAAACTTTTAGATGATATTGATGACAGAATCAACATCAGAAGAAGAATATACATTTAAAACAACCCTGGTATTCTGGAAATTCTATGAATTAGGTCTGTATTTTGAGCTCCCAGAAGTGCGGAAATTTCTTGAAAAAGAAGGAACATTAAAATTATACAAAGATTACAGATTTAAAATTGAACAATCTGATGGCACTAAAGTTAATCAACCATTAAAATGGATTTCAAGTCAATCTCACAATTATGCTCCAGTATGTTTTAAGATCGAAGAATCAGATCGGTTTTCTTGTGCTACAGCTTCACATATAGTGGGAAAAATTAGGTTAGAAGGTCATATTCATTATGGTTCAGTACTAGTTATTCACTGTGAGCTTATATTTGACAATTATCACAAAATTGAAGATTTTATTGAAATTTCTCAACCTTCTAATATGATTCTTCAAAGTACCAGTAAACCGATAACGGAAAGATTTATTAAGATTAGAGATAACGTTATAGGACTACTGAAAAAAGCAAATTACCCTGATAAATCAAAATTAGAATCATCATTGGAACCATGGCACCACACGTGGATAATCTGGGATGCTAAACCAGATTTTAACAGGGCTGACTATAGATTTGTTGGAAACGAAATTGGAAAAAATGCACAGTATTCAATTGGATTAACATTACGTACAGATAAATATCGTGTATTAGATCCAGTGGCGTATAGGGATCAGATTAACCTTAAAAACCTCTCTCCTTATATTGACGAATTTGTTATGATAACTCATGCGGGTAATGTGGTTATTCCCGGACCAGGTCTTCTCGATCCTCATACAATGAAAAATTTCTTAATTGATACCCTTTTTGGACCTGAAGTTGGAAATGTGCAAAGATTTTTGATTTTAATGCATATGGAGAATATTTTAGTCGTTGCTGAAAAGTTTGATAGGATCATCTCAAACACTAGAGCGATAGAAGAAGAATTAACATTGAATGATAAAATTGATAGATTGGAAGAATTGGAAACTGAACTTAACAGAATCATACTTGAATTAAATAAAGATGTAATCATTTCTAAGATCACTAGGCTATTGTTTTCAAGCACATTTAAAACAAGTATGTTTAATGAACAAATAGAAAAATTAGATGGCTTTAAATTTTCGAAAGCAACTGATGACGTTATTGGGAGAATAAGGAAAACACTAAATAGACAGAGAAATACACTCAACACCAAATCTGCCGCAATAGAGAATAAATTTTTAGCAATACTTAATTATTTAGCTGTGTTTGAGATCGCTATTTTGATAATAACATTGGCTTTAGGTGATTTATTTGAAGGACCTATAATAGGAGTTGTTCAGATAGTTATTGCTTTTATTGTGGTGTTTTTTGCATTCATACTATATAGACTTCAAGCAAAGAAATTATAAAAAACGAATGTTTCTTTCAAAATTTACTTATTTTTTTTTAATAAACTAATAGGAATAAAAAGAAAATTAATATCTTTAATATCTCGTTCTCGTGGCTTGAATTCGAATTTTTGCTTTTATATTCTCATCCGCATCTTGAACAATTACATATTGAGTTTTTTGCGGAAGCTTAATTTCAAAATCTTGTTCAGCGACAGTCTGGTCTTTTTTCAAGTGATCCATCTCTCGTATAATTACTTTTAAGTGTTCTGTAGATTTCTTTCCCACTTTGACTGTCTTAAATTGGCTCCATAATGATAAATCTGCTTTTGATGTAAAAGTTTGATTCTTTTGGAGCTTTATAACACCTTTATTTGGGAACCTTGCTTTAAAAGTTTTGGGGCCATCTATCTTAAAGTAAAACTCTCCTACTCTTCCAAAAGCATCATAATCCTTCCGGGTTTTTAAGCTTATCAAGTCTAAACTAACTAAGAATCGTTCCTTCTCTTCTCCGACATTATCTTGTGTGAAAGTCTCTCCTTTTGCATGAGTTTTTTTACCCTTTACATAAATTCGTCGCGCGATGACTAGTCACCTACATTTTTTATATGAGATTGTATTTTAAATCTAGTATAATTCAAATCTATTTATGTCTTTTTGTTAACAAATTGGAAATATGAGTTTAAGAGGATAATTTTAAAATGAGAGACAATCAACTTCATTTATCTCTGAATTAAATTTTCATTTATTTTATTGTTTTTAATAAGTTTCTCTACCCTTCTCCTCACAGCATCGATAATAAATTCGGAATGGGATCTGTACGCTAATTCTTTATTATCGACGATCAATTTTTGAATTGTAAGCACTAGTTCTTCTGGTATTCTCACAGTTCGATAATTTGGCATTGTTATTGATAAAATATTTAATTTTGACTGTTATACTTATGTGTCACACATGACACATTCTCAATCCTAATACTATCATGAATGTTCTCTTTTTTTTAAGTTTGATCATTCAAGGTTTAAATAATTTAGATTTGGCAGACTCTAGATTGAATAATTTATATTTTTAAACTATATCTCAAAAATAGTTAAATATTTATAAGCATTTTCGACGAATAGATAGATCGTGTCATAATTGTGACAAAATTGCATTTAAAAAAAGTATGACGTATTCGATCTACTTTTATAGATATAAAAAGCTATTTGGTGATAAATAATTTGATGGGATTAAAAAATAGACCTTTAAATTCTGTAAGTTTTTCTGATTTTTTTAAAAACATTCCAATTCCTACATTTGCTTGGCAAATTGTAGGAGAAGAATTAGTTTTAATTGACTTTAACAATGCTACTGAAAAACTTTCTTTTGAAGGGGTTAGTCTTGGAATTAAGGCTTCAGAATTGTTTAAAGATGATGGAAGAATTCTGACAAATTTATTGAGCTTTCTAAATGAAAAATCGAATTTTTCTGAAGAATGCGAGTACCGGATGAAAAAAACAGGCGAACAAAAAAAATTCTCTACGTCCTTCATATTTCTTCCGCCAGATTTAGTAATTCTCCATATAGAAGACTTAACAATGCAAACACAGGTTAGTAAAGCGCTACAGAAGGCACATGATGCTCTTACTGGACTTGAATTGATAATTAATCAGAGTCCAGCTGTGGTCTTTCTTGTACGAGATGAAGAAGGCTGGCCTGTAGAATATATTACTGAAAATATTTCACAATTTGGGTACGAACCTAGCGATTTTTACTCCCATATGTTAAAATTTGCGGACATCATTCATCCAGATGATCTAGAGAATGTAATTACAGATACTTACTTAAAGGGCCAAAGTTCTGCTACAGAATTTGTCCAAGAGTATAGGGTAGTTTCTAAACTAGGAGAATATAGATGGATTAACGTTAGAACGTGGATAAAAAGGAATAGAGATAATATTATTACGCACTTTCAAGGAATCATTTTGGACATTACTGAACGTAGACAAACAGAAGAAAAATTGAAAGAATCAGATGAAAAATTCAGAACAATTACTGAACAATCATTATTGGGCGTAATAATTTTACAAAAGGGAAAAGTGAAGTATGTCAATAAAGCTCTAGCTGAGATGGCTGAATTTAAACCTACAGAAGTGAAAAATTGGCCAATAAATGAATTTGTGAAGAGCATATATCCAGAAGATTTACCTATGGTAATAAAAAACATGCAAATAAAACTCGAAGAGAATAAAGAAGCAATTACTAGATATACTTTCAGAATATTAACCAAATCCAAAAAAATTAAATGGCTAGAAATAATTTCAAAGACGATTAGTTATCAGGGGGATTTGGCTATCCTATCGACATTGATAGATGTAACAGAAAAGAGAGAAGCTGAAGTAAAGCTAAAAGAGTCGGAGGGGAATTTAAAAAAATTAAATGAAGCATTAGAACAAAAAGTATTAGATAGAATTGAGGATCTAAAAAAATCTGAAGAAAAATGGCGATCAATGGCAAAAAATTCTCCAGATTTTTTGCTTACACTAGATAGGAACGAACGAATCATAGACATAAATAAAATCGAACTTTTAAGCTTAAAAATGAAGGATGTTATCGATAAACCTGTATATGACTTTATTCCTGAAAAATATCATGAATCAGCTAAATATTGTTTTAAACGAGTTTTTAAGTCGGGTCAAAATGATCGCTATTATTCAGATTTTGTTTATGATGATGCAACTATTCATTATTTCGAGAATCGCGTTGGACCTATCTTAAAGGAAGGAATTGTTGTTGGTTTTTCTGTAAGTAGCACAGATATCACCGAACGCAAGAAAGCAGAACAAATGTTAAAAGAATCGGAAGAAAAATATCGATTGCTTGTCAATAATCAGACTGATCTAGTTTGTAAAGTTGATTCAGAAGGAACTATTCTTTTTGCAAGTCCCTCGTATTGTAAAACTTTTGGAAAAACAGAAGAGGAGCTACTCGGAAAAAAGTTCATGCCATTAGTTCATGAAGATGATCTCGACCTAACATTGAAAGAGATGGAGAAACTTTATAATCCTCCATATATTGCTGCTATGGAACAACGTGCTTTAACAAAGGATGGATGGCGCTGGCTATCATGGGTAGATACGGCGGTATTAGATTCGAATAATAACGTTTTAGAAATCATAGGTGTGGGGAGAGATATAACCGAGCGCAAGAAGGCAGAAGAAGAGTTGAAGAAATTCAAAAGTATATCTGATAATGCGAATTATGGGATTGGAATCAGTGATAGCGAAGGAAAACTTGTATATATCAATAATTATCTTGCTTCAATACATGGATACAAAACAGGTGAACTCATTGGCAAGGATCTTTCCATATTTCATAATGATAAACAGATTGAGAGGGTTATGAAGCTCAAGCAAAAATTAATAGAGGAGGGGAGCTACAATGCTGAAGAAGTGGGACACACGTGTAATAATGGCACCATGTTTCCTATGCTAATGAATGGGATAACTATTAATGATGATAAAGGTAAACCCCTATTTATGGCGACTATTGCTATCGATATAACTGAAATGAAAGAAGCAGAAAAAAAGTTAAAAGAATCAGAAGAAAAATTTAGGAATATTGCTGATCAATCTCTCATGGGTATATGTATCGTACAAGATGATGTTATAAAATATGCTAATCAACGAATGGCGGATATTAATGGATATACTTTAGAAGAAATTATGAATTGGCAACCAAAAGAGTTCTATGAAACAATTGCTACTGAATCATTGGATTTTGCGTCAGAACAAGCTAAAAAAAAACAATTGGGTTTACCAGATGCAATTCCACAGTATCAATTGCAAATAATTAAAAAATCGGGTAAAAAAATCTGGATTGAAAATTTTTCGAAAACAATTAGTTTTAATGGAAGACCTGCTGATTTAACGACATTTTTTGATATTACCGATAAAAAGAAAGCAGAACAAAAATTGAAAGAATCTGAAGAAATTTTGAGAGCAACTCTTGAATCAACAGCAGACGGCATTCTTGTGGTTAATGTTAAAGGTCAAGTAACTCACACTAATTCAAAATTTGCGGACATGTGGCATATTCCACCAGACTTAATCAAGGAAAAGGATGATCAAAAGTTACTAGATTATGTTTTAGAACAATTAAAAGACCCAGAAGTTTTTATTTCAAATGTAGAACAACTCTATAGATCTACAAAGGAAGATTTTTATACTCTTTATTTTAAAGATGGAAGAATTTTTGAACGATTTTCTAGTCCATTAATTCGAGAGGGTGAAATTAATGGTCGAGTATGGAGTTTTAGAGATGTTACCGAGCGAAAGAAAGCAGAACAACAATTAAAAGAATCCGAGGAAAAGTTTAGAAAAATTTCGCAACAATCTTTAGTGGGAATTTGTATTATACAGGATAACTTAATTAAATATGCAAATCAGCGATACGCTGATATCGGTGGATATTCTATTGAAGAATTCATGAACTGGAAATCAGGTGAGTATCAAAAATTAGTTCATCCAGAAGATAGAGAAATGGTTATGGAGCAGTCAATAAAAAAACAAAAAGGAATAGGTGATGTCGTTAACCAGTATCAATTCAGAGCTCTTAAAAAAACGGGAGAAACAATCTGGGTGGAGATTCTTTCAAACACAATTTTGTATGAAGGAAAATCTGCCGTTTTAATTTCAATAATAGATATTTCAGAGCAAAAAGAAGTAGAAGAAAAATTAAAAGAATCCGAAGAAAAATATCGCTTAATTTCGGAAAATGCTAACGATTTAATAAGTATTGTTAATGCTAAATGGAAATTTGTTTATTGTAATGAGGCTTATGAAAGGGTTTTAGGATATAATCCAGACGAATTAATTGGTACTTCAGGATTTAATCTCATCCACCCCGAAGATCGAAATATAGCCTATAAAGATTTTAAAAATTCACTTGACACGGGATTAGGAAGAAACACAACAAGGTTTTTATGTAAAGATGGTACTTTTAAATGGATGGAATCATTTGGTAGAATCATCTTTGATAAAGATGGTAAATTCAGACAATCAATTGGCATTTCTCGAGATATAACAGAACGTAAGAGGGCGGAACAAAAATTAATTGAATCTGAATTAAAATATAAAGCAGCGTATAACAGAGCTGAGTTTTATAAAGATATATTTACTCACGACATTAATAACATTCTCTCTAATATAAAATCGTCAATTGAGCTTAGCGCGATGTATTTAAAAGATCCTAATCGAATGACTGATGTGGAAGAGCTTTATGGAGTCATTCGAGAACAATTTACAAAAGGTGCTAGTCTAGTCTCAAACATCCGAAAACTGTCACAAATTGATGAATCTGTTTCATTGCTAAACCCTGTTGAGATTAATGATGTCCTAAAAAAAGAAATAGATTTCATTCTTAATAGTTATCAAACTCGAGATATTAAGATACGGACACATATTTTTGAAGAAGGAGTTTTAGTTAATGCAAATGATCTTTTGATAGATTTATTTAATAATCTATTAAATAATTCCATTAAATATAATGAAAGTCATGTTGTAGAGATTGATGTAAAGATGTCTAAAGAAAAGAAGATTAACACAAACTATATAAGACTTGAATTTTTAGATAATGGAATAGGAATTCCAGACAAGCGGAAAGAAACACTATTTGAAAAGGAGTATTCTAAAGATATAGCTTCAAAAGGATTAGGTATTGGTTTAACCCTTGTTAAAAAAATAGTGGAAAGTTATAGAGGGGAAATTTGGGTTGAAGATAGAATCAAAGGAGATTATTCGCAAGGAAGTAATTTTATTGTTTTAATCCCAGAAGCTTGAAAATGGTGTAATTTTATAGTTTTATTTCCCGTAGTGAAATATAACCTATGCGTTCTATATTATAGCTCTTAATTTTTCAATATTTCCAAGTTTTTCAATAATTATTATACTTATGTATCATACATGACATATTCTCAAACCTAATATTATCATGAGTATTCTTTTTTTTTAAGTTTGTCTATGTTCTCCTTAACTTTAACCTAGAAATCTGAAATTGTTGTTATTTTACACTTTATCTTGACAATCTCTGTAAAAATTAAATATTTAAATATACCTTGACATATTTATAAAATGTGACATAGTTGTGACAAAATAGAATTAGAAAAAAAAAAAGATGGTTTATTCAAGCTGCACTTATAAGATCTTGAGTGAGAAGATGATTGTGATTATGAATAAAGTTGGTGAGGAAAATTAGTAAATCTAGCATTTTGATTGTAGACGATGATGAATTAATATGTGAGACCCTTTTTGATATTTTTCAAGAAAAAGGTTTCAATGTTGCCATTGCAAAAAGTGGTCATGAAGGAATTTCAGTAGCTGAACATACAGCTTTTGATGTTGCTCTAATCGATATAATTCTTCCAGATATGAATGGATTAGATCTTTTGAGAGAATTTAAAAAAGATTATCCTGAAAAGGTTTATATTATCATTACAGCTAATGCAACTCTCCAAACTGCTATCCGTGCTTTAAAAGATGGTGCCACTGATTATTTTATTAAGCCCTTAGTAATTGATGAAATTTTAAGTAAAACTCAAGACGAGTTAGAAAAGAAGCGTCTTCAGCGAGAATTAATAGAAAAAGTTGAAGAAATTGACGAAGTAAAGAAAGCAGTCCAGGAATTAAAGAAATCTGAGGAAAAATACAAAATTATATTAAATGGTATTGTTGAGGGTGTTTGGGTATCCAATAAGGATGACATCATATATTATACAAATAAAGGCATGGAAAAGATTGCTGGTATACCCTCCGAGCAAATTGTTAATGTTAAAGTATTAATTGATTTTTCTGAGAGCACACTGCAGTATTTTAGACCTTTTTATCTTGAAGCAAAAAATACATTAAAGTCAGTTTTTTACGATTCAATACCTGTTGAAACACCAGCCGGTAGAAAAAGTTTTCAATCTGGATGGTTAATTCCGATTGAAAAAGAGGGAAAATATGGTGGAATGATATGTACAGTCGAGGATATCACCGAGAGTAAGAAAATAGAGGAAGATTTAAGAAAATCCAAAGAACTATTTCGGAATCTGACCATTAACTCCCCTGATGTGATCTACTCTGCCATACTTTCACCCACACCACCCACATTTAATCTTAAATATATCAGCCCTTCCATATATCTGATTACTGGATATACACCAGACAACTTCTACAATGATCCCGAATTGGCTTGGAAGGTGATACATCCCGACGACCGTTTGTTGGCGGAGGAAGCTCTAAATTCCTCGGACTCTAGACCCAAGCCAGTGATAGAACGCTGGATTCGGAAGGACGGTAAAATGATCTGGGTCGAGGTGAGATTTATTCTAATCCGTGATGCGGAAAGCAACCTGATTGAGGTTCAAGGTATCGTGAGAGACATCACCAAACGTAAAAGATTTGAACAAAAGTTAAAAGATTCAGAAATAAAATATAGGTCGTTATTTGAACATGCACCCGATTCCATTATACTCATTGATACCAAAACAGGTGACATTGTTGATTTTAATGACCAAATGAATGAAACTCTTGGATACACACGCGAGGAATTTAAAAACTTAAAAATACCCGATTTTGATCTAATGGAAAATTTGAAAGAGTACGCAACTCACATCGAGAAAGCTATTAGAGATGGTTCAGATCTTTTTGAAACAAAGTATTTAACGAAAAGTGGCGAAGTACGAGACATATTAGTAAATATCAACTTAATTAAAATTAGTGGTAAAAATTATCTTCAATCTATATTACGTGATATTACTGATCGAAAGAAAACAGAAAGAAAATTAAAAGAATCAGAGGACGAACTGAGAAAATTAAATAGAGAATTAGAACAGAAGATTGAAGAAAGGACTAGGGAGATTAGAGAATTGGCCAAATTTCCCTCGGAAAATCCGAATTTTGTTCTGAGAGTCTCAGAAAAAAGAGTTTTGTACACTAACGATGTGTCGAAAAATTTATTTAACATTCAAAAGGGTAGTGAAATTCCAGATTTGTTACGAGAGTACGTTAAAGATTCTCTTTCAAACAACACAGAACGAATGATAGAGTTAGAAATTGGTGAGAGGATTTATTCGTTTTCTGTAAATCCAATCGAAGATACAGATTATGTAAATCTATACGGTAGAGATATCACCGAGTTCAAGAAATCAGACAAAGCATTAAAAGTAAGTGAATTAATGCTTCAGAAGTCACAAGAAATTGGCCGTATAGGGAGTTTTGAAATGGACTTGGCAACAAGTGAGGTCATGTGGTCTGATCAATTGTATAAATTATTTGGTTTGAAGAAAGAAGGAAAGGCAATTGACTATGAGAAGGTATTGGCATTGATTCATCCTGATGACAGAGAAAGGGCTATACAAGTTTCAAGTGATGCAGTAAAGGAAAGAAAACCCTACACCCTTGAACATCGGGTAATTCATCCAGATGGCAGAATTCTCAATTTATTAATTACAGGAGATGTTATGCGTAATGAGAAGAATGAGATAGTCAAAATTGGAGGTATAACGCAAGATATTACTGAGAGTAAGAAAGTTACAGAAGAATTACGATTACATAGTGAAATCATGACAAATATGAGTGAGGGGGTTTATCTCGTGCGATTGAAGGATTTAATTATTGTCTATGCTAACCCGAGATTTGAAGAAATGTTTGGCTATGATCCAGGTGAAATGATTGGGAAATACGTCGTAATCGTAAATGCCCCAACTGATAAGACTCCTGAGGAAGTAAAAGATGAAATCGTGGGAATCTTAAATGACACTGGGGAATGGTATGGTGACGTGTTAAATATTAAAAAGGATGGAACGCAATTTTGGTGTTATGCGAATGTTTCAATTTTCGATCATCCTGAGTATGGAAGAGTCATGGTTTCAGTACATACTAATATCACCGAGCGCAAGAAGAAAGAAGAGGAGCTACGATTGCAAAGTGAAATCATTGAAAATATGTCTGAAGGAGTATATCTTATAAAACTTGACGACGGAACAATTGTCTATACTAATCCCACATTTGAAAGGATGTTTGGATATAATCCCGACGAAATGATTGGGAAAAATGTTGCTATTGTAAATGCCCCGACTGACAAAACTCCTGAAGAAACAAGAGAAACAATTATGGGATTTTTAAAAGAAACAGGTGAATGGCATGGGGAGGTGTTAAATGTCAAAAAGGATGGCGTGCTATTTTGGTGCTATGCGAATGTTTCACTTTTCGATCATCCTGATTATGGAACCGTTATTGTTTCAATACATACTGACATCACTGAACGTAAGAAAACTGAACAAGATTTAAAAGAATCCGAGCAATATCTTTCAGGAAGAGTTAAGGAGCTAACTTGTTTATATGGTTTATCAAAACTATTTGAAAAGCCGGGTGTATCAATTGATGAAATAATTCTTGGGACTCTTGTTTTAATTCCATTTGCTATGCAATTTCCAGAAATAATATGTACAAGAATCAATTTCAATGGAAAGGAATACAAGACAAATAATTTTAATGAATCAAAATGGAATTTTTCGAATCAAGTCAAATTAGATGGAAAATTATTAGAAATTGAAGTATTTTATCTCAAAAATACTCCTTTTCTTAAGGAAGAGGTAAGCTTATTAAACGAAATCGGTAATCGTCTAAAATCAATCATCGAATATAAAATACTAGAAGATAAATTGATTCGGAAGGAAAAACTCGCAACGATAGGGACACTCATAGGGAGTATTGGACACGAATTACGTAATCCACTGGGTGTTATTAATAATTCAGTTTATTTTTTAAATCAAAGGATAAAAGATAAAGATGAAAAGGTGGCTAAACATTTGAATATCCTTCAAATGGAAGTAAATAAAGCAAACGCATTCATATCTGATCTCCTCGATTTCATCAGAATCAGGACCCCAATCTTTAAGGATGGTAGCATAAACAATGCTATTGAAAATGTAGTAGATGAGTTAATAATACCAAAAAATATTATTCTTGAAAGAAAATTAGATGTCAAATTACCAAGGATTACTTTTGATTTACGTCAAATGAAGCAGGTTTTTCATAATCTGATCTTAAACGCTATTCAAGCAATGCCAAAAGGAGGAATTTTAGAGATTAAAACTTTAAGTAAAGAAGAGTTTGTAGAAATAAAAATAAAAGACTCGGGTATGGGTATTTCAGAGGAAAATCTTGATAGGATATTTGAACCACTTTTCACTACAAAGGTAACTGGTATTGGTTTGGGTTTAACAATTGTAAAAGAGATCTTAGAAAAACACGGGGGAACTGTTGAAGCTATGAATAATAGTAAAGGTGGTACAATATTTACTCTTAGATTGCCATTAAAAGGGAGGGAATTGTAAAGTGGATGAAAAAAATAGAATATTAATTGTTGATGATGATATTGGCATGTGTGAAACATTATCTGACATTTTATCCGACGAGGATTATAATATAGATATAGCAAATGAGGGATATACAGCGATTGATATGATTAGCAAGAACCCATACGATCTAGTTTTAATGGATATAAAGATGCCAGAAATTAATGGGGTAGAGACATATAAAGTAGTGAACAAAACAAATCCTTGTCTAAAAGTCATACTAATGACAGCCTATTCTGTGGAGGATCTTGTGAACGATGCGATAAGTGAAGGAGCTTATGGAATAATCTATAAACCCATGGATATTCCTACATTACTCGAAATAATTAATAAAATTTTGAAGAATATCAATATACTAATTGTCGACGACAACCCATATTTTTGTAGATTCCTCAAAGATTCATTAGAAAGTATGAATTATAACGTAGCTATAAAATATGATGGTGAACAAGCTATAAATTACATTAAAGAAAACAATATCGATATAATTTTTATTGATGTCAAATTACCCGGTTTAAACGGTTTGGAGGTATTCCTTACAATTAAGAAAATAAATCCAAATATTGATGCAATAATGATTCACTGGATACCAACATATGGAATCAGTGTTAGATCAGATAAAAATGGCATATATTAATAATTTGTATGGATGTTTTTACAAACCAATAAACCTTGAGGAAATCAAAAGCATAATAAGGAAAATTTTAAGAAAAAATTTAGAGATCGCAGAAAGGGGTACCCAGAATGACAATTAGTGGACTTAGTATATTGATTGTAGATGATGATGAGAATATTGGAGAAGTACTATCAGATATCTTTCAAGAAAAGGGTTGTACTGTTATAGTCGCAAATAATGGATTAGAAGCAATAACAGAGGCAGAAAAAACATCCTTTGACATTTCCCTAATAGACTTAGAACTACCCGATACAAATGGAATAGACATTTTAAAGAAACTTAAAAAAAATAATCCTGAAAAATTGCATTATATCATTACCGGATATGGTTCTCTTCAAACTGCTATTAGTGCTTTAAACGATGGTGCTAATGGATATTTCTTGAAACCGATAATTATCAAAGAATTGATGCATCACATTCAAAATGAATTAGATAAAAGAGTTCTGAAAGATAAATTAGAAAAATCAGAAAAGAATTTTCAAGAAGCTTATCAACGAGTAAATTTTTATAAAGATCTTTTCACACACGATATAAATAACGTTCTCAATAATGTTTCAATGGCTTTAAAGCTTTTATCTGATAATGTGGAGAATGTTGAAAATATTAGTGATTACATGAATATTGCTAAAGATAGCATCAATAGAGGGATGAATTTAGTTAGTAATGTAAGAAAACTATCTCAAATAGATAATAATGAGATTTCAGTGGCATCTATAGAAGCAATTGGAGTTTTAAAGAAGACAGTAGAATTCATAATGCAAACCTATACCACTAAAAAAATCAACATAAGGTTTGAACTACTAAAGGCTCCACTTATGATATATAGTAATGAATTGCTTACTGATATTTTTGAAAACATCTTAATTAATGCTATAGAACATAATTTAAACCCAGAAATTGATATTATCATACGTGTATCAAAAGAGAAGAGGAATAAAGTTAAATTTATAAAATTTGAGTTCATTGATAATGGAGTTGGAATACTAGATGAACGAAAGATTAATATTTTTAATGGTGGATATAGAAGAGAAAAAGATAGAGAAATCAGAGGATTGGGATTTGGATTATCATTAGTTAAAAAGATCTTGACTTCCTATAGAGGGCATATAACTGTTGAAAATAGAGTTGAAGGAGATTATTCTAAAGGAAGCAATTTTATCGTATTAATTCCAGAAGTGGAATGAAAACTATACATTATTTATTATCTTCCTCAATTTTTCAATAGTTCCAATTTTTTCAAGAAAGATTTGTGAATCGTTTATTATTAAGTCGAATAATTCGTGAAACGCAAGATTTATTAAAGTCTCCTTTTCAATATTTAAAGAATTACTTAGTTCAGTAATTTTTTTGTAGGTTCCTTTAGAAACAGGAAAATTATATTCATTATTCATTATCCTAAAACTTCCTCCCTATTGTTAGTTTATTATTAAAATCTATTTTAAAAACTAATCGATTTTTATCAATATCCCTTATATTGGTGTATTTCTTTAAATATTCTAAAAGTATTAAAATTTTTACTTTTACACAGTAAATCGGATTTACATTTCTGTATAACTTAAATCAACAATTAACATCATCAGACATATGTTTCAAAAGTTTAAGTAAAAAGTACAATATAAGATCATTATCGTAATATAAACCTAATCTGTAATATTTCAGAAATATCAAAGGTGGTTTTGCTGATATTTGTAAGTCTTGACGGTTTAACTCAATTATCCGGGATATTAGGATTTTTAAGCATTTTAATTACTTGGATGTATGGTGTACTTGTCCTCTATAAATATATTAAAACGAAGGAAAAAGTTTTATTTTATTTTTTTCTTGCGATTATATTCACAATGTCCCCATGGTATCCTAGCGGTTTAGGATATATATACTGGTTGTTCACGCGAGGGAAAATTGCTTATCAAGTATATGTTCTATTAGGAACATTAGGTGTACCTATAGCCTTATATTCATGGCTACAAATTTATATGCCAGCTTTACACAAAAAACAAAAAGGTATAGTTATATGGACTGTTATTGGTTTATCATTAATATTTTACACCTACTTGGCTTATTCTCTTTTCTTTACTTCTGGAGCACCAGTGGAAACATTGGTTGGTATTAAAAGAAGTGCAATTGATATAGATTATAAGGGATTTGTCTTAGTTTTCCTTGGTTTATCTCTCCTTATCAGCACGATAACAGGGAATGAATTTTCTTTAGTATCACTTAGAGCAAAAGATAATCCAATAATGAAATGGAAAGGGAGATTTTTAATATTATCATTCAATTTATATACGATTGGTGCTATTGGAGATGGATTTATTCCATTAACATCAGCGACTTTAATAATATTTAGAACATTCATGATCCTTTCGAGTACATTTTATTACATCGGATTTATATTACCCAAATGGGCAAAAAGACTCCTTTCATTGGATTAAATTTAACCCATTGTCCTTTTTCTATTTATAATTGATGATGAGTACGGCAATTAGTACAATAATACCTCCCGCTATATTCCAAAATACAATTAACTCGCTTCTTTGAAGTAAATATGAAAAGAGTAATGTAATAAATGGCTCAACATATAAAAAAGACGCAGTTTTCGAGGATTTTAGTTTTTCTTGCGAGTTTTGCCAGATATAATAGCCTAAAATATAGCATCCTATTCCTATATATATCCCACATAAAAGGAGAATAATATTAAAGAAGTTTGTGATAAAAACAAGGAATTCACCACTGATCAAGAGGAATATGAATAATTCAATCGTCCCAAAATAAGCTATATATTTTAACATATAAAATTTAGATTTAACTTTCGTTATCTTTTTTGTAATAGTGGAATAAATAGCCCATAAAAAAGGTGTTAAAAGAGCAAATAAATAACCAACGAACCCTGGTGATTCAGGTGTTAAAGTATTAAGATTTCCACCAGTAATTAAAAGAAAACCGCCAAATGTAGCAATAACAAACCCTATTATCTTTATTTTATTTAATCTTTCTTTAAAGAAAATCAATGCCAAAAGTGATATAACAATAGGAGAAATTAGGCATACAAATAGTGCAGGAAGAGAAGGACCAATAATATCAATTGCTGTATACTGTGCTAAAAAAAAAAAGGATATTCCAGTGAAACTTGCAAACAATATTAAAATCCAATCATTTTTGGAATAGGCTGTTTGGTGATCACTCAAATTATTCTTTGCAGAAATTATTTTATTCCTAAATCTTAACACAACATCAATAATCATAAAAGTTATCGAGGCAATTAAAAAGCGATAAAAAGCGATCGATAATGGTGGGATGAA
>SDBS01002378.1_pt1 | contig 18828 bp, 19 predicted proteins | sample 2277091 | NCBI WGS metagenome assembly SDBS01 (sample SAMN10404972, study PRJNA504765) | marine sediment metagenome | isolation source: marine sediment core GS10_PC15, 163 cmbsf | place: Arctic Ocean: Southern Knipovich Ridge | collected 2010 | reverse complement strand
TGATTTCGCACGGTACGTAGATGATATTAGGATATTCTTCAACACTTATGAGGAAGCAGTTATTGCACTCCACAATTTAACAGATTGTCTAAACTCAGAACATCATCTTGTATTATCAGGAGAAAAAACAAAGATATTTTCAATGGATAGATTTCATGAAATTTCTTTCAAAGATGCACAACAGGAAGAAAACAAGTCCATTCTAGCTAGAGCTAATGAACGTGCTCAAGAAAAAGTTGATGAATTATTTGAAAACCTCCCACCTTATACCGAAGACATTGATTGGGAAGAAGAATACGATAAGGCTTTTCAAGAGATTATTGAGGATGAACACTTTAAACTCCTCTCAACCACATATGCAGACCTCTTCTCAAAATCCCTTGTAACTAGTATGGATTTATCTCTTCTCAGATACATTCTAATAAAAGCTAGAGGTTATCGTATCCGTAGTATCCTTCCCCTTGTATTAAATAATTTTGAAAGATTGCTGCCTTTACTTAGAGAAATGATAATTTATCTCTATGCAGTGATAAATGATGATGTTGTCGTTCGATACAAAACTCAGTTCGAAACCATCTTATCATCTTATTATACTAATCTACCTTTCATAAACCTTTGGATAGCGCGCTTATTATCAAATAAATGCTTTAATAAAATTGACCTTCCAAAGAACTATAATAGTTTTCCTGATATTAGAAGCAAGTCTATTATTGCCCAAAGACGGCAAGATACTACTTGGGTAAGGAGTTTTCGTGGTAAGTTAACTCATTTAGGACCGTCTGATAAACGTGGGATTATGCAATCCTTATATATTCTTCCATTACAAGAGATGCAACCATGGATAAGCAGTATTGCTGCAAGTGGTGATATTATTGACCAATCGATAGCATCTTACTTGATTTCCAAAAAGAAGACAGAAAAGTAGTTACATAATCACTTATTCTTAAGAATAATCGACTAATACGATTTCGGTACCCACCCTTATTGCCTCAACAAGAAGATGAGTGTACGGTTTTCTATTTTGGTGTAAACTGGCTATAGTTTGTCTTTATCACTAACGCTGGTGGCAAATCAGCTTCCATACCGGGTACGTCAATAATGTACACACCATGTAACCACATTTCTCAACATAGTTTGAAGCGTTAGCAATCCGTTAGCAAAAACAATAATGCCCCCGATTTTTAAGCTATTGTTCGGGGACATTTTATCTTATTTTAGATTCAAAATGGCGGAGGGGGTGGGATTCGAACCCACGGTCCCTTGCGGGACAACGGTTTTCAAGACCGTCACCATCGGCCACTCGGACACCCCTCCGTAAGTAAAACCAGCCTGCTCTCTATTTGCGCAATCGTCTCAGTTCAAAGACGACCGGGTTGGCTGCGTCCGGGCAGGCGGCTGTGGCGACATCAGGGTCGCTTGACCAGGGGAAGGAGCCGCCAAACATCAGTACCCGGATGCCGGGGAGCAGAGCATTAAAGGCGGAGAGGCAAATACCCGGCGGCGTCTTGCCACTGATGACCCATTCATCACCGACCTTGTGTTCATTGGCACAGGTGCCCTTCTGGGATATTACCCTGACTGCTACATCATACATTTCTGACATGTTGTCGACTCCTTCTGTTTACTTGCTTCACAGCACACGCAGATTTCCAGGTCACGAGTCTAGTATAGTAATTCAAGTAAGAGGCGTCAAACATTTTATTTTTGAAAAGGGTATTGACGGGAGCATTTTCTTTCGTTATGCTATATGTTTTAGAAAGGAAAGATAAAATGGAATGGAAAACGAGGGTAACAGAGTTACTGGGTTGCAAGTATCCTATCCTGGAGGGCGCCTATGCCGGATTTGGCAACTGGCAGTTTGCGGCGGCGGTGGCGGAGACGGGGGCGCATGGCCTGATTACTGCCTCTGTCTCCCGGACACCGGAGCAACTCCGCGAGGACATCAGGAGGTGCCGGGATGCCACCGAGGGGTCATTCGGGGTGAACCTGAGCTTCGGCATCTGCCCGCGGATTGAGGAGATGCTTGAGGTCTGCATTGAGGAGGGGGTTCAGGTGGAGACGGCGGTCTATAAACCCGATTCCCTGGCGCCGCGCATTAAGGAGGGTGGGGTAACGTGGATACACAAGACGGCGAGAGTGAAGGATGCGATACATGCTGAGAAGCGGGGAGCAGATGCCGAGATTGTTGTCGGGCTGGAAGGTGTTGGCTTTAAGAATCCAGTGCAACTGCCGACAATGATTACCACCACCTGGGGCACAAGACAGTTGAAGGTACCCTTTATTGCCGCCGGTGGGGTTGGTGACGGTCGTGGTTTTCTGGGTGCTCTGGGGATGGGGGCGGATGGTGTAATGATGGGCACTGCCTTCATGGCGACCAGGGAGTGCCCCACAAATGAAGCTTCCAAGGTGGCAATAGTTCAGTCAGACCCCGACAACCCGCAACTTCGCGGGCGGGTGCTGGGCTCGTCTGACCCGGAGAAATATGCGGAGGTAATGCAGTTGCGGGGAAAATTGCCCATGGAGGAATGGTTGCCGATGCTGGAACGCATCCAACCGGGAGCTTCTGATTGGGGCACGCCTGATGCGGAGTCGAGTCGGGTGGGTTCGCTGGCTGTGGGAGCGATAAACAGTGTGTCGACCGTTAAGGAGTTTATTGACGGCATCATTCGTGAAGCCGAGGAGATTTTAGATAGCTGGAAATTTCTAGAAACGAGGTGATATTCTTATAATCTGGTGGGAGTGGTTCAATGGCGGCTAAATACAAGATAGGACAGAAAGTAGTAGTAAAACCAGTCAGTGCGGAAAGCTTGTCCCCGCGAAACAGTGATATAGCACAGTATGCCGGTCAGAAAGGCGAAGTTACGGATTTGTATTCGCTAAATCCGACTGGTAGCGAAGTGTTCTGTATTTATACGGTACGACTCGATAGCGGGGACAAGAACATCGTTTTGCACGAAGACGAAATGCGGCGGGCATAGCGTAAGACTAAGGGGGTTTCAAGCCTCTATTTTATCACCTTCGTCCCGACAAAATCCTGAAGCACTTCCGGGACATTGATGGTGCCGTCGGCTTGCTGGTAGGTCTCCATGATGGCAATCATCACCCTGGGTAGAGCCAGTCCGGAACCGTTCAGGGTGTGGACAAACCGGGGCCTGGCATCGGGGGTGGGGCGATAGCGGATGTTGGCACGTCGGGCTTGAAAGTCGCCGCAGTTGGAGCAGGAGCTGACCTCAAGCCACTCCTGACAGCCCGGAGCCCACATGTCAATGTCGTAGGACTTGGCGGAGGCAAAGCCCAAATCGGCGGTGCAAAGCTCCTTGACGCGGTAGGGGATGCCCAGTTTCTGGCAGACCTGCTCGCCATTGTTGAGCATCTTTTCCAGTTCTCCGTAGGATGTCTCCTGCTCGGTGAATTTGTACATCTCAACCTTGTCAAACTGGTGGCCTCGCTTGATACCGCGGGTGTCCTTGCCGGCGGACATTTTCTCGCGGCGGAAGCAGGCAGTGTAGGCGACGTAATAGAAGGGCAGCATCCCCGGCGGTATGATTTCGTCCCGATGCAGGTTGGTGAGTGGCACCTCGGCGGTGGGCACAAACCAGAGATCATCTTCTTCATCGTGATACATGGTATCAGCGAATTTGGGCAATTGACTGGAGCCAATCACGGATTCCCTCTTGACCATGAACGGCGGGTATATCTCCTGGTAGCCGTGCTCCATGGTGTGCAGGTCCAGCATAAAGGCGATAAGGGCTCTCTGTAAACGGGCACCCAGTCCCTTGAGCACATAAAAGCGGGAACCGGATAGCTTCACCCCTCTTTCAAAATCAATGATGCCCAGAGATTCGCCCAGCTTCCAGTGGGGGGCCGGCTCGAAGTCAAGTTTTCTGGGCTCTCCCCAGGAGCGTACGATTACATTGTCATCTTCATCTTTTCCCACCGGTGCTGAGGGGTGGGGAATATTGGGCACCTGAAGCAGAAGCTCTTCCAGTTGACTATCCAGATTTCTGACTTCTCCCTCCAGGTCTCTTATCATGGTTCGCAGGTCACGTGCTTCTTCGGTGGATTCTTTATCCGTTTTCCTTTCTCGAGCAGATTCTCTTCTCTGGTGTCTCAGGTCTTCCAGCTCGAGAATTTTCTGTCTCCGCTCCGAGTCAAGCTCCAGAATCTCATCCAGAGAGGTAGTATCCTGACGGCTGGCTATTGCCTCGCGAACGAGGTCTGAATTATCCCGGATGAATCTCAAGTCAAGCATAGGTCTCTCCTTTGTGAGGTTAGTTATTGCTTAGAAGTCCGTACTCTTTTTCTGTCCTTTGTGCTACGTCGACGAGCACATTGACTGCGCTTTCCAAAAGCTCGTGTGGCAGCAGGTCTTTCCGCCGCAACCACCACACCCGTCCTGGTTCTATTGTAATGAAACCCTTCAGTGTTGTCATGTTTGGGTCGTCGAGGATACGTTCTGCCCGCTCGGCTACTCTGGGAATGCTTTCCTCCGGTAAGGTGCTGGCGACTTCACTACCGTTGAGGTACACCTTTTCAGGCATTAGCTGGAACTGGCTTCGGGGGTGCTCTCTTATCCACGCCAGGTAAACATCCTTGTCCAAAAAGCTGGTGCGTTTTTTGCCGTGAAGTGATGCCTGTATGACGCAGGGTATTTTGCCTTTGTGCTCAGCAGAAATGCGTGTGTAAGTAACCCCGGTAAGGTGTTGAGTGTACCCGCTGGGCTGCAACTCGGTTGTTTTGATGATATCTGCCACTACTTTTCTGTCTCGCAATGTAAGTATTGCTACGTTACCGTCTATTTGCGCTCCTACATTTTCCAGCGTCTTGATACCATAGCCAGCCTTTTCCAGGTATCTCCGTTCGTATCTTTCGGCGAGAACGAAGAGCAAGCCGCCGGCAACTACTGTAAATACCAGGGCGAGTGCCCATGCCCAGATGGGGAGGAGCATGGGGGTCATCAGGAGGACGATGAGCACGATTGCTGCTACTATGGCGATTATCCACGACAGGGTGCTCAGCAGTCTGGCGATTATTTTTGCGGTTTTTTTCTGCCTGTCTGAGTCCATGGTCTGAATGCGTGGTGTTGCTACCATTTGCTCACTGCCCGTTTCTATTTGGTAACCCTATGGCTTATCCTTAAGCTGGGGGAACAGGATTACCTCTCGGATTGACTGCTGGTTGGTGAGCAGCATCACCAGACGGTCGATGCCGACTCCCAGCCCACCGGTGGGGGGCATACCATACTCCAGCGCCAACAGGAAATCTTCGTCAATGGTCTCTACTATTTCGCCTTCCGGTTGGCGTTCCCTTTGCTGCTGGACAAAGCGCTCTCTCTGCTCCAGGGGGTCATTAAGCTCGGTAAAGGCGTTGGCCAGTTCCATGCCACCGGCAAACGCCTCAAAACGCTCGACGACACGTTCCTGCTCCGGTTTTGTCTTGGCCAGAGGGGACATGGAAACCGGGTAGTCCAGAAGGAAGGTAGGCTGTATCAGTTTGGGTTCGACGAAGTTAGAAAGGAGTTCATCAACCAGATGCGCCCAGTTTTTCTGAGGGTCGACCTCCAGTCCTATTTCCTTCATTTTAGTTCCCAGAAGAATAACGTCCGGGTACTGCACGAAATCAATGCCGCTGTGTTCCTGAATTGCCTCTCGCAGGCCGATGCGCTGCCAGGGTGGCTTGAGGTCAATGGTATTGTCAGCAAACTTAATCTCAGTAGTTCCCAGGACCTGCTGTGAAATTGTGGAGACCATCTCTTCCACCATGCTCATGACATCATTGTAGTCGGCGTAAGCTTCGTAGCTCTCCAGCAAGGTAAATTCAGGATTATGTTTGGTGGAAATACCCTCATTGCGGAAGATGCGGCCTATCTCATAGACCCTGTCGAAGCCGCCGATAATCAGTCGTTTGAGATGAAGCTCAGTGGCGATGCGCAGGTAGAAATCACGGTCGAGGGCGTGGTGGTGAGTAACAAAGGGCTGGGCCAGAGCACCACCGGCGGACGGTTGCAGTACCGGCGTTTCCACCTCCAGAAAGCCTCGCTGATCAAGGAACTGCCTGATGGCGGTGATAATCTGGCTGCGCACCTGGAAGGTTTTCCTGGCCTCGCTGTTGGCGATGAGGTCCAGGTAGCGCTGGCGGTATCGTATTTCCACATCACTAAGGCCGTGCCACTTTTCCGGCAGGGGCTGGAGAGATTTTGCCAGCAGGGTAAAATTTGCCACCGAAACGGTGAGTTCTCCGGTTTTGGTGCGCAGTAGATTGCCCTCAACGCCGATAATATCACCGATATCCAAGTCCTTGAACAGTTTAAGGTCAGTCTCGTCAAGACGGTCTGTGTTCTGAAATAGAAGCTGAATCTTGCCCGAACCATCGCGGATATCAAAGAACGAACTCTTACCCATGCCTCTGATTGCGGTTATCCGCCCGGCAACGGTAACCTGGTCCTCACCGGTCTGGCCTTCCTCCTTTTGTTTAAGTAAAGCGGCGGCTTGCTCGGTGGTATGGCTGCGGGAAAACCGGTGCGGGTAAGGGTTAATACCCAGCGCCCTGATTCGCTCAAGCTTCTGTCGGCGTTGTTCGGCGATGCGTTCTAATCTGGACGGCATTTCTCTCCTATACCTGGATGATATACCAATATGATATAACAAAAAGACCGAGAGCGCCAGACTCTCAGTCCTATATTATGTATTTCAACGATTAGTACAGGTTATTTCTGTCTTGTGGTAAAGTCATCTGTCCGGGGTGGTTTGTTCTATCTGCTCTTTCAGAGTATCAAGCCAGGCGACCGATTTTACCTCTCGCTCCAGGAGGTATTTGATGTAGCCTTTCATCACCGATTCCAGCTCCTGAGACAGTGGCGGGTTCATTTTGAGTCGGCTGACAGTGCTGTAGGCACTGGTTTGAATCAATCTGAGTACTTTCAGGGCGTTAACTGAGAGGGGGTGGGTCAGGTGGTCATGGCGCTGTCTGCAATCAGGGCAGAGTATGCCCCCGGCACCGGGTGAGAATGAATTGACAGCGGGTTTCAACGGTGAACGGCAGGCAACGCACTGCTGGAGTTGAGGACGGTAGCCAACTTCACTGAGCAGGTGCAGTTCAAAATAGCGCAGGGTTAGTTCATTGTCGTTGGGCTGGCAGAGATTGTGCATTGTCTCAAGGAGCAGTTGAAACAGGGGGCGATTTTCAACGTGCTCGGCGGTGAACTGGTTAACCAGCTCGATGGCATAGAGGGCATAAGAAGTAAGCCAGAGGTCGCTTTTCAGGGGGAGGAAGCTGTTAATGGTCTGGCTGCCGGTGATGGTGTCCAGATTACGCCCCCGTGCCAGCGAGACCTGACTGTGGGTGAGGAGCTCCAGGTGCCCGGCAAGCTTGGCCTTGGTGCGGCGCACCCCCCGGGCGATGCCCTGAATCTTACCGAGGTCAGGGGTGTAGAGGGTGAGGATGTTATCCGCCTCCCTGAGCTTGGTCTTCCTGATGATGATGGCTTCGGTCTGATAGTCTCTTGGTTTAGGCATTTTGATTGCTCCATAAGGCAGTCACAGAATCTCAGGAAGTTCTAACAGGGAATGTATCTCGCATTCTACTTTCACTCCTAAGTTGTTTTCGATTCGAGTACGGTTGAGCCAAACGCATTTGATGCCGGCGTTGATAGCGCCCATGATATCGTTCTGTAGAGAATCACCTATATGGAGTAGCTGGTCTCTTGCACAACCAGCTTTCCCCACAGCAATATGGAACAGTTTCGGGTCAGGTTTTTCAACGCCGTGGTCTTGTGAAAAAACAACAAACTGAAATATCCCCTCTAGGCCACAACGTTCTGGATAGCTATTGCCGTTGGAAAGCAATCCGATAGTGTATCTCTGGCGCAGAGTGTTTAATGTTGGCAGAACATCGTCAAAGAGTTCAAGATCCTCAAAACGGTGCTTGAAATAAACCTGATTAAGGTTAGATGCCAGGTCATCATTGGGTCTGCCGATATCCACAAGCGTTTGTCGGAAGGCTTCGAGACGAATGGCCTCAAGATTCGTGATCTTGCCGTTCAATTCATCGGCCACCCTGTTTCTGATTGTTATCATTTTGTCGATGTCAAGCATGGATGCTGCGATGGGGTCTGTCTGCTCTAGCTCTTTCACCACATAATGAAGTGAGTGGCGCATTAGTTTTTCAAAATCCCACAGGGTGCCATCTCCATCGAGTGAAATAGCCTTTATGCCGGTAAATCTTCTCATGTTATTGGTAACGCTCCATTAGTCTGAGTTTACCTGAACAAGGCCATAGACACAAGGAGGCCAGCCACAAGGCTGGACTTGAATAAGCGTGGGTGGGTGGTTGTGGAACTAAAACTCCTGTCTGTCTTCAATGGCGCGGGTGAGGGTGGTATCGTCGGCGTATTCCAGTTCGGTGCCGAAGGGAAGGCCGCGGGCGAGGCGGGTAACCTTGATGCCGAGGCGGTGGATAAGCTGGTTGAGATACATGGCGGTTTGCTCTCCCTCAAGGTTGGGGTTGGTGGCCAGAATAATCTCATTTACCGAGCTGTCCTGGAGTCGGTCGGTAAGCTCCCTGATTCTGACGTCGTTGGCGCCGACCCCCTCGGTTGGGGAAATAGCGCCGTGGAGCACATGATAGAGTCCCTTGTAGACGCCGGTATGCTATAGTCTTCTAACTTTCCTGGCTACTATTTTCCTTATCTTCTCATAGGAGGGGGGAGGTCCTGTTCGCACCTGTTTATCGTCAATAAATAGGGCATCGGCTATTCCCCATTCTGAGAAACTCTTCCTATTGAAGGTGTCAACCTCTCGGAAGATCACTTTGTCTCCAAACTCCGAGGCAGCTTTTTTCGCCCTTTCAAAAACCAAGTTCTGAGCCGTACACCATCCATTTAGGAATGCCGTCACTGTTACTTTACCAGGTGTTACTTCTGGTTTTTTGTTTGGCTTGATCCATTTCGGAGGTATGGCATCGTTGGTGAAGGGCTTCCATAGAAGAACCTGTCCTAGAAATCCCTGTTTGTCTACCTTGCTATATCCCTGCTTTTTAAACCATGATGCCTTCATCCAGAAAGGTAATGGAATTCCCCATGCCGCGATACCCTTCATCCCCATAGCTTTGACATCATCCTCAGCAGCCTGGAGTAAGGCCTTCCCCATTCCTTTCTTCTGGAAGTTTCCCCTGCCTTGTTTGTAACCATGAACCCATATACAATTTATGAAATACAGGTCATTACCTTCTGCAAAAGAGTGCTCTATGGGAGTGTATTGTATCATGCCACCCACTTCTCCATTGTCATCTAGTGACAGTTTCACTCGGAGGCCTTTGTCTTTCATTTTGTTGCACCAGGTCTCTTTGTGGTCTGCTGCCTCTTTCATCTCTTCAGACCAATCTTCGAGGCAGACAAGATATAATTGCTTGTGTTCAGCGGGAAGATCGATTACTTTCATCGTTTAGCCTCCAAATAGTCCTGTACGCCTTTTGTCATTTCTGAGTTTACCTGAACAAGGCCATAGACACAAGGAGGCCAGCCACAAGGCTGGACTTGAATAAGCGTGGGTGGGTGGTTGTGGAACTAAAACTCCTGCCTGCCCTCGATGGCGCGGGTCAGGGTGGTGTCGTCGGCGTATTCCAGTTCGGTGCCGAAGGGGAGGCCGCGGGCGAGGCGGGTAACCTTGATGCCCAGGGGGTGGATAAGCTGGTTGAGATACATGGCGGTCTGTTCCCCTTCAAGGTTGGGGTTGGTGCCCAGAATAATCTCATTTACGGAGCCGTCGTGGAGTCGGTCGGTAAGCTCCCTGATTCTGACGTCGTTGGCGCCGATTCCTTCGGTTGGTGAAATAGCGCCGTGGAGCACGTGATAGAGTCCCTTGTAGACGCCGGTGTGTTCCAGAGCGAGGATGTCCTGTGGCTGTTCGACAACACAAATCGTAGAGCGGTCGCGCTGGTCGTTGCGGCAGATAAGGCAGGGGTCAGCGTCAGTGACATTGAAACAGGTTGAGCAGAGGGAAATCTTCTGTTTGATTGATTGTATCGCTTCAGCGAGGAGTCTGGTCTGCTCTTCGGGGGCGCGTAATAGATAGTAGGTCAGGCGCTGGGCGCTTTTGGGACCAATGCCGGGTAACCTGTTCAGCTCCTGGACAAGCTTATTGATTGCTTCGGCGGCAGGTATCGGGTTCTGGTTCAATGTTTGCTCTCCTTACCTGTAGTTACATTAATCCCGGGATTTTGAGGCCGCCGGTTAGTTTTCCGAGGCGTTTGGAAGCGAGTTTCTGGGACTTGTTAGTGACTTCAGTTATTGCCTTGAGAACCAATTCTTCCAGGTGTTCCGGCTTGTCCGGGTCGATTGCCCTGGGCGAAATTTTGATGGACAGTATCTTTTGCTGGCCGTTGGCGGTAACCTTAACTGCGCCCTTGCCAGACTCTGCTTCGACGATGGTCTTCTCTAACTCTTTTTGAACCTCGTCCATTTTTGCTTTGAGCTCTCGCGCCTGATTTAGCATAGATAGATTCATTTTTCCTCCACGTCAACAATTTTAGCACCCATCTTCAGTGCTGCCTTCAGCAGGTCGTTATCTTCCGAGATGCAGTGCACACGACAGGGGTGTCCTAAGAAGCTGCCGATGATTTTTACAGCTACCTGTTGATTCTCTATTTTTTCAATCTGTTCCTTATGATATGGGTATCTGAAAGACAGGACTACGGTATCATTCTCGATTGACACCGGCATTACACCGGCACTTCTGAGGATGGCAAGGGCTGGAGTTTTCTTCGTATCCGGCGGAGCCTGTTCAATTACGTCTCGCCAATTTTCTCTCAAATGTTCCGCTTCACTACCGGGTTCCGGTGGTGGGGTGCTGGTAACAGCCACCGGTTGGGGAGTATCAGCTTGCTCTGGTTCTGGTGTCTCGGTGCTGGGGGCAGCAATCGGTTCGGGGGCTTCTACCTGCTTGGATTTGGTTTCTGGCTTTTTTGCGGGGGGTGGCGCAGGAGGGAGAGTAGCCACTTTTTGGGGCTGGCGTGATTCAGGTTCAGTCTGTCTGGCAGGAGGTTCCTTTTCCTCCTCCGGGGTCAGGGCGCAGTCGACCATTGCTAATTCCAGAGGCAGGGTCGAATAGTTGTCAAACCCGAACTCAAGCTGACCGAAGAGCTTGATTGCCTTCAGTATCTGACTCAGGGTGGCTTTGGCTGCCAGTTCTTTCAGTTCGGCGATGTCCTCAGCAGTGAGGTCAACCGCTTCATCAGAGCCAGTCTTGATGAGAAGCAACTCTCTGAGGTACTGTACCAGTTCCCGATTGAACTGCCGCAAATCGAGGCCGTCGTTATTAACACTGTTAATCGTGGCTACCCCGGCAGATATATCATTATCTATGATATGCTTGACTAATTCTCTGGTTCGCGAGTCCCCGGTAATACCCAGAATAGCCTGAACCTGCTGGAGTGAAATATCTGAGCCATAGTATGTAGTCAGCTGTTCCAGCAGGTTTTCGGCGTCCCGCAGGCTGCCGGTGGCGCTCCTGGCAATAAGTCGCATCGCTGCTGGCTCTATGTTAATGGCCTCTGTGCTGCAAATCCGGGTTAGTTTGGAAACTACGTCGTCCAGTGGGAGGCGTCGGAAATCGAAACGCTGACACCGTGACAGAATGGTGGGCAGGATTTTATGGACTTCGGTAGTAGCCAGGATAAAAATAACGTGTGCTGGTGGTTCCTCAAGAGTTTTCAGCAGGGCATTGGAGGCGGGGGTACTAAGCATGTGGACTTCATCGATGATATAGACCTTGTAGCGTGCCTGGTTGGGGGCATAGTTGACCTTCTCGCGGAGGCTGCGGATATCATCCACGCCAGTATTGCTGGCGGCATCAATTTCGATAACATCCAGGGCTCTGGCTTCGGTTATTGCCTGGCACATGGCGCAGGTATTACAGGGTTCGCTCTGGTCGTTGGTAAGGCAATTCACCGCCTTAGCCAGAATGCGTGCGGTGCTGGTTTTGCCGGTTCCCCGCGGACCACAAAAAAGGTAGGCGTGAGATATACGCCCACTACTGAGAGCGTTGAGGAGTGTTTGTGTTACCGGTTCCTGGCCGACTACTTCAGCTAGAGTCTGGGGACGCCATTTACGATAAAAGACTTGAGAAGCCATATTCTTACAGCCCTATTATACCCTATAATTGCTGGTTTCCCAAGAGCTTTGGTAAAAGATAATTCCTCTCATTTGCAGGAAATGCCTTCCTTCTATTTTGAGTCTCCTGAGGTAAGTTTGCTTGATATAAAGAGAGGAAGAAGGGGATGCTATAAAGAATCCGCCTCTGGTAAATTTGCCAAAGGCGGATAAGTGTTCTTTAGATTGACCTGGATTGGCCAATTATAATAGTGAAGGCACGTCCTTTGAGTATTCATCTATCTCTCTGAGTTTGCTCTCTATTTGCCGCTGTCTCTTTTTTATGGTTGAAACAACAGCGGCGGCATCGGTATAGTATCTCTTGATTTTTTCCACATTCTTGAGTTCAGACAGGATAACGGAAACATCAAAGCCGCCTCTTTCCCTGGGATAGTCACCATTTCTGATGATAGCCTCTGGAGCCAGTCCCTTCAAGTATTCCCCAAGTTCTTTAACTATGGTCAGGTTCATCTCTCTGGTTGGCGCAGTGACCAGATACAGTGCCCTGCTGGCATCTGCCGGGTCGCAGTTGAATGATAGGTCACTAATGGCTTCATCCATAGCCTCAATTCCCCGGTGGGTTTCAGTGCTCTTATCCCTGAAATTGCGCGTCGTTTTGAAGGGAATCCTGAGTGCAGACAGCTCTGCCCTACCATAGCCAATCACTGACCAGCCTACTATGGTCTGTATTATGTCTCCGGCATCAAGTAACCTGGTTCCCACGTACTTGGCTTTCTTCTCCTCGCCGGCACAGAGTATATTATAGAATGGTTCTACTATTAAGTCGTTAATTTGGTTCAGGTTGTTTTTAAGTGAAGAGTTTTTCCTGACGTACCTTTGATTATCAGCCAGGAATATGGCGTCAGCGACTGCGTTGGACGCTTTGAGGCATGTCGCTGAGTTATAGATGGTCCTTTCTTCGGTGCGCTCTTCATGCTCAAAGGGAAGGACAATGAGATTGTATAACGGTTTATCTACATAGCGTTCTTTGATAACCTGTGACATTACTGCTATTGAGCATGAACCGGTACCACCAGCAGCGCCGGCACATAAAAGGAAAGCGTCTGACTCAAAGAACCGTGGTGTTGTTCTGATAGCGTCGATGACTTTGTCGGCATCTTCCCTGGCTATTTCGGCACCCAGTTCGTTTATCTTACCGACACCATGACCGCCAGCCTTTCGACCTCCAATAAGGATTCTGTGGCGGTAATCAGGCTTGATGGTGCGCAGTCCGCTCAAATCGGCTACATCAGTATTAACGGCGAAGGCACCAGTAACTATCTCAATCCGGCGCTGACCGCGTGCTCTTCTGTTCAGTCGGGCAAATCCATCGGCCAGGTTAGAACCACACTGCCCGAAGCCTATGACCAGTAGTTTCATTTGTCACCTCAGTGCTGAATATAGGTGTTATTGTATACGCATCAGGTAATAATGTCAACCTGCGTTACCTTTTTCGCTTCTGATTAAAGCCCTTTACCAGCGACATAAGCGGCGAGATCAGCCAGGCGGCAGCTGTAACCCCATTCATTATCATACCAGGCAATTACCTTAACCATATTTCCACCTATGACCATAGTACTGAGTGCATCAACAATGGAGCTGGCAGGGTTCCCTTTGAAATCCATGCTGACCAGTTCTTCCTGGCAATACTCCAGGATTCCAGATAACGTCCCTTCAGCTACTGTCTTGAAGGTCTGGTTGACCTGCTCTATGGTAACCTCTTTAGCTAACTCGGCAACGAAGTCAACAACAGATACGGTGGGTACCGGAACCCTGAAGGCCAGGCCGTGCAGTTTGCCTTCGAGTTCTGGAATGACCCGGGTTACCGCTCTGGCGGCGCCGGTGGTGGTGGGGATGATGTTCATGCCAGCGGTTCGGGCACGGCGCAGGTCTGTGTGGACCGTATCCAGGATTTTCTGCTCGCCGGTATAGGCATGGACAGTGGTCATCAGCCCCTTGTTTACCCCGAAGGTCTGGTGCAATACCTTAACTACGGGGGCAATACAGTTGGTAGTGCAGGAGGCATTGGAGATGACATTGTGCTTAGCCGGAAGGTACCGGTCTTCATTGACGCCAAGGACGATGGTAATGTCTTCATTGCGGGCTGGCGCTGAAATTAGCACCTTTTTGACGCCACCCTGCAGGTGGGCGGCAGCTTCGGTGGCATCGGTAAATCGGCCGGTTGACTCGATAACTATGTCCACGCCGTAGTCTTGCCACGGGATATTACCTGGTTCGCTTTCTGAAAGCACCTTTATCGCTTTGTCCTGCACAATAATTGAATCACCATCGGATTCTACCTTGCCCGGGTAGGGACCATAGGTGCTGTCCCATTTTAGGAGGTGAGCGTTAGTTTTAGCGTCAGTGAGGTCATTAATGGCAGCTACCTCCAGCTTCCCGTTGTGGTACTGGTTAACTGCCCTGAAGGTCAGCCTGCCCGTTCGTCCGAAACCATTAATCCCGATTCTGGTAGTCATATGATACCTCCTAGATGTTTCTCGGTCAGGTAGATTGGTAGTAGATGATGTTATCCCGGTTGACCTGACTTACTCTGCTGTTAACCCGCATTGCCTCCAGGTGAGCCAGGGTTTCCGAGATAGCCATTCTTCTGTCCCAGGGTGCTAAATCCTGGAAGCTAACGCCGCCCAAAGTCGGCATCCAGGTAATCTGGGTGGATATCTGGTAGGCTGTCTCTGGTCTGACCTTCATAGCTTCCAGAATCTCCAGGTTTCTAAGTTCGTGGTGCAGGATGATTTCCTCAACTCTTTTTGGCAGGTCGGTGTATATGTGCTCGTGGGCCGGTAGAACGAGATTGACGGCTAATTGCTTTACTTCATTCAGGGAATTGATGAAATCAGCCAGCGGGTTGGCATTTGACAGCGGCTGTAAGCTGATATGGGGAGTAATAACGGGCAGGACGTGGTCGCCCGCGAAAAGGAGTTTTTTATCAGGTTCGTACAGGCATATGTGTCCCGGGGAATGTCCCGGTGTCCAAATCACCTGGAAATTGTAGTTGGCCGCAGAAATTTCATCCCCGCTACGGAGGTCAATATCGGGTAGGGGAGGGGTGGCAAAACTACTTGTTCCAGCAGGTGTTGTTGGGGGTGTGGGTAATTCGCTGGCAGGTACACCGGCGGCATGAAACCACTGTTCAGTCTGACGGAGTAGCTCCTCTACATTTGTTTGTCTCCGGGTGAGCAGGTTCTTCTCCAGATAGTGCAGGGCGATTTTTGCCCGGGAAACCTGCCTCAGCCGGTCAGCGAGACCATAGTGGTCGAAGTGGGCGTGAGTTACTACTATTTGGGAGATGTCTGCAGGGTCGACACCAATTTCAGTGAGCTGGTCGTTTAATGATTGAAGCGCCTCTACATTGCCGTAGCCGGCGTCAATCAATAAATGCCTGTCATCTCCTTTCACCAGGTAGGTATTGGTGTGTCCCAGAGGGTTATTCGGGATTGGTATTTGCAGCTGGTAGATACCGGTTACAATCTCATTCATCCTTCTGTCATCCCTTCAGGTTGTGGAATGCCTGCATGCCGGCGAAGCTGGCTCTTTGTCCCAGCTCCTCTTCTATTCTGAGGAGTCGGTTATACTTGGCGGTGCGTTCCGAGCGGCATGGAGCGCCGGCTTTAATCAGGCCGGTATTCAGTCCTACGGCCAGGTCTGCTATGGTGGTATCTTCGGTCTCACCGGAACGGTGGCTGACTATTGCCGTCCAGCCTGCCTGCTGTGCCATTCTGATGGCGGCAATAGTCTCGGTGAGTGTGCCAATTTGATTGGGTTTAATAAGAATGGCGTTAGATGCCTTTCGCTGGATGCCTTCTGCCAGGCGGTCTACGTTGGTAACATAGAGGTCGTCACCGACCAGCATGGTTCTGGTTCCCAGTTTTTCGGTCAATAGCTGCCAGCCAGCCCAGTCATCCTCCGCCATGCCATCCTCAATACTTATTATCGGGTAGCTTGATACCCAGTTGACATAATAATCTACCATTTCATCGGTGCTCAGTGAGGCGCCCTCCCTGGAGAGAATATACCGGCCGTCTTCGTAGAATTCGCTGGCGGCCGGGTCCAGGGCGATAAAGCAGTCCTTACCCGGCTGGTAGCCTGCTTTTTCAATGGCCGATAGTATGGCTTCTATTGCCGCCTGGTTTGAGGGTAGGGAAGGGGCAAATCCGCCTTCATCACCGACATTGGTGCTCAAGCCTTTGTCTTTGAGTACTCTTTTCAGGGAGTGATAGACCTCGGTACCTATCTGCAGGGATTGGCGGAAGCTGGTAGCTCCGGTGGGTACTACCATAAACTCCTGGAAATCTGTTGAATTGGCGGCGTGCTCACCTCCGTTGAGGATGTTCATCATCGGTACCGGCAGGGTGTATCTATTGGCCTCACCCAGGCGGTGGTAGAGGGGGATGTGAGCCAGACTGGCGGCAGTGTGAGCAACGGCCAGTGATGTTCCCAGAATAGCGTTGGCTCCCAGGCGAGATTTGTCAGTGGTGCCGTCAAGGTCGATTAGTTTCTGGTCAATGGTCTCCTGGTCGGTTACCGGGATCCCGGCGATGGCGGTGGCGATTTCCTGGTTGACGTTGGCTACTGCTTCAAGAACACCCAGTCCACCAAAGCGAGACTTATCTCCGTCCCGGAGTTCCATGGCCTCATACTTGCCGGTGCTGGCTCCGGAGGGCACAGCGGCCCGGCCGCTGGTGCCGTCGGCTAGCGTTACCTCGACCTCCAGTGTTGGGTTGCCTCTGGAGTCCAGGATTTCTCTGGCTTTGATATTGCTGATAGTTGACATTTTTTTCAGCAACCTAATTTAATCTAATCTGGGATATGGTATATTACGCATCCTGTAGCTAAATATAGTTTAAAGCCCAAGGCTTTAGCTTTCCTTGTGAGAACAGCACCTTCCTGGTCAATTACTGGAGCATTAGAATCAGACAGATAGTTAGCCCCAGCCCTAAATACCCTACTTTTAATTATAGCATGAGCACTCATGTAATCTACTTCCACCAATTGATTTGGGTAAGTTTTAACTAGGTTATCAATATCCATATCTTTTCTGTCTGTTGATCTATCATAAGCCTCCTCTCTCCCCTTTAGCTTAAGCAAGGGGATAACCATATCCTTATCGTAGGAAAGCAATTTTGCTAGGGTGTCCTTGCGTATTACCTTGTAATCCGAATCAACCCACCATAAGAAGCTCTCATCCTTCAAATACTTATCTACTACATACTGTCTCGATTTAGCTAAATTGATTAACCGCTGTCTTTGTCTTAGCCCTTGTGGTTTTTCCTCGATATGCCTTAGCTCTTGAGACAGCTTGAAACCAAAATCCAACTTCTCCAGATAAGCAGCCTTCCAATCTGAGAACAATGGCATAATATCTGTTAGGTGCTCATAGGAACCATCCTCACTATCACCTTCCAAAAACACGATGCTTAAGAGCTCGTTAGGGTAGTCAAGCCCGATAACTTGGCTAGCTAAATTATCCAAGTTAAACTTTGTGTTCTTGACAAGGATGCCAATCAAAACACTAGGTAAAGAGCTTAAACCCATTTTTCCCCTCCTTTCCCACTTTCCTTAACAACTCAAACCATTGCTCCCCGACCTTATCTCAGCTTATCCTCAGCTATCTCCCAGAATAGCCAGGTTCGCCATTATTTCAAGGCTCTCAAGCGATGGCAGAATTTTATGCCTTAAATGCATTCCCATTAACTCAATAATGACCCTTATTCTACAGTTTGAAGCTGGTCGCTCTAGCGGTCTCCAGCTAAATCAAGCGCTTTTTTCACCGCTTCGGCGGGGTCTTGAGCCCGGATGATTGAATCATCCTGCTGATTGTCCTTAGATAGTGTCCACGTATTCAAGCCAATAACCGGGATATTGAGTTGTCGGGCGTGAGCTATCTCGGAGAGGGTGCCGTAGCTACCATCAACAGCAATAACCGCCTGGGCAGTTCTGACCACTATAATGTTCCTGGCGTAGCCAATGCCGGTAACTATGGGAATCTGGACATAGGGATTAGCTGCACTAGGACTATCCCCGGGGAGGATACCGATAGTTATCCCGCCTTCCGAACTGGCACCCCTGCAGGCTGCTTCCATAACCCCACCCAGTCCACCACAGACAAGGATAGCGCCTTGCCTGGCCAGCTCACGACCTATCTCTTCAGCCAGTTTGGCTGCTTCTGGTGAAGGTTGCTCACCACCAATAACGGCGATGAATTTCTTTTTCCCCTCTGACATTTTATGGTGTCCTTATCGTGTAAATGACATTATATCACTTGAGCCTGATATTGGTAAAGGACTGACCTCACCCCCTCAATCCCCTTCAGGGAGAACCCCTCTCCTTAATAAGGAGAGGGGGAGAAGAAGGGAAGAGGGGCTGGCGTCCCTCTTAAACTCCATTACTAACAACGGAAAGCTTGTAGCGTTTCCCCGGTTCCAAAGCCTGTATTAGGAGCCTATCTCCGGCTTTTAGTTCTGGGTGTTTTGCATACCACTGGCCAAATCTTCCCCTAATGTGTCCTCCTGCATTTGGGGGATAGGGAACATGAGCCGTAAATACCCCTACATCCGTTATTAGCTCAAAACTTACTTTGTAATCTGGGAAGAAGTGTCTTTTATCTTTCGGTAGAGGGATATAAAGATATTCCCGAGAACTAGGAGCTAACTTGAGTTCTATCA
>SDBS01002377.1_pt1 | contig 18830 bp, 14 predicted proteins | sample 2277091 | NCBI WGS metagenome assembly SDBS01 (sample SAMN10404972, study PRJNA504765) | marine sediment metagenome | isolation source: marine sediment core GS10_PC15, 163 cmbsf | place: Arctic Ocean: Southern Knipovich Ridge | collected 2010 | reverse complement strand
AGAATATTGGGGGTATTTTGGTAAGGAATACATGAAAAGAAAAGATGAAAAGCTTAAACTGTATAAACAAGGTAAATTAACACTACTCTCTATTGAAAATATTATGTTTAAAGACATTTATTCAAACTTAGAAAAATATTTTAATGGATCCATTAAAAATAATACAGAAAAGAAGCATTGTCCTTATTGCGGAGTAGAATTAGATGATAGATTCTAAGTAGTTTTAACTTTTTTTTAATTTTATTAAAATCTCTTTAGCTTCCTGGTTCTGGGGATCCACATTTATTATTGATTCAAAACATTCTACAGCTTTTTGATTATCCCCTAAATTTATATAAGCAAATCCTTTTTTATTCAATGCTCGAATATTATTAGGAGAAATTGATAAAATTTTATGATATATTTCTACAGCTTCCAAATCTTTTGCTAACTTAGTATAAGCAAGAGCTATATTAAAGAGGATCTTAATTTTTTTTGGATTGATTTCAAATGCTTTTTCCCATGATTCAATAGCTTTTTTGAAATTTCTAATTTTGGTATAGGCTAAACCCATATTATAATATGAAGTTTCATCATTAGAGTCAAGTGAGGTGGCTTGGGTATAAGATTCTATAGCATTTTGATAATTACCTAATTTACCATAACCCACTCCTAAATTATACCATGCCCAGTTGTCCCGAGGATCAACCTCAATCGCTTTTTTACAACATTCGACTTCTTTTTCATAATTTCCGAGATTTTCATATGAAACACCCATGTTGCTCCAAACTATGCTATTTTTAGGCTCTAATTTTACTGCTTCTTCATAAAATTTTATTGCTTTTTGAAAATCTTTTGCTTTAAAACTCTTATTACCTAATTCAAACCATTCTGAAAAAGTCTCTTTGTTAAAATTATCTGGCATTAATATTTTTGTAATTCAAATTATTTTCATCTAATTATTATAATTATTAATATAGGGTCAACTTAGTTTACTGGATTGTTTTTAAAAAATTCTTTAATAATTTCAGTTACTTCCCCTGGCTTTTCATAAGCCCAAAAGTGACCCGCTCCCTCAATAAATTTAAGCTCTGCATTCGGAAATAATTCTATAGCCCCTTCATAATAATATCTCGGTTGGAATGGATCACTACCCGCTTCAAGCAGTAATACAGGAAAATTCATATTTTTTAATAAGTAATTCTTTCGATCTTCTACTTCTTTAGCAAAACCGTTGGAACGGAAATATCTGGGAACGGCCCAACTAATTTTTGGATAGCTATACTCGTAAATTGCTCGCTTCATATCCTTTTTTGATATTTTATTTTTTGAAAAGTAATACCAGCGAGCATAAGCATGAGGGATAATCATACGAGGGTTCTCATTAGCTCGCGTCCCCCTAATTGGGTGAATATACAATTTTTCCTGAGGTGATCTAACTGGAGTCCATTTAATGAGGACTTGTTGACCCCGAACAAAACGTAATACTCTCTCAGGATATGTTCCTCCGAGGTAATCAATTAAAACAGTTCCTCGATCATGACAAACATAATTGCATTTTTTTATTCCTAGTTTATCAAGAACTGCTATGAATTCATCCATAACACCTTCCCAACGATAATCTCCAATTTTCTTATCGGACTGCCCGTAACCCTTAAGGTCGAAGGCATAAACATGGTATTCTTTTGCTAAATCTTGTATTTGATAGTGCCAAGTATACCATGACTCAGGAACTCCGTGTAAAAATACGATTATTTCTGCCTTTGAAGGTCCGGCTTCAATATAATGCCATCTTATTGACTTAGCTTCAACGAATCGATGGGTTATCATGATATCTCCTAATAATTCTGTATCTCCGTCTTGATTATACCTTCTATTGCGATAAAATAATTTTGTATTAATTCGACCGCCAATTAGAATTCCCATTATTGCTGCTATGATATAAATCCATAAAAATCCCATATCTATCAAGAGCCCTAATTGAAAATCGACACTTAAAATTGTGCTAGAGAGTAAATCAATTATAAATATCAATCCAACTGCGATAGCACCCATTAAGACTATTCCAAGCCAGTTTATTTTTAACACCCAAATAAAGCCCCTAAACGTAACGAATCCAATTTTTCCTTGAAATTCCTCAGAATATATATCCACTTTTTTCTTCATATTTATCTTAACCTCATCTTTTTAATCTAATTTTAAAGAATAACTAACTTTCAAATTTTTTCCCATCAGTGTAATTTCCCGGATCTGAGGCATTATTGGGATCAAACTCATATTTGAGTGCTCTCATCCATATTTGATAATTACTCGCAATCGGCCCAAGAATATCAGCGGGATTAGCTCCTTCCATGTCTCCCATTCCAAGCCCAATTCCTAGTGGATAGATTTTTGCAGCATCAAGAACTGATTCTAGATATTTACATGCAGCCTTTCGAGATTCAGAATCAGTGATATCGTACATGAAAAGCTCTTCAAGATGACTGAATGTTCCTTGTTCATAAGGGTTGCCCCACACGTTATCAGCACGATCATCTACAATCCCTCCAGTGTCAATTATATTCTGTTTAAGCTTCTCACCAATCTTGGCTCCCTCAACACACCAATCCCAGCTACCCAACGCCCCAAGAGATGTATGAAATCCGCCTCCCGCTCTAAATACTCCTCGCATATTTTGACTATTTTTTACAATAGCCATAAAAGCAGTTGCCTTAAGGGGTTTTAAATTTATCATTTCATTGATCTCACCGTTAGTTTTTTCGATTATATACTTTAGGACTTTTTGTTGATACTCAAATTCTTTTTCATTAGATGCCATTGTAAGTATCATTAGATCGTGATCACTTCCAGTTGCTAGCGATTGAAAGATTTTATTGGAATAAAACTCTGTATTATTTGGAGCCGATCCTAGGGCTGTAATGAATCCAGCATTACGACAAAGAGCCCAGCAGATTTCTGAATGAGCAAGTAAATATCCCGCTTCTTTAAAGTCTTCCCAATCTTTCCAGTTGACAGAAAGAACGTCTGAATACTTTGGTATTTTGTTCCTTTTTAATGCATACGCCGGGGAACGTCCTTCGAATTCTAACATTTTAGGGCCAACCCAATCGTAAATCTTAATGGCTGCTTTAGTAAATACTCCCATACCTCCAAAAGCACCGAAATAACCTCTATATACTCCTCGTATACTCGGTCCAGGACCATCAGCTAGAAACCATTCAGAAGCGTCAATTTTTTTCTCAGATTTATCAAGTTGTAATGTGCCCCAAGAACCAATTTTACAAACTATTCCTTCTGGCATAACCCATTCTGCACCAAGGATATTTCTATTAGAAAAACCGTGTGAAATTCCAGTCCAGCCTTGTCCACACATGCTTGTAACTGTTACCAATTGGGATCCATTTGCTCCACATCCCGGAATATGGCAATTTAATCCGAGCTTGTGAAGCTCTACTTGAAGCATTGCACTACTTACATAAGGTTCTACTACAACAATCATATTCTTTGTATCAATGTCTAAAATTTTATTCATTCTTCTTAAATCTAGAAGAATAACTTTATCTTCTTTACCTACAGAGTTATGGACACCCCAACCAGTACTTTGTGCTTTAAATTGCAAATTATTTTCATTACAATATTTAACAATTTCAACGATTTCCTCAGTATTTGAAGGTAAAACAACACAAATTGGTCTACATACAAACTTAGAAACGCCTCCTGTATGAAGATCTGCGAGATATTGATAGGCATAATTGTCTAATAAATACTCATCTGAGTTTGCAAATTGTTTACCAACTATATTTTGCATAGCACCATGAACTTGGTTTTTATCGACTTTGCTCATTTTTTCATCATCTCAAATACTAATTGATTAATATCCATATATTTAATGGCACTGCTTGTTTCCTTCAAACTATCTTCAAAATTCGTTTTACAGAAGGGACAGGCACTTATAAGCAATTTTTCAACATTTTCTCCTTTTGAAGCTTCATTAAGAACAAATTCAGCTTCTTCAATGCGATTAGTTGATGCATTTTTAGCCATTTCAGGATAGGCCGCTTTCACACCTCCCCCAGAACCACAGCAATACGCATATTCATTGATTCGAAACATTTCAACAAAATCTAATGCACTTTTCATTCGGTTGAAAATATTTCTTGGAGCATCGTAGACACCTTTCCCTCCACGTCTATAAACTTTCGGGGGATCATATACCTTTATCTGGTTGAATACCTTCTTCATTGTTCCCTTCCATTCAGGAACAAAAGGCTCTGAACCCCTTCCTAAATGACATGGATCGTGATAAGTGATAATAGGTTTCCTTTCTAGTTCTTTAAATAGTATCTTTTTTTTTTTAATTGCTTCTTCAATAACTTCAACCATATGACGGAATTTGATTTTTTTCCATATCTGGAAATGTTCATCGTCTAAATGTCTTGGATATTCAGCAACTAACATTGCATAACATCCTGGACATGGAGTTACAACTTCTTCTATTCCCAATTCACTAAATAATTTTAAATTATGCTCGAAAAATTTTTTAGATTCTTCTACTTGTCCAGACCGATAAATAGGTGATCCGCAACAATATTCTTCTTTTGAGACTTGGAAATCGTATCCTATAGCATTAAGGATTTCAACACTAGCTTGAGCCATATCCTGTTGCCTATATGAAGCCGTACATCCTGTAAAAAATAAATTACTTGAATTAGGATTTGATTTAGCATTTGTTTTATTAATCCAATCTTGTCTATTCTCATGAGGTTCTCCATAAGGATTATTATTGTTTTCAGCAGCTTCAGCATATTTTTTATGAATAGGGTGTGCTCCTATAGTTTCTACCATATAACGACGTAAATCAAAAATAGTGTCTTCTACTTCCATTTGAGTAGAATATTTACATGAAACATCACAAGCTCCACAAAGAGTGCATTGTAAAATAGCATCCCTCATTTGTTCTGTAATCGTATTTAATCTATTAAAGAAGAGTGAAGCACTCATTATTACCTTTCCACCACCTGACCAGGGGTGGAAATACCCATAATCCATTGAACAACACACAGAAGCGAATTTAATCGATTTTATTTGAGCAAGAGGGGGCCATTTACACAAACTACAACGAGCACATGTCCAATATTCAGATTCATGCTTTGTTATTAATTCTTTACTTTTTTCCATTTTATATTTCTCATCTCCAATAGTTTTTAAAAAATTAATTGCCCTTGATTTAGGATATTATCAGGATCAAATATTCGTTTTAATTTCCGCAATCCTTCCTGAAACACTTCATTGTGGTCTGAAAATGCGAGATCGTTTATCAATGGATAGGAGCGAGAGAAAAATGCTCCATTTGAAGCAACAGATTTAGCAATATCTTTCGCAAATTCATTCACTTTTTCTAGCGCAAACTCTGGACTTTTTCCACCAAAATCAGGTCGATCTGCTAAAAGGGAAAACTCAACATTTACAGCTCTAGCTTGAATAACTGGCTGTATGTAAATATTCGTTCTTTCTGATGGAAAACCATGTTTAATAAGAATATCTTTAGCAGCTGAAAGGTGGTCATGCAGACGGTTTAAGGTAGTATTATAAAAAAGATCTACAGCTATATTTTTTTCAGAATATTTTGGATGGGGATTAACTGTGTGTCCATCAAGTATTGGCTCAACATCCTTTTGTGTTATTCCCGCAATGGAATCTTTAGCTTCTAAACCAATTTCTGAAATTGCATCATTGCAACCTGCTGTTTGATAAGCTATCTTATCTTCTGGAAAAATATCATATCCATTAATTGCATATATCAAAATATATTCTTGTAAAGCTCCACTGGTAGATGGAAAAGTCGCTTTAAATAAATTTTTATTAACTATAAATGCCTCCTCAATCCACCGCTTTTTAATAGTGGAATAAAGTATCTCTGTAAGTGGTTCAATTAAATCTGATTCTATAAATCTTATTACTCGCTTTTCCGGTATTAAATCACATTGCATTGAAACCCAAGAAACACATCCATACGATCCCTTCGCTCCCTGAATTAATCTAAATATATCTGTCTGTCCGGGTCCGAGCGGATTTGTTAATGCCCCACCAAATTTTCGATTTTCTTCAATAGTTTGTGGTCCCGCTGCCTCTCCAGTTCTAAACATTTCACCATTTCCAAAAACAACTTCCATACACAAGAGCGGATCTGAGATATCAAATTGCTTCTTTGGAATCATATGGGGTTCTCTATCTAACACAGACGCTAGCGCTGATTTTCCTGGTCGATGAAGAAATGGTGCTAATGGTCGCATTCCATGCTCCTTAAGTTTAGGGATTAATTCGTCCCATGTTACCCCAGGCTCTACAACACATACTCGATTCCTTTTATTGATAAAAGGAACATCTTTCATATTTTTTAAATCAATAATGACAGTATTATCCGTACTCACTGTATCATTTAAAAACTTAGGAGAAGTCTGACTGCTAACTATAACCACATTAATTTCTTTAATTTCTCTAAAATATCTGAATAATACTTGTATTTGTTCAGTATTTTTAGGTAAAATAGCTACAATAGGAGTCTTACTAGTTCCATCTAAAATAGGTTTACAATAAGTATCATTTAGGAAGTCCATATCAGTTATTACACTACTTCTATCAATTATTTCATATAGTTTTAGTATATCAATTGACATTTTTAATCATCTGAGTTTTTTTGAATAATCTAATATTATATATTTTACTCTTATTATATTTGAATCCATTGATAACTCGGATCAAAATACTAACAAAAAAACAAAGAAAAAAGCAATTATTAGAGTTAAAAACTCCCTTAAATATCTTTTAACTTTTGATTATAAATAAGATATAATTCATCCAGATACTCTTTTTGCCTTTCTTTCGACAAAAATGCTAACTCTTTTTTTAAAGTTTTTCTCTTTTCTTCCGGCACATTTAAATTTATCAGTTTTTCTCGAACTTCCTTAGATAAGAGACTGAAAATTCGGGCAAAATACTTCTTTACCACATTAATTTCTTCAAAATCTTTGTTATTTATTTCATCTTTAAATTTTATCACCAGCCTCGATTTATAATCATATAGTCAAAGGAAAGGAATATCAAATCTGCTATTTGACTCTTTGATATTTAGTCTTAATCAATAAAAATATAGGTTTTGACCTTAAATAATATTAGGAGACCAATTATTCGCTTTGAACTTCTTATTAAAAATACAAACTTTTAAAAATATATCTTTTTAAGAGGGTTCTCTATAATATCATTACAAAGCATTTCACTATTTTTCTAGGAAATTGATATATAAGAAAATAGCATTTTCAGGTTTTTGATAATCTATTTTGCTGGGTCAATATTAATTGCGGTCTTTTTGATCTTAGCATTTAAATTAATAAAACGGTATAAAAGTGATTTGACTGTTGTTCTAAGCAGTTTTTACGTCATCGGAGCTTTTGGTCTTATTGCAAATTTAATCTATTTTCCTCTCAGAATACCTTTAATTGTATATATACTATATTTTATTACGCTATTTTCCGTGCTATATTGCCAGATCTTTCTTGTAATATTTAATATATTACTTTATAAAAAAGAGATGGACTATTCATTTAAAAGAATCTTATTGATTACGCTATTCTACGGTATACTGCTCTTTGTCGTAATTTCTTTTCTGGGAGGTTTCGTAATTAATGGGCAAACAAATTGGAGACCCGTATTTACTTGGTGGTTTTTATTAACAATATACCTTATAATGACTCTTTGTACTATACTTCCTTTTACTTACTATCTATTCAAGCTTCATTTAATTTTTCAAGATAATACAATAAAAAATAAACTCAGACTTTGGCTTATTGGGTTTTGGGGATTTGCGATATTGATGTATGGAACATTGTTAATGAACACCTGGGATAATGATATTTATCGATTAACATGGAGTATAATCTATTTCCCCATTGCTATATGCTCGGCGTTTATTATGTATCGTGCGTGGAATCGGCCTATTTAAAAATTTTAGATAAAATCAGTTTTTAATTTCTCTATTTGCTTATTTCTTTAGTTAATAGTTAAGTATGAGTAGTTTTAGGGGATGAATAGTATATTATTAATACTAGTATCTAAAAATAATATCTACATATCAAATTCAATAATAAGTAACTTAGGATTATAATAATTATTTATACTCCAATAAATGACATTGATATAATAAAAAATTACTTTAATTACATCGGAATTTGAACCGAAAATATATTAAAAGATAATTCTTCAAAAATGATATGAATTTAACATCCCATATTTTAACCAATTCAAATGAAATTTTAAAATATCTACAAATTGGAATAAGTATACCAATTTGGCCTGAATTTCATAAATATATATTATATGATCTAGATTTTTTTCAAGCTAAATCAATAATTATTAAGGATGATGGAAATCCAATAGGAATTGTTTTAGTCTATAGCGACGATTTAGAAATATTATATTTTGGATATTTTGGAGTCATTAATCATAGTAAAAAATATGTCGTTTTTTTATTAGGGGAATTACTTAAATATGCTAAGGAAAACAATTTCAAATATATTAGAGGGCCAATTAATATCCCTACGGTTATTTATGGATGGGGTTTTATGCAAGAAGGTAGTATAGAAAGTTTATTCATAGGTAAACCTACTAATCCCCCTATTTACCAAATGCTTTTTTTTGAAAATGGATTTAATATAAGGATTGAAGAAAAATCCTGGGAAGGTTCTTATTTACGGATAAATCCTTATAGAATTGGAAAATTCGATTATAGTGACTACGAATATATCAATCCCAAAGATTGGAATGAATTATTAGAAATAAAGGACGAATTTTTAAAACTACATTCTGAAAACATGCCTTATACAGCAAAAATCACTCCTAGCATTGATGATCTCTTTTTAAATTACGCAGATTTCATTTTCAAATACGGATATAACTTTATGATTATGATCATAAAACATAAACCCACTGAAAAATTTGTTGCTGCAGGATCATGCTTACCTAATCCATTTAGAAAAGACAAAAAAGGAAATTATGACTCAATTGTAGCCTATAGTTGGGCTATTAATCCTGAACATAGAAAAAAGGGGCTAACTCTTCTAATGTACGGCGCAACATCGCTTCAAGCTTGGAAAAGGAAATTACGATACACTTCAGGACCAACAGGAGGAGAAGAAAATATTCGTTTTTCAAAATTCGCTGATTTAGTAAATTTAGAAAATTTGAGAACGCATCTGATTTTAGAATTACAAATAAAAACTTAATTTGAATTATTTGAAAAATTTATGAAAATTAAAATTTACTCTGTTCTATTATTAAATTTATAACTGATGTGCCCACGCATAATAAATCAGAAGACCTGGTGGGATTGTAAGGAAAACTACGACAAAATTCCATATAAAATTAAAAGTAGTGTTTGTTTGAGTATTGTATATTGCTGCCCCGTAAAAACTGATTGTAATTCCTAAAAAACCTATAAAAAATATTTTTAATTTTTTTTTTAAATCCTTGTCTTCAAAGTTATTATATACTCTTAAAAAGAGAAAAATAAATGGTATAACAATTACACATGTAACAAAAATATAGAGAAAAATAACAAGCGACCAACTCCAAACGGGTATCCAGTTTGTATCTTCATTAAGCGTTATTGTTCCACCAAAATTAAGCAATATAAAAGCAGTTATGGCATACGCAATGATAATAATATTCTGATTTTTCAACTTAAAATTCGTTTTTAGAAGATTTAATAGAAAAATTACGAGAAAAATTTGGCCAAGAAGAATCAAATAAACTGCGATGAAATAAAGTATGTAAACTAATGGGTTCACTCTAAGAAGAGGATAAATTGCTGCAAAGATAAAAGCAATTCCTTCTGATATGTAAAACCCACTTAAAGTTAATGTTAGACGGTTTTTATTTCTATTTAGTATTTTATACGCAAGATATAAAAATATGCAGGTAAATGATAGTTGGACAATATAAATTATTACTAGTCTTCCAATATCAGTTCCTTGAAATAACAATTAGAACATCAAATCTCAATAATTTTAATTATATATTACTTTTAGATTTATTAAATATTTAACTAATTGCATAAATAAATAATCTATGTTTTTTTTATTATCATAAAATTATTTTTAGTTGAAATAATAAATGGAATTACCCACTATTATTATTAAAAAGATTAGTAAAAATTTTGAAGTAATAAGAGAAATCGAATTTTAATTTTTTTCTCGAACGTACTCAATTTTTGGTTCAAAGTCCATTGTAAAGTTAAGAGTATTTAAAAGTGACTCACTCTGAGGGATTATTTGGACGTTCTCTACATTTCCTTTAAAAAAATTAAAAACAATAAAGTCTTCGAAATTTCTTGTTTCTCTATTATATTTCCAGCTTGGAACGTATCCTCTTGGCATAAAACCAGCATCATAAAATATTTTCTGATGAGTTGGATCGTAAGCTGAAACAAAAATCTCATAGTAGCGAACTTTATGCTTTTTCATGAAATACTTTACTTCTTGAACAAATAGATATAGTTCCTCTAAAGATTTTACCTTATATTGTGCTCTATCACAATTTAAAATATGAGGTGTGAAAAGAAATTCGAAAAAGGAATCTGAATGCTCATAATAAAACGTAACTTTTTCATAGCTCATTTTATATGGTTTAACGGTAAATTTCATTTGTTTCTTTAATTGATGTAGTCTTTCAGAATCTAACTCGATTTTTGGATTTTTATATTTAACATCTAATAATTCAAATTTTGATTTTGAGTATAAGTAGCAGTATGATGCCTTTGTAAGAGTAGTAGGATTATTCATACAATGAAGTTTTTTCAACGCCTTTTCATCATACATAATGGTTAAAATCGTTGATTCAAGCCGATTGAAAAATCTATCTTTATTGGGAAAAAATGCTATTGGGATTAATCCACACATCGTTCCCATATATTGAGTTATTGTATGAGCCGTACGAATTTCACATGACCATACTAAGATTTTGTTTTTATATTTACTTAATATGGCGTACATACTTCCAATTCCAAGTTTTACAGTGTCTACTCGCTTTTGATATTCTCTCTTTAAGGTAAATCCATGGAAAGTGCCATGTTTTTCCTCCAAATTTATGTGATATCCATAACATCCAATTACTTCACCAGATTCAAGTTTAAAAAGTATCCAGTTAAAATTAGGATCATTTATCATCTCGCGAACTTCTTGAATGTCTGTGAATTCCTTATAAGGATAGGTGCCATTATATGCATTATTAAAAATCTCGGGTATTTCTTTAGCTTCTTCAGGCTTAGCGATTTGAAGATAAGGAACTTCTTTATTTATTTGAGAGCCAATTTTTAATTGAAAGTCTAGATACATACCATTTTGAAGATCGGGAACTAAAAAATTATCAAAAGTTTCTACAAACTCATTTATGGAATTAGGAAATAAATGCTTAACTGTTATTATTGGTTCTATTTGTAAAGATTCTAATTCCGTAGTATTTCACTTTCCAGATTTTTTATCAAAATTTGTGTACAAAAATATTGTATTCTACATTTTACTATGTTTACACCCTATATAAATAATTCATATTTCTCGGGTGAAATTCGTGAAATATCTTCGTGAAACTTTGGTTTTGGATAAAGATGTAAAATTTAGTTAAAAAAGTTTCACGAAGATGCACTATTTCACGATCATTTCAAGGGAAAAAAACCATATAAAAATAATAATATTTATATAGATAAAAGCAAATATTATCTTGAAGGAGGAAGAGTATAAAACTAAAAAAATATAGAGAATTGATACAAAATGCAAGTAAGTAAACTAGAATTTGAACGGGAATTTGATCGGGCAAAAAAATATTTAGAGAATAGAGACGATTTAAGTGCAGTACGAGACTTAGAGATATTAGCAGAAAAAGACAAAAACAATTATGAGATATGGCTCTATCTTGGGATAGCCTTTCGTCGGATTGAAAATTATGAGAAAGCAATAGAATCGTTTAGAAAAGTAACTGAACTACAAAAGTCTAATGAGGAGGCATGGGGTCTTTTAACAATCACATTAATTGATCAAGGGAATAAAGATAAAGCTAGAAATGCTCTTGAAGAAGCGGCACGGTTAAATCCTTCAGATGAACAGATTCTATTTTTGCGTGATAACTTAATTCACACATATACGAAATTTGGTCCCTTCTTTTAATTTTGAAGAAAATGATTTAGTGTTGAAAATCTCTTTTTAATTACCATTTAAAATAAGTATATCCAAAATCATTGAGTTATCGAAAGATTTATACAAAAGAATTAATCCTAGAAAAATTCAGGGTGCTTTTTTTCGATATTATGTAAGGTACTCGTTAGAGTGAAAAGGTATTTCTCGTTTCGATATTCGTTTATTGTCTCAGACATTTTCTCTAGTAGGTGATTAGCCAGTTCTATATCATCGTTTGTTACGGTTTGCGTCTTTTTAAAAATTATGTCGAATTCTTCCTCGAACCACCGTAATTTCTCGGTGAATTCCTTTTTTTCCTCTAATATTACATCATCATCTTTATAAGTTAGAGTCATATGTCTCCTCAACCATGGTGTAAAATAATAACGAGTTTTTATTATTAACACCATATTAGTTATAGATTTCATTTTTAAATGTTCACTATTCGATGGTTTTTCGGGATAGTAATAGGAATAAAAAGAATTGTACTCAAAATTTGTGTGAAAAAAAGAGCGAGCTACTAATTTAAAAATTAAGTAAGAAATATTTATTAGAAACGCAAAAAATTAGCCAATAGACTAAAAATATTTAATATTAATTTGAAATATTTAAGGAAAATAGAGGATATTCACGAAGATGATGCGCAATTCGTACGTGATCTTATGGCTCAGTATTTCCTCTATTTTGATAAGGGGGGAAGGAAAATACCCTCTGAAGGAAAGGCATACGAAGAGGCCGTCTCAGAGTTTCTTGGATTTCTATATGAATTTGAAAAGGATATCTTAATTGACCACAAAGTGAAGGGGCGTATCCGCAAATTACACCTGCATAGTTGGTTTACATACCTTCTCCCATTTTGGATTAGAGACATAGTAATGACCAAAAGAATTCATGGTAACTCTAAGAATAAAATAATCGAATCCATCAATAAATTTGCTGTTCATAACTTACTTGCTCCAGATGAAATAGATCCTTGCGGGAGCCCTTTAGAAGATCTACCCAATTGGTATTTGAATATCATTCCCGAGTCAATCGGACTTCTTTCCAAGCTTAAATACTTAGATCTTGGGGGTAATCATCTAACTATACTCCCAGAGTCAATAAAAACTCTTAAAAGTCTAAGAGAGTTGAAACTAAGTTTCAACATGTTTAAAGACTTGCCTGATTGGTTAGCAGATCTGCCTAAATTACGTCGTTTAGATGTAAGCTGTAATCCTCTCAAAACCGTCCCAAATTGCGTAATCAAGATAGCCAAGAAAAGATATGCCCGTTGTCATAACGATGTGCCTTATGAAGAAGCAATCATATTGGGTATATTAGACATTCTTTCAGGGGACATACTTTTAAAATTAGAGAATGACCAATTTCCAGATGGCGATTACGCGCGTAATTATAAAGTTAATGAGGATGGACACATTTCGCATATTTATATGTATCAAGAGGGTGTCTTGTTTGAGTTTTTTCCTGAGCAACTTTGTGATTTGGTCGACCTTGAAGAGTTATACATCATAGATAATGCAATTACTAGCCTCCCTGAATCCCTTTCCAAATTAAAAGAACTTAAAGTTCTTGATTTATTTTCATATAGAAATTATAATTTGGACGATTGGAGAAGTGAGGAATTTAAAATTCCGGAGTCGATCTTTCCGTTTTTGAAAAATCTCGAGAAATTTCGTTATGAATACAATGTTTTAAAGAAGCTTGGACTCGATAAAAGGAATTAATTGTCACTTCCTTTTAAAATTTAAGCTTCAAACACCATCTTTAGGAAGCCTTATCGTGAATGTGGAACCTTGATCCCTTCCCTTGGATTCCACAAAAATCTGACCTCCATGTAGTCCTACAATTTCTTTAGATATGTATAGTCCAAGCCCAGTACCTCCAATCTCGACATCCATTTGTTGACCATATCGTTCAATTTTTCCAAACTTTTTAAAAATCTGCTTTTTTTCTTTTTCGGTCAATCCAACGCCAGTGTCTTTTACAGCAAAATCTACAAAATCGCCGTTTTCTATTGAAATAACATCAATTTTGCCATTTGGGGGGGTGTTCTTGATAGCATTTGAGATAATGTTGGTAAATACTTGATTAATTCTAAGTTTATCAACTTCTAAATATAATTCATTTGGAAGGTCTGTTTGTATTGAGAGATTTCGATTTTTTGATAAGAGTGTCATGTCGTCTATACATTCCGATATTATCTCTGTTATATTTTCTTTTGATGTATGTAATTCCAATTTCCCTGATTCTATTCGTGAGACATCGAGTAAGGTTTCAATTAAAGTTTTTAACTTTTTTCCGCCTCTGTATATCATTTCAATAACTTCTAAACTATCATCACTGAATTGATCAATATAATAATCGAGAAGCATTTCAGAACCAGAATATACTGAAATCAATGGAGTTTTTAATTCGTGTGAGATTCTTGTTAGGAGGTTGCGCCTAATTCGATCAAGTTCCGATAACTTAATATTTTCTTCTACGATTAGTCGTTCGGCCTCTTTTTTATCAGTAATGTCATCTAACATTATTAATTTAGCAGATTTATCTTGGTAAGCAATGTTCTTTAAGTATACTTCAATCCACTTGACTTTTCCTGATTTTGTAATAAATCTTAGGGAAGATGATAATACTGAATCAGACTCACTGGGCTGTTCTTTTTGAATTAATTTGATGGCTGATATTAAATCTTCAGAATGAATTAAAGTTTTTAGTTGCTCAATAGAATTATTTAACATTTGTTTGATGGGATATTCCGTAATAATAGCTACCGCTCTATTTATATACTTAAAAATATTATCTTGTAAAATAACAATTCCCATCTGTGATTGTTCCGCAATTGTCCGAAATTTCTCTTCCGACTCAATTAATTTCTGTTCGGCAATTATCTTTATGGTAATGTCGCTATAAGTCACTAATATTCCCACCGATTTTCCCGATGAGTCGTGCATTGGAATACGATCTATTTCAAACCAAATTTTCGTTCCATTGTTGAGCACCCATTCTTCTACCGTATTAAATTGTGCAATATCTGAATTTATTGCATAATTTTCACGTTCTCCCAGATATCTAATCCGCTCCTTATCGATTAATAATTCAGAGTCCGTGCTCCCAATTACGTATTGAGGGTCTTCAGCTCCTAATAATTTAGCATAATTCATATTACAGCCTAAATACATAAGATTTGTGTCTTTCCAAAAGATGTAGTCCGGAATATTATCCACTACTAACTGAAGCATCTCGTATGATGACTTAAGCGCTTCCTCATATTTTTTAGGGTTAAATAGCTTCCAAAAACGGATTTCTGGAATAGATTTAGTAATGTTCTTTAGTATTATATCTTTTTCTTTTAATTTTTGCTTAAGTTCTTTAATGGTTTTCTTTAAATCTTTAACAGAGTCTTTAGCAGATTCTTTCTGCTTTTGTTGAACAGATACCAAAAATATCCCTTTTAAATTGAAATAATATTATTTCTCTACATCTATATTATATTTCATTTTTATAAATGTGAGGTTAAATGTGAGGTATTTTGCTCCATTTTGACATAAATTTCTAATTGAATTGAAAAAAACCTTGATTTCACAAAAATAAGTTATTTACTCAGAAATTATTGGAAGAGAAAAGAAAAATTTACTACCTTTATTTCTTCCTTCGGATTCAACCCAGATCATTCCTCCGTGAAGTTCTACAAGCTTTTTTGAGATATATAAGCCTAATCCGGAGCCTTCAATATCAATATCCCATCCTTTTCCATAACGCTCAATCTTCCCGAATTGATTGAATAATTGATCCTTTTTTTCATCTTCTGTAATTCCAATTCCATTATCTTCTACAGAGATAATATAATACTTTTTCTTTATTTCTGTACTGATGGTAATAATACCCCCAGGAGGAGTATATTTAATTGCGTTTAACAATAAATTCGAAATTACTTCATAAATTCTCTCTTTATCAAAATTACACGTTAAATATTCTTGGATCTGAAGATTAATTGTTTGTTTTCTTAATATTGACAAGCCCTCTAATTCTTTCACACAAAATTTAATCAAGAAAGATAAGTCTTCAGTAGTTTTATTTAATTTTAATTGGTTTTGGTCTAGTCTAGAACTTTCTAAGAGTGAGTTTATTAATCTTTCCAGACGGTTACTTCCCTCCTTTATTTCTCCTAAAATTGAGATAACATCCGTATCAAACTTAGAACTATGAAGTGTCAGTAATAGCTCTGTAAATCCTTTAATTGAAATAAGGGGTGTTTTTAACTCATGAGAAGTTCTAGAGAGTAAATCAGACTTCAATTTACTTTGTTTTTCTAAGTCTTGCTGGACTTGCCATCTTCTTTCTTCAATTTCTATGGCACCACAGATTGAAAATAACACTAACTTTACTTTATGGGATACTACTGGACGTTCTCTATAAAAGACGCAGATAGCACTATTGAATTCTTCTTTTGATTTAATAAGCTTTCCATTACATCCTATTATATTATAATTTCTTATAAATTCATCATTATTATAAGTGGATTCATTTATATCGTAAAATGTTTGAATATAATCATGATTTTCATTAAATAATTCACTAATTAAGAGATTTTTTTTAAATTCCTCAGAGTCATAAATCCTTATTTTTTTATCACTTGACAACACCTGATATTTAATAGTTCCCTCTTGCATTATTTTACGACAGTATAAGACAACACTGGCATCTAATAATTTGTTACAGGTTTCTATTAACATTTCGATATTATTTTGAAAATCTGTAGTAAAGCTTAGAAAATTAATGTTTAATTCATATATCAATTTCTCATACATTTTTTTCTCTGTAACATCTTCTAACCAAACTCGAAAACCTATTATTTCTTCTTTTTCATTGTAATTATTAACTCGATTACCACCAAGCCACTTTAAATTCCCTGTCTGGTCATAAATTCTTAATTCTAATTCGTTTATAATGGAAGTGTCATAAAACTTTTTAACATCTTCAGGATGGATGCTCTTTTCAAATATCTGCTGATCTAAGTACGAATCCTCTTCAAAGCCAAGGATATTTAATAATTTTGGATTAATATAGTTAAGTTCTTTATTAATTAAATCAAACTCTAATATTCCTATTGAGGAAGTTTCCAAAAGATTCCTATATTTTTTCTCACTTTCTAGCACTGCTTCTCTTGCTCTTTTTTGATGTAAGTATTTCCAGACATCATCCATAAATAGTCTCAGCTGATGTATATCCGATTCATTGTATTCAGATTCTTTATTCATCACACAAATGACAGCTTCAATATTATTTCTATCCAAAATTGGAATTGTTAAATATCGAATAATTTTACCATCTGTATTCTTATCGCAAGTACTGAATTTTTTCAATCCAGTATACTCATTAACAATAACCGCTTCTCTTGCGAGAACAGCATCTTTCCATAAGCTAGATTCTTTCAGAGAAAAGGTGTGTTTTTCTTTAATTAGACAATCAGGATCGGATTGGTTTGAACAAGAGCAGAATTCTAAAGACATGATATCCATATTCATAAGCAATAAGCATCCTACGCTACTTTGTGTAAGCTCAACACTTTTTTGTGCCACATAATCAAAAATTTGTACTTCTGAAACATCTCCCATTTGACTTAATTTAAGGAGTGCTTCAAGTCTAGCCTCATTCAACTGTAAAATATCTTCTGAAAGTTTTCGATCTGTTATGTCTCTCATTATGATTTCAATTAAAGTTGTAATCCCCGTTTCGACAAATGACGCTTGCAGACTAACCCATATAAAATGGCCTTTTTTATCATATAGCTTAATTTCTATGGGTTGTATGTATCCTTTTTTTAGTAACTCTTTATTCTTTGCAATGAAAGTAGAACGTGCATCAGGAGTGAAATTAGGAAGTTCAAATAGTCCTTTACCGATTAAATCTTGTTTTTCATAACCAGAGAAATTTTGGAAAGCAGTATTGAAATCGATAATCTTTCTGGATATATCAACTAAACATATCATATTAGGGGAGCTTTCGAATAAGTGACGATATTTTTCCTCCGAATCTATTAATTTATCTTCAGACACTTTGCTTTCAGTAATATCAATTAACATTATAAATTCGGCGTAATTGCCTCCGTAGGGAATAGTTTTAGTAAAGACATCATACCACACATTGTGACCAGATTTTTTTATTCCTTGAACTTGAGTGTGACTAATTTGAGTCTGCCCTTCAAATTCTTCTTGTTTTTCAGATATCTGTTTTGCTACCAGAGTTTTATCATAAGGGTGAAATATATTTAAGAAATCTTTTTGACTCCAATCTTTAATTTCTTCACTTTTAAATTCAGTTATTTCAGCAAATCGCAGATTATGATATTTTACTAGTTTGTCTTGTAAAATTGCTATCCCCATAAAAGATTGTTCCGTTATTATCCTAAAAATGTCTTCTGATTCCTTTAACATTTGTTCTGTATTTTTTCGCTTAGTAATATCAATTGCTGTTATTAATCCTGCGGGTTTTCCCATATAATTGAAGGTTTGCACAAATAAGTCTATCCACATTATTTCACCCGATTTTTTCAGGCATCTAATTTGAAAGTAATTTCTTATCCCTTTTACCCCCAGTTGCTTTTTATTTGCTATATCTTCTACTAATTCT
>SDBS01002376.1_pt1 | contig 18834 bp, 34 predicted proteins | sample 2277091 | NCBI WGS metagenome assembly SDBS01 (sample SAMN10404972, study PRJNA504765) | marine sediment metagenome | isolation source: marine sediment core GS10_PC15, 163 cmbsf | place: Arctic Ocean: Southern Knipovich Ridge | collected 2010 | reverse complement strand
AGGTGATGGTGAGCCTGATTGGGTTCAGTTGCCTTCTGGTCTATGGGTAATAGACTTTGATAATGTAGATGATACAATAAAAATTCCCCACCACGACTCCTTTGACGTGACTGGAGACTTTACTTCAGAAGCTTGGGTTAAACTAAATACTGTAAATGTTGACCGCTCAATAATGGATAGGTGGAAAGCCCCTTCTTCAGCAGATAAAAACTTCAAGCTCAATGTATTTAATACTAATCCTAGACTACTTGTCCGAAATGCCGCTAACGATGCCGAAACTGTCTTTACAGGAGCTACTGTTCTAGCAACTTATACTTGGTATTATATTGTTGGAGTAAATGATATTGACGGCTTAATGCTCCTCTATGTAAATGGTGTAGTAGACTCCAATACCGAGGCAGGATTAGAAAGTAGAGTATCTGCTAATGGATTGTGGCTAGGAACGCTATCGACTATTCCCTTTAATGGTCAAATTGTTGGAATGCGGCATCATAGCCGAGCCTTATCAGCCGAGTATATAGCAGCTCGCTTCCAAGCTACAAGGCACTGGTTTGGAGTATAACCGAAGCGAGGTTGAACTAATGGCAAGAACAGGAAAATGTGCTAAATGCGGAAGGATTAGGGCGTTAGTGAAGAACCATAAGGACGGCAATCATAATAATAACGACCCATCAAATATAGAATATATCTGTGATGAATGTCATGCGAAATATCATCATTATCCCAAAGGGCAAAACAGGGGGATATCTATAAGGGGGAATTAAAAATGTTATTTGATACTTGCTATTTTGACCAGAAGTGGAGTCTGTGGGATACGTGGCCTTCCTTCGGGCGAAATGTAAGAGCGTATGTAATCACGGCAGCATACAAGCTAGGTAGAGCTATTACCACGCAGAACCGCAGGGCAAATGTCATCACTACGCAGAAGCGCCGGGCTAATATCATCACAGCAGGAGGGTAGTAAATTGGCACCAGTTATACAGGAGGTGAAACTTTGATTCGTGTTCAGACAGAATTTATTAGAAAAGGGACTCTGAGGACAATCGTTTACGTCTACGATGATGACGAGGCCCTTGTCGATGCTACCACTGTGGATATTACCATCATAGACCCTGACGGCACTGCTGTTGTCAATGAGGTAGGCATGACAAAGACTTCCACTGGCACCTATGAGCATTACTACACGACCACCACCAGCATAGTTGAAGGTGATTATCAGATAGAGTGTGATATAACCGATGGCTCGTATCATACCTATGTTCATTCCCATGTCAGCTTCACGGCCGGGATAAATGAATAATGAGAGACATATCTCAAAGTTTACTCAGAGGCCAGAGAGCTAGAAGTATCCTCGGTAAGCATTTGCTTATCAGGTGTGTCTTGACCTATGGAGCCAATACCTATACCTATACGAAGACTAAGATTAAGCAGCTATCGGATATAGAGCAGATCTTCAGCCATCGATCTCAGGTAATGATTGAGGATACCGATAAGACGTTGCATGGGCTGGATCTGGAAGGTTACAAAGCTGTCATTAGTTATGGTTTGATTACCCGGGCTGGCGAAGAGTGGGTGGCTACAGCTCCCCTTTGGGTAGTAGGGCAGGATAGGGATTCTTACCGCACTCGCCTTGAGTGTAACCTTGAGCTCGAGGGAATCTTCGACCGCATGGGGAAGCACAAAGCCCGGTCTACTCTCACCCTAGAGAGCGACGACACGCAGACTGTTGAGGATCTGCTTACTGGCCTAGCCGATGGCACGATAACAGACGGCACGAATACCCCTTACTCAGATTATCCAGCATACACGATTACATTCGACTCTGGCTATGATGCTGACGGCCTGATAAATGTGTTTATCCCGGCCGACGGCTTCCGGATAGGCTTAAGGGAAACCCGGCTAGCAAAGTTTAAGGAGCTCCTGAGGTATACGGATTGTGTAGCCCGGATTGGAAACGATGGAGAAATACATATCTTTATCCCGACTACCTCAGGCACTACCTATGATAACGAGTATACCTTAGTCCAAGGCCGGGATTATCATAACTTCTTTAATAAGCGCTTCCGGAGAAGGATAGTCTCCCCGAACTATATTACCTTTACAAGCTATGATGATACATACACCGGCTTTGCTAAGGATGCTAGTGCTGACCTGACCGATATGCAAGAGTATGAGGATCACAAAGCCCGGCTTGTCAGTAATGCACAAGGCACAGCGTTATCCGGAGCCCTGCTTTCTAAGCATCAGATGGCAGCTGAGAAGGGAGCCGGCGTTCTCCCCTTTGTCCACTTCGGGCAAGAGATATACGACTATGTGAACTTCGTTGACGCTAGGGCAGGAGATAACCGGGCTGGCAATGTGGGCTCCATCAACAAGTTTTATAGAACGGATACACCTAACCCGCAGTTTAATATGAGCCTTGGTTTTGGCAGGATACCTCTTGGCGTGGCAGCCTTGCAGGGATTGTCTGCTGAAACTGGAATCACTGCTGCTAACTTGCTACCCCTCTTAGATAAGGCTTATTCTTACATAGAGCAGATACTCGATATCTTAGCCGGCAAGGTAGATATCGACGTAATGAACGAGACTCTCATTGCTCTCTACGAGGATGCTTACTTCAGGAAGCTGACTGTTAAAGATAGGTTAAGAATACCTTTTGGAGTAAACAAATATGGCTGAAAGGGTTCTCTTGGAACTGATAAGTATGGGTAGGTGAGATGGCTATAGGAGATATTATCGGAGAAATTGCTTCCCTTGATTTTGATACGGCTGGAGGCGTTCTCCCCAAGATTATTCATGTTTCTGGGACCACTTACGCTATTGCCTATCAGGGCTCCGGAAACGATGGCTATCTAAGAACTGTTAGCATTAGCGATGATGGAGCTACCTTAGCAGTAATTAGCGTTTTGGAATTTGATACTACCAACGGTGCTGCTCCTTGGATAATCCATATCGCAGGCACAGTCTATGCTATCGCTTATGTTGGGCCCGGTGCGAATGGAACGCTTAAAACCTTCAACATTTCTGATGATGGCACTTCCATTACTCTTATACAGACTTTTGTTTATGAGTCAGGTGCCACTATTATTGAGCCAGTCATTGTTCATATTTCTGGCACTACTTATGCTATATTCTATGGAGGACCAGATAATGATGGCTGGATAAAGACGGTAACTATCCAAGACGACGGCACGATTACGGGAGAAATTGCTTCCTTGGAGTTTGATGCTACTTTCGGTTTATACTCTGACCCCATTCATATTTCCGGAGATGTCTGGGCGATTGCTTACACTACTACTGGCCCAAACGGACCTGGTAGGATTAAAACTTTTACAATCACTAGTGCAGGTGCAATCAGCGCAATCGCTTCTTACGATTATGACACCAACCAGACAAGTGCTCCAGACATCTTTCATATCTCAGGCAATGTGTATGCTATTGCCTATGGCGGTCCTGGCTTTGACGGTTGGCTCAAGATAACTGTCATCGACAATGACGGCACTCTTGGAGGAACTATTATTGACTCCCTAGAGTTTGACCCTACCTATTGTAGTAATCCTTGGGTCATTCCTATCTCAAGCAATGTTTGGTGCATTGCCTATACTGGACCTGACACTGATGGTTGGCTCAGGACAATTAAGATTGAAGACAACGGAATTATCACTGGAGAGCCCAGCTATTTTGAATACGATGAGGCTACAGGCAGATATACAAGTATGCTGCACATTTCCGGAGATGTCTACGCTATAGCCTATCTTGGTCCGGGTAATGATGGTTGGCTCAAAACAGTTGAAATTGTCACTGCTGCTCTACTTCCAGAATCAGCAGTTGGTTATATTTGGGAGGAAGACACCAAGACTCATATCGTAGTAGAAGATAGATTCGAGAAAAGCTTCGAGGGTTCGCTTGTCGCTGCTGGTTCTAACCCAGAAGGACAAATCTTCACAGAGGATAGTTACTTCCACGCCATAGACGAGGAAGGCGATGAGCGTAGAACTGAAGGAGCTGTTACGGGTGATACTGGTCCTAAAGGCACGCTTTTTACCGAAACTGCTAGGCTTCACATTATAGACGAGAATAGTGATGAGCGTTACATTTGAAGGAGCTTGATTATGTTGGACTTTCTACAATGGATTGGAGCAATAGGGGGAGTAGGTGCTGTCTTCGCTGTTCTGATGTTCTTTGTCTATCGGCAAACGATTAAGCAGATGCGCGAGGATAGAAAGTTTATGGAAGAGCGAATGGTGAAACTCTCCGATGACTACAATGAGCGTACGCAAGAGACTAACAAGAGTAGGGATGAGAACACGAGGATTCAAACAGAGTTATATACTTGGCTTAAAGCTAAGAATGGTAGTAAGACATAGAACTCTAACCCTTGCCAGACCGCACAGAACCGACTTCTAATGGCATAGGGGGCGTAAAAGAATACATTGTTATGGACGGCACTTAATGTGCCGTCTTTTTTTATTGGTAAAAATATACTTTAGTGCTCCTATCTATGGGGGCTTGACAAGGTGGAGTATGTGTGCTACAGTAGGAGCATGGGTAATATATTAGAGGAAGTGAAGAGGATTCAAATAGACCGGGGGCTCACCGATAGCCAGATAGCGGAGCTACTAGGTTATAGGCAGCGAGAGAATTGGACGAGGATTAAAGGTGGGAGGGCGCCGGCGAATAAAGTATTCCGGATGAGGGCAAGGGAGGCTTTCCTGGAGTTACGCCCTACCCCTACTCAAACACAGCAGGACGGCGCTAAGAGGGGTGTGAAGGGTATCCTTGATAGAGTTCTCCTGAAGGTCAAGAAGTTCGTATAGTTAGATAGGGGGTAAGCTATAGATGCCGAAATTCTGCTGTAAACATTGTGGAGCCATCCACGAAGCCGTGCCTTTTTGTTATGGGCTTACTATTGGTGGCTGGCCTACACTATTACTTGCCCGGTCTGCGGTGATACGCACGACTTTCTACGCGAAGAGCCATTCCCTACTGATGTAGATATAGACTTGGAGAATATACCGAACCGAGTAGTTTAATAAGTGAATAATCTTGCTAGTCGCCCTGCATAATTTATCGGAATAACCGGGTGGAAACTTCCGAACTAGCAAGAGTTCAAATAAAAGAAAGGGGGTGAACGATGCCGAAGCCTAAAGACTTCACTGAGTCTGCCGTTAAACTCTGCAATCCGGAGCCGGTCAAGGTTCTGCTTGAGAAGCTCTCCACTGCTCAGTCCTTAGTCAACTCTTTAAGCGAAGAGCTAGATGCTAAGAATGGGCCACTCGTTAAGAAGATAACCAAGCAGAATGAGACTATAGCTAGCTTACAGCTTGAGATCCGGGAAGCAGTAGAAGAGCATGGCAGTTATCAGGACCTTGACGGCGAGAGATACGCTATCAAGTATGCCCGGAAGACCGAGGGATATAACCTCGAGCCTTTCAAGACTCAGTTCCCGAAATTTGTAGAGCTGTGCGTAAAGGAAACACTTGACGTCCGGGCGCTCAAAGGCCAGATCAAGGGCAAGCTCATTACCGAGCAAGAGCTAATAGACGCCAGCGTTCTGGAATACTCAGAGACTTATGCGTTTTACGTGAGGTAATAATGTCAGAAGAAATTACACAAGAGAGGGTGGAAGAGTGTGCTGGTTATATGACACAACTTTGTGTGGTAATGAATAAGCTTGACTCGGAAGTTCTCGAGGCAATGTTGCGAGACTTGAGTAGAGGCTCGGCGGTAGGACCGTTAATGGATCCGACTCGTTGGAGAGACGAAGATCTATTCGATAAGGCACACAAGACAGAGAAGGTTCTCCGGGCTATCCAAGCCTTCAAGAAGGAAGTTAAGGGGATAGGGTTTTTCAAGTAAGATGCACTATTATCCGCAGGACTCTAGTAGTGCCAATCTAAAAAAGTTAATCAGCCAAAACTGCTGCTCGGTTTGTGGCAGGGAAGTCAGAGCCTTTATGGATGAAGAGAAGAAAGTATACATAGCCTGCTCCGGTGGCATACATGAAGGCATAGCAAGGGAATACAAACCACCAATAGAAGACTACAGAAGTAATATAAGAAAGGAGGTAGAATTGGAAGAGAAACATGGGCGAGAAACAGCACTAGCACTATCGGGTGTCCCCAAGCAGGGGCAACTTACTGAGAAACAGGCCATGACAATCCTGAAACTCCAATACCCCGGTGTCCCGAACAATGATATCGTCAAGACTGCCATCTTCTGCCGAGACTTTGGGCTTCATCCACTGGCTAACGAGGTTTATCTTATCCCATTCAAGAAAAAGTGGAAGGATGCTCAGAATAAATGGCACGAAGAGGAAAGGCATGTTATGGTAGTGGGGATCCCGGCAAGCCGGAAGATGGCACACGCTCTGAAGGGGGACTTCTCTTTCCTCGACGACACGCCCCGAGCTGCCACTGAGGAAGAGATCATCAAGCAGTATGGCAAGGATAGCGAGGAAGCTAGAGACAATATCATATCAGTTACCAAGCTTGAGGGCGTGGGCGGTAACAAAGCCATTGGTTTCGGCCTATACCCTAAGAGTGAGAGCCCTTATGGAATGGATAAAGGTAATACTCGCCGGAATATGGCTAATATCCGGTCCGAAAGGCAGGGTATGGATAGGTTACCTGGTAAGCCTCTGCCTCGATATGAGGTTGTCGACACTGCCTACGTTGAGGGTGTGGGCGAGGTAGACAAAAAGACCGGTGAGATAAAGGAACAGGTAGAGGGAAAGCCTGTCGAGGGTGAGTTCCGGGAAGTAGCGGAAGAGGAAGAGACTGAGTTGCCACCGGAGCCAGAGCCGAAGCCGGAACCTGAACCCGAGGGTGAGAAAGATGAGACACTTGTTACTGCTTCACAGGTGAAACAACTCAAGGAACTGATGTCCTCAGCCGGTAAGGATTTGGCAGCACTTGGTCAATACTGCAATGCCAAGAAGTTGTGGAAGATCCGGGATCTTAAAAACCTGAAGAAGTGGCAGTTTGATGAGCTATGTAAAGCCTTTGAGGAAGGCATTATATAGGAATAGTTTACCCCCTGATTACCCGGGCAGGAGTTAGCTTTCCTGCCTGGACATGAGAGGATAAGCAGATGAAAGAGACACCTATAATAATGTCAGGCAATCACCCGAAGCTAATCCTTGATGGACTCAAAACTATGACTCGGCGAACTCAAGGGCTTGATAAGATTAACAAAGAGCCTGATAAATGGCGAGCAACTCCTACACTTAACCCCCTAGTAACTGGTTTCTATACATTAGGGCATCCGCAGGAGATAGAAAGAGTTAAATGCCCCTATGGTCAAGTAGGCGATATATTGGTTATTAAGGAGACGTGGGCTACCGAAAACCGCTATAACCACCTGAAGCCTTCACAAGTCCCCCGAACCGCTAAGATATGGTATTTGTGTGATGAGCAATATGACCCTTTCATAATGGGTATAGCTCGCCCCAGTATGTTTATGTGTCTTTGGATGAGCGGAGCTAGACCCGTGATTACTGAGGTTAGAGTGGAGAGACTAACTGAAATATCTGAGGAAGATGCGGTGGCAGAGGGAATGACAGGTAGGCTTTACCAAAAAGCGACAGGTAGCCTTATGTCCTGTGCCTATGATGTCTTTCACTGGTATTGGGACTCCCTCAATGCCAAGCGTGGCTATGGGTGGGATACTAATTGCTGGGTGCGGGTAATAAGTTTTAAGGTGGTTTAATGGCAAAGAGAAAAATACAGGCAAGGAAGCAGAGGATAGCTACATGGGGGCACTCGGATGGGTATTCCCATAAACATAGGCTTCATGGAAAGAGATTAGATGGCAAGACCTAAGAAGCAGACAGTCGATTACTTCCCTCACTTCTGTAATAGCAGTAAGTCGCTGTTCATTATTCAAACTCAGCATGGGAACGACGGTTATGCTTTTTGGTTTAAGATATTGCAGCTCCTTGGCAAGTCTGAAGGACACGTTTTTGACTACAATAACCGGGATAATTGGCTGTTTCTGCTAACAGAAACCCATGTGCCTGAAGACAAAGCCTTTCAGATACTCGAGACTCTAGCCTCAGTAGGTAGTATCGATAAGGAATTGTGGCAAAAGAAAATAATATGGTCGCAGAACTTCGTTGATAATGTCGCTGACGTATACATACGCCGGAAGGTTGGCCTGCCTAGACGACCGGGATCTCTACCACTGGAAGATTACCCTCATGCTATAACTGAGACTGATGATCTTAAGGTTGCCGGCATGATCAGGTATTATGAGGACGAGCTTGGGCGTATGCCTACTCCGCCCGACTTAGAGAACATGGTTGATTATGCAGATAACTACCCGGACGGATGGTTTGAGAAAGCCGTCGACGAGGTTAAGAATAGCCCGAAGACTATCCGCTCTCCCATGAGCTACATTGAAAAGGTAATGGAAAGTTGGAAGGTAGAGGGGGTTAATCCGCTTGAGACAGGAAGGAAACCTAGAGCACATAAGCAGCAGTCTACCAAAGCATCAGATCTCAAAGAAAGCGCCGAAGCACCACTTAGATAATGAGCCGGTGGTAGTAGAAGCTGTCTGCCCTATATGCAAGGGGGCCGGCTTCTTATATGCCCGGCGTGAAGACGGCTCAGTAGACTATGGCAGTGTCATAGGCTGTGAGTGTAAGCGTGAAGAGCGCGAACGAGAACGCCGGAAGTCCCTTCTTAAATACTGTAAGCTCCCCTTCGGATCTGAGAAACTGACCTTTGATACCTTTGACCTAGATAAGCGCTGGCCTAGTCTCGCTGAGGCTAAGAAGGTAGCGCTCGAGCTAGCTGAAGAGACTACAGATATCCGGTGGCTTACTCTCATGGGCGAGGTAGATTGTGGGAAGACGCACCTTGCCATTGCTATCTGCCGGAAGTGGCTCGAGAGAAGTAAGCCTGCCCGGTATGTCTTAGTTCCTCTCATGCTCGAAGAGCTCCGGAGTGGTTACAATAAAGAGGGAGAGCAATCCTACGATACGAAGCTACAATTACTAATGAGAGTAGACTTGCTCGTTCTCGACGACCTCGGCGCTCAAGTGCCTACACCTTGGGCTATGGAAAAACTGATGATGATTATAGATCACCGGAGCGTGAATGGTTTACCTTTAGTAGTAACTACTAACAAGAAGCTGACGCAACTTCCCGGTGATGATGAGAATAGAATAGGTAGCCGGCTAATGAGGTTCCCGGCCAGCAAGAGGATTACTATTGAAGCTCCTGAATACAGGACATGGAGGCAAACCAATGAATGAACAACCAACAGAAAACAAGTTTGCGGATGAATTGTTACGACAAGAGATACTGGAACTAATTATCCAACACGACCCCAGAACAGCATTGAGAATATATGCTAGAGTGCTATCGGGAAAAGAAACGGCTGAGATTTACGAGCGAGGCTGTGTAGTAATAGAAGAATGGGGGAAGATAGTTGATAAGATACTAGCCAAAGCCAAGAAGCAAGTAGTTAAGGAAATAGAGAAGCATCTTGGAATAGAGGGTGAAGGAAAGCTGGATGATTACTTAGCCCTAAAGGAAGAGAAATGAATAGAACAAACATAGAATGGGTGCGTAATCCAGATGGTAGTCAAGGATATACATTCAACCCCATTACAGGTTGTTTAAATAATTGTAGTTACTGCTACGCTAGGAAGCTGGCTAATGGACGGTTGAAGTCTAGGTATCTGGCAAACCACAATATGCTACCCTTTGAGGATATGGCAGACGAAGATGGTAGCGACCACTGGCAGTTTCACGACCCCTTCTACCCCCGCTTTTGGCCTGAGAGATTGATAGAGATTAGACCAGATACCAAAGCCAAGGGGATTTTTGTCTGTGATATGAGCGACCTATTTGGCAAGGGTATCCCCAAAGAATGGACACAAGAAGTGCTCGATATGTGTCAAGGACTTTTTGAGCATCGCTTCTATCTACTCACCAAGCAATCGCAGAACCTAATCATCTTCAGCAACTAGACCCAAAGGACTTGCTGGCAGTATTGCTGGAGTCTCACTGCTTCCGAGAGCAGTTCAAAGACCTACCAGCACCAAATCAGACAGCTACTTTTGCATATCAGATAGATGTGGATGCTATTAGTAAGAACTAGTGGGAGGCTAGCTATGGAAAAAGAGACTGATGAACAGGGGAACACCACATATAGGTATCCTAAATGTCCTGCTTGTGGTAGCCTCTATGCGGTGATAGTGATAACAGGTAAGTTTAAGAAGCACCTTGCGGTAGCACCGCCGACGATACACCTACCCGGACAAAACTAATCTAGGAGTAAGAGAATGGCAAGGCGTAATCCCTGCCCGGTTCCCGGGTGTCCTAACAATATAATGCTTAACTCTCCCTTCGGTGTGTGTGCCAAGCATACGCAGTTGGTCAGTGACATGAACTACTTTTTTAAGAGGGCTACTGAAGAGCAACATAAGACTAGGCGGAAGGGTGGCAGATCCGGGGAGAGGGTAACTGAAAGCGGACTAATACTACCATCAGGAGCATAATGAAGAAGTATCAGATAATATATGGTGAAAGGAGGAGACAATGGAATTATCCTATGCAGAAGATTTAGGTCATTATTGGAAAACAGGTTCTAGTTCTCCTGATACTTGGCTTGAGAGGGCAAAGAAGCTCATTCGGGAAGTGAATGGTGAGATAACAGCAGAGGGTTTTGGTTCAATAGGCACTCAGGCTGCCTACATGTTAGCCTTTAGAATAAATGATGATAAGTTCAAGGTTGTATTTCCTGTCCTATATTCTAGGGCTGGTAATACAATAGCAGCCAAGCGACAGGCAGCCACGATGCTTTATCACGATATAAAGGCGAAGTGTATGGTGGCTAGTGTTTTGGGAATAAAAGCAGCTTTCTTTAGTTACTTGATGCTACCTGATGGTAGGGTGGCAAGTGAAGTAGCTACACCTGAATTAGCACAGAACTTTTCTTTAATGTTGGGGCAATGAAGTAGAGATTTATCCTGAGCTTGCCGAAGGAGTGATATAGAACTATGAAAGAATGCGAGCACTGTGGGCGATGTTGTTTGAGTGGAATACCTTGCCTATTCGGGCAAATACTTTTTGATATTACAGAGAATAACCCTCAACGGTGTCCTGCGATAGAGCATAATGATAATGGCTATTGGTGCGGGCTTATAAGAAATCCTAAAAGATGGTTTACACCTATGGTTGGGAATGCGGATTGGAAATGTGAAGCAATGGCGGATATTGCTCGTATCTATATTGGGATAGGTGATAGTTGCGGTATGAACCCAACCAAAAAAGGCATAATGTTAAGAATGAAAGAATTTGCAAAGGCAGTGAAGTAGGTGATATAGAGTTATGATGAAAAAGAGGTTCACTTTCAAGAGTGGCTTCGGCAGCTTTCGCTTCACAGGTCGAAGATTTAACCCAGAAGTCTAGTTTGAGCGGGCAATCTACCTACGCCACGACTAGAATTGCAAGATAGGTGAGCGAGTTGGAGATTATTCTGAGTATGAGAGCCACCAAGAGACAAAGGTATAATATGGTCAAAGGATTGTTGCCCCTGTTCAACTTTGCGATTACAGATTTGGCATATCCCCTTGTCTCTCTGAATTATGGCTTTGTAGTCAATGATACCTATAGTGGCATTTCGCTTACGAGCACGCTTCCGTTGAGAGCAAGCCAGTCCTGTCTCAGGATGTGTATTCGCAGACTTGCGATTAATCTCTTTGATGTGACTCGGATTGGAAGCGTAACGGGCTCGTCCCCGTTTTCTTTGGGCTATCTTCCGTCTTTCAAGCGCCGCTTGATGTTTTTGTTCTCTAATTTTTTGGCGTTCCTCTGCTCCAGCAAGGCGTTTGGCAAGGCGTTGAAGTCTACGGCGTTCTCGGATTTCATCTCCATGCTTCTCGTAATAGAGTCGGTCTTTGTCAGGATGCTTTGCTCTATACCTGTCCTGAGATGCTTTTTGGTCAGCTTGGTTTTTGTAAGGCATAAGGTAATTATATATGAAAATACGCAATAATGCAAGTCCGCTAACCCTCACAGAGAAGCAATTTGAAGGGCAAGTGAAACACCTAGCCAGGTTATTTGGATGGAAATACTATCATACTTGGCGGAGCATACATAGCCCAGCAGGTTTTCCAGATGTAGTAATGGTTCGCCCTCCACGTCTTATCTTCGCAGAATTAAAAAGCGAGAAGGGCGAACTAACCAATGAACAAGAAGAGTGGGCAACGGAATTACAAGCTATAGCAGACCATAGCTTGGGGGTTATGTATTTTATCTGGAAGCCCACAGATTGGGAAAGAATACTGGAGATATTGAAATGAACATGCTGGCTGTTAAGTTGGTCTTGATTATCGGGGGCGCAGTGCTACTAATTGATGCCTGGACTAGCCTTGAGTTCGTCCACGACAAGCGGTGGTTTTGCCAGCTAGTCAGGCTGGAACGGTTTATGTTTGCCGTGTTACTAATATTGATAGGGGTCGATTTATGAAGATAATGAGCAGACAGGAGATAGCAACCGGCAAGATTTTTGTCAGTCTGGTATTGACAAAAGAAGAGGTCGAAAGGCTGATTGCCGGCGGGGTCATCACCGGCGAAGAACCGTTGCTGGCCATCCAGATAGTCGGCTTTGGAGATGAACCCGACAGGAGGCAAAGGGAGAAGGTATGAGCCAATACTGGCCGCTCTGGTGGTGCCTGGAAGCCGAGGCTCAAGCCCTACTGATGCAATTCCAGTGGGATACACACGGATACCGCTTACAAATCCCACCAGAGCCAAGGTCTGGTAATATCGATACAGAGATAGAGTCACCAGAGGAAATCGGTAGGATTATAAGACGTGCTCCTTCCAGGAGTAGAGGATGATGAAGCGGTATCAGATAATATGCAACTGCTCTAGTTCTCTGATTCTTGCTTGGAGTGCTTGTATAAAAGTTCTCGTACCGTGGCTTTTAGGAGTAACAGCTACTAGATTTTCAGGGCGATTATCTGTTCTTATCCCATTGAGATGGTGGACTATGTCACTTCTTTTAAGTAAGCGACCTAACTTCTTTTCCATAATAAGACGATGCTCAAGGATATATCTATGAATAGCGTGTGGATGTTTAGGTTGGTATACCATAATATATCCGTCTTTGGTAATTCTCCGACCACCTTTCCAATTCGGATGATGCTCGCCTTTCAAACGGATAATCGTTCCATCGTTAAGTGCCTTAAGCAATCCACATTTCTTACAAAAACCACTCTTATTATAATATCCCAACTCAGAACCACATTTAATACAATGCCGTTTTGGCAGATTAACCCACTTCCTATAACAAGCTTGGCATGTTTTGCTTCGAGAATCACAAGGTCGCCCACACTTAGCACAGGGGTGCTTGTGGTCAATTTTCCATCGGCGAGAGCGTTCCCTAGCCTTATCTCTGCGTTCTTCAAGTGTGCTCATAGCTTTATTATATCACCAGTGAAAGGCAAATACAAGTAGGGGAATAGTAATTTGGAAGATAGATATTGGAGTCCCGGACAGATTCGTTACACGAAGGCTCAAGTTAAATGGTTAATTAGCTTTCTTCCCCTTCTAAGAGTAGGCGTCTATCCGCGCAACCCTAAAGAGTCAGGCTATACAGATGCCGGCATACAGGCGAGGCAGTTCAAGCCCGGAGCTAAGCATGAGCTAGCGGTTGGTATAGCAGCCGATATCGATATGCGGATCGAGAAGGCAGGAGCCGATGGCCTTATGTTAGAGTTTCTATATGCCTCTGAGCCGGCCGACGAGCTCTTCATTATGGAACACATAGCTCAATGCCTCAACCTAGCAGTAAAGGACGTCTCTCAGCGAATAAGAAACGCCCTTTACTTTGTCTCCGGTCCAGACATAAAGGTTGGTAGCTATACTAAATACATTAAGGATAACCACCGGTATCTGAAGGTGAAGTGATGAAGCCTAAATTATTAGATTTATTCTGTGGTGCTGGTGGAGCTAGTATGGGTTATTATCGTGCTGGCTTTGAAGTTGAAGGCGTAGATATTAAACCACAGCCCCACTATCCCTTTAAGTTTTATCAGGCGGATGCTTTAGAGTTCTCTCTTGGGGGATATGATGCTTACCAAGCGAGTCCGCCTTGCCAGCTATATTCTCTGGCCTCTGTAGTGCATCGGAATAGAGGCAAAGAATATCCCGACCTGATTGCATCTACTCGTATGCGCCTTGTCCTTACAGGCAGACCATTTATAATTGAGAATGTCCCGCCAGCTGCAAAGTTCTTGGTCAATCCGATAACCCTGTGTGGCACGATGTTTGGATTGGGAGTATTCCGTCATAGAGTATTTGAGGTCACATTCAAAATAGAGATGCTAAGGCACCAAAAGCACAATGGCAAAATAGGCGATGGTAAATATTTTTCTGTTGCCGGCAGTGGTGGACGCTGGAAATCCTGGGGTACTGTTTACCGTAATGTCTCCAAAGGCACAAGAGAGCAATGGCGTGAAGCTATGGGTATAGACTGGATGCTGAGAAGTGAGCTAACCCAGGCAATCCCCCCAGCCTACACAGAATACATAGGGAAGTATCTGATTCAGCACATAGTAAAGGGCTAGGCGTGAAACATAGGGGTAAACCTATTAGCCTAGCCCTTTACTCTCTCAGATATGGCTCTCAGTGAGCCGTCAGCTTATCTTTTCAGCTTCGTAGACGCCTTTGATATGCTCATTGAGATATTTGCCTTTCGATTCAGCAGCCAAGAACGCTTGAACCACGTCCTGAGGCACGTCAGAGTAGATATACTCAGCCCCAGACTTAAACTGCACTCGTAGCTCTCTCTTCTCTTCATCATAGCCGATCGCTGTTATGTTTGATGATTCAACAAGGTTCCATTCTACATTGCCCATTCTATTTACCTCCGTTAAGATAGTGGACTCGTTCTGCTGCGGACTCCTTGCTTTTATGGTCTGTGTCTGGATGCCATTCTCCTTTAGGATCATAGGAGCCAACAGTCCAAAGGTTTGGTTCTGATTTAATATAAACATACATCTCTCAATTCCTCCTCATATATAGTCTGAGTACCCACCAGTCGGGATTTGTCTCGTAGTAGCAGAAGTCTTTGCCCTCATCCCCGAGTAGCATTAGCAACAAAGTAAAGATTAGCTCATTTCCCTTTAGTTCCCTTATCTTTTTCATCTGTTTTACCCCCCTTTTCTAGCTAGTCTATTTAGCCTCCCCGTTTGCCTTAATACATTTCTTATGAGTGCATCGCATATGTGGCATATACAAGCAACTTTTACTCCTCTTAATCTGTTTCATTTTACCCCCTTCTAATCGCTTTCATCTAGTGCCTTAGCCTCAGCTTCAGCCAGTTGATTATATCAGACCGGAAGATTAGCCAGCTACCATTGGAGCCCCAGCCGGCCACGATTGCCACCTTAAAGTCATAGTAATAGCTGAGTGCTTTGTCTGGCTCACATGTGGCGTCTAGTAGCAAGGCCAGCGCTAGCTGCGCCGGTCCTGAACCACCATACCCCCAGGAGAAGCCGGTTGGTGAGTGGTTGCGTAGCTTTAGGCTTGGCTTGAGCGGTAACCTCTCGTCCTCGCCGTCCGGCCATAGCCTCTTAACTACATCGTGTTCGTTAGCTCCGGTGTATTGAATCTCCGGGTATAGCTTATCCCCCCTTTTCTCTTCTCTTTTCTTGTCCGATTTCATTAGAGCCTCAAACTCTTTAACAAGTGCCATCTTTACTCCTTTATTTACTTCAGCTAATGCGCTCAGGGTATGCCCGGGGTTACCTCAGGCTCCGGGCATAAGTCTCAGCGTTCTAGCTTGCTGGTGTTAGCCTCTTTTTATACTCTGAGATTGACTCACCCCACCGCTTGAGGTCAAGTTTAAGGTCTACTGTCTCCATCCTGATTTGCTTCTGGATTTGCTCTGCCATTTCTAGCCAGGCCTCTCCGCGAACGCTGAGTTCTCGTTGCTTACATACCTCTCTCAGTAAGGACAAGGGAACCCAGGTCTCTAGTATCTGATAAGCTCTAGCTATGCTTTGGCTGAGGTCCATTCCACCACCACAAAGAGCTAAGTAATAGCTATCCTCACTATCTTTATACATGACAGTGAGACAAGTTTCCCGACACACCTTGATTATCCTTTCCTTGCCATCATCTCGGAAAGTCGGGTCACACTGAAGCGGATAAGCATAATTCATCATCGGTTGCCAACTATCCACCACTTCATCAAGGTATTGAATTTTGCCATCTTCAAGATCGTGGCCATCTTTCTCGGCTTCCTTTGGGTGCTCTTCGTAGAATTCCCTCATGTAGTTTGCTCCTATGTTTTCCCACTCCTCAAACTCCACACTCCAGTCAACGCTGATACTGTATTCTGTTGCCATCTTGTCTACCCCCCTTTTTTTATTCTAACCTAGCCCGGGTTATCCTCGGGCATAATTAGCATTGAACTTTTGCGATAGATTTCTTGGCTTTTATTCGGTTGTTAATGTCCTGAAGTATTAACCGGCGTTTCAACTGGCCTAGATTTTGAGGTTAGTCTTGCGTCGTCGGGTTGCATACGATAGCGACGCTTGCCATACTTCCGGGGTGTGTATCTTACCAGCATATAGGATCGGAATTTATAATACTGTATGCCCTCTAGTGGCTGACCGTCTTTAGCTTCTCCCCTGCCGTTACTGCCTAGCGTATAATAGTTACACTCCCGGCTAGTGCTATACTCAATAGCTACTATGCGCCGGGGCGTGTGTCTTGATAGTTCGATGTACGCTGGCGTTCGGCCGTTGATAAATACCCGGTCGCCAACTCTAAACTTGCTGTTTGGGTGCTGCTCTCGATGGCATGAGAAGCAAGCGACCTCGCAATTCTCCGAGGTGTATAGTCCGCCTAAGTGCCCCGGTGTCTTGCGGTGTATCTCTCGAGGAGAGTCAATAGTTCCACAATAAGCGCATGGCCGGTTATCCTCTTCAATCCATGCCTTATGAAGCTTGTCTCGTTCTGTCTTGTCGCTACTATACATTGTCTACCCCTTGAAGCTATTAGCTTCATAGTAGCATAGATGCTCCACCTTGTCAAGTGGCTAAATAGCTACGATTTAGCTTTAATTATCGGCCGATTTTCAGGCGTGAGCCTCTCCCCCAGGGGCTAGCGAAAGAGGGTCAAGCGGTTTCAAATCCATAATACCCCTGGCGCTAGCTATAAACAGAGGGGCATAACGGCCGACTTGACAACTGGATTAGACTTGTTTTACTATTGACATTAGCCGGACGACTAGCGCCAAAATGTTTGACCCAGCTTTGTTTATCCCCGAGCAAGCCCGGGGTGTGCGCATCGCCCCGGGTGAGCGCTATTTATCCCGGTATTTACCACCAGCTACGATACTCCTACCTAGGATTAAACCGCTTGACTTTCCTAGTTTCTTCGCCTGATTAAGAGTTTCTGGAGTGTGACCTATGTCTGAAAACGACGAGAATGAGCATCAAGGTAGCCAGTCTGTCGATAGCTCAAAGGTAGAATTAAACAATACTAAGCACAAGCATGCTGGGGGAAGGCCACGCAAGGTAGAGATAACTCAAGGCGTGCAAGAGATAATAAATCTAACAGCGCCAGCAGCTGCCTTGATACTACAGGCCCACATAGAGCGCAAGCGCAGCTATAGGACGCTAAGATCCAGTCTGCAACGTGCCTGTGAGTATGTCATTGACCATGCCATCGGCAAAGCAAGGCAGAAGGTAGAGCACAGTGGCGGTATATTGACCTATCGAGCGCTAGCTGATGGAGCCGATAAGCTAGACAAACACCCCCGGCCTATCCTGGCTGATGTCTTAGATATAGCCAATAAGTATGACCGAGAGCACCCCGAAGCTGCACCTAAGCCAGCGTCAAGCGAGGAAGATAAGGGTTAATGCTCTTCAAGGAAGACAGGCTCGCCTTTCTCATCGAAGTTAGGATCGTCAGCGTGGACTCTATTCCACTCATCACCAATCCGTTCAATGTCAGCTTCTTTCTCCTTGCTGGACTTCTGACGATAGGGCTTCTGGCGGTCGTAGTCTGAATACTGATACCTTGCCCAGTTGACAATGTGAATGACGCCATTACTATCAACAGTAATTCGTCCTGATTCCTTGAACTTCTTGGTGCAGCGTTTAACTAAAGTCGTGTCAATATTAAGGATACCGGCTATTCTTTTGGTCGGCATTGGTGTAGTTTTGTTGGCACAAATGACTCCAGGGATGCGAGAATTGCCCGCTAAAAGAAGGAAATCATACCAAGTTCCTCGCTCTTCGGGGGTCAAATCTTCTCTAATTGTGCCGAGTAATGCCTCCTTAACCCATAGTTTTACCCAGTCTCTATGCTTTGGTTCTTTGTCTGACATTGGTTCTACCTCCTATCTAATTACTTCCACCTTAAGACTAGCACATTACTATAACCTTTGTCAAGTAGGGTTACACTAAGTTTTCCCGTCATAGGTTACACTAAAACTTCTCGTCAATGGTTACGTGAATCTACTAGGTGAATCCTCTATATAGAGGGAGAGGGAGAGGGAGAGGTATATATACTAGAAGGAGATATACCCCCCTACCCCCCTTACCGCCCTGCCTTGCCTTTACTTATTGACTTAATAACTTATCAGATAATCACCATCAAGTTACCGGCTATGGCATACCCCCACCCCATACTTTAGGGGTAGGGGGGGGGGTGCTTATTATCACAGCCCCAGGAGCTTAAATAGGGTGTCACGGATAATTTTTCAATTCTGAGGTTATCTAAATGTGCAGTTAAACAGTTGGGGTTCATCCTGAAGGTTCACCCTGAAGGGTTCAGCCCGAGTTCAGTTCTGGCGAGT
>SDBS01002375.1_pt1 | contig 18835 bp, 18 predicted proteins | sample 2277091 | NCBI WGS metagenome assembly SDBS01 (sample SAMN10404972, study PRJNA504765) | marine sediment metagenome | isolation source: marine sediment core GS10_PC15, 163 cmbsf | place: Arctic Ocean: Southern Knipovich Ridge | collected 2010 | reverse complement strand
CAGGCAAGGATGCAAAGAATTATACTAATCGGCGCCGCTATTTTCTTTGCTGCCATCATAGGTTATATAGGCTACGGATACTACAATGACAAAATAAAGCCCATGAGGCAGACTGTGATAGAGGTAAATGATACTTCACTTACTATGGGGTATTATATGAAAACCCTCGAGGTTTATGCCAAAAATGTTGAGCCAAACCAGGTTTATTACATGGCTGACTTGGTGGCTGACCAAATTATCCAGGATGAGTTAATCAGACAAGGAGCGGAGAGTTTGGAAATAGAAGTTAGCCCTCAGGAGGTAACTGAACGAATAGAAGAAACTGGATCGCCGGATGAAGAGGTATATAAGAATATAGTGTCTGTCAGTTTACTAAGAGAAAAGCTGCAAGAATACTTCGCTTCGCGGCTACCTGATACAATGGAGCAGGTACATGCTCAAATGATGCTTGTAGAAAGCCAAGAAGTAGCCGATGATGTGATGGCAAAAATTGAAAATGGTGGTAACTTCACCGCTTTAGTTGAAGAGTTTTCCTGTAAATCCACCACTGAAGGTGATTTAGGCTGGCTGCCTCAAGAACTAATGCCTAATTCCCTTATTGGAGATGCTGCTTTTAGCATTGACGCTGGCAAGGTAAACAAGGTTGAGGATGGGCCAGTAATCAAGAATATTGGCTATTGGCTTACAGAGGTTATAGAGAAGGATGAGGAAAAGGGGATAAAGGTGAGGACAATATTGCTAGGCAGCAAACAAGAAGCTGATGAAGTTAAGGCAGAACTGAGCCATGGGAATTTTGCTGAGTTAGCCGATGCGCATTCTCAATATAAAGGTGGTGAAGACGGTGGTGAGCTTGGCTGGCTCAAAAAAGGAGATATGAACAGCGAAACCTTTGATGAGGTAGCTTTCAACCTTCCGTTAGCTGAGATAAGCGAACCAGTTCAAGATAAATCAGTTCAGACCACCGGCGGCTACTGGATAGTCAATGTTCTGGAAAAAGGTGAGCATACCATTAAAGAAGTTAAGGAAAGGCTGGCAAATAATGAATTCATGGAGTGGCTTCAAGAACGAAAGGAAAATAGTACCATTAACAATTATCTTGATGAAGAAAAGAAACAGTGGGCTATAAGCAGGATTCGCGGAGATAATTAGCATTAGAATGAATAATATCGGCATTGGTTTGCTGGGTTTAGGCGTTGTTGGCAGTGCTGCGGCTGAAGTATTGCTCAGCAAGGTTGACAAGCTAGCAGAGCAGGTAGGAATTCCACTGATTTTACAAAAGGTGTTGGTACGTGATGCAAACAAACAACGCACAATAAAATTAGAGCCTTACATACTAACCGAACATGCTGGGGAAGTTGTCGCCAACCCTGAGGTGGATATAGTCATCGAGGTTATGGGGGGCGAGCACCCCGCCTTAGAATACATGAAGCAAGCCATCGCTAACGGCAAACATGTGATTACCGCCAATAAGGAAGTAATAGCCAAGTATGGATACGAGCTACTATCTTTGGCCCAGAAACGCAACGTGGACCTTCGATACGAGGCAAGTGTGGGCAGCGGCATACCACTCATCTCTCCTTTCCAACAAGACCTGGCAGCCAATGACATTTCAACCATTTATGCCATACTGAACGGCACTACTAACTACATTCTGACTCAGATGTCACAAGAGGGATTAGATTTCACCTCAGCTTTGAAGCAAGCCCAGGAATTAGGCTATGCCGAAGCCAATCCCGCCAATGACATCGAAGGCACAGATGCTGTTTATAAGCTAGCTATCTTGTCTAGCTTAGCTTTCCACACCGCTGTAAACCCCAAAGACATATATTGTGAGGGGATCTCTCGGCTGCAAGCTAAAGATTTCCGCTACGCTAGGGAATTCGGCTATGCTATAAAGCTCCTGGCTATTGCCAAACGAGATAGAGGAACTATTGAATTACGTGTTCACCCTGTTTTCATTCCTGAAGATTCGCAATTAGCCAAGGTCAACGGCGTTTATAATGCCATTCAAGTAGAAGGCAGTTTAGCCGGCAGGTTGATCTTTTACGGGCAAGGCGCAGGAGCTTTACCAGCTTCCAGCGCCATAATGGCTGATGTATTAATCATAGCCAGAAATATCCACTATGGAAGAAGCAATATCCCCCAAGTAGAGTTAAACCAAAAGCTAACTGCTAAACCCATATCTGATATAGAGATACGTTATTACTTCAGGTTGACTGTGATTGACCGCCCTGGCACGCTGGCTAAGATCTCCAAAGTTTTGGGCGATAATTCCGTTAGCATTTCTTCCGTGATCCAAAAAGAGAGCGACTTAAAATCTCAAACTGCTGTGCTCGTCATTATGACTTATACGGCTGAAGAGAAGGCAGTGCAAAAAGCTTTAGGGGAAATAAAAGGGCTAACAGTGGTGAAAGAAGTCAGTAACTTCATCAGAGTTGAAGGATGAAAGAAGGTGTTCTAAATAGGTATCGTGATTTCCTTCCAGTCACCACAAGTACACCTCTGATTACGCTGGGTGAAGGAGATACACCTTTAGTGAGATCACTAACTCTGGAGAAGGAGCTTGGCTGTGGTGAGCTCTATTTCAAGCTTGAAGGCTGCAATCCCACAGGCTCCTTCAAAGACCGAGGCATGGTAGTAGCTGTGGCTAAGGCTGTGGAAAGTGGTAGCCATAGCATTATTTGTGCTTCCACTGGCAATACCAGTGCTTCAGCAGCCGCCTATGGAGCCCGCTTCGGACTCAGGACTATCGTCGTCATACCCCGAGGGAGAATAGCCCCGGGGAAACTAGCCCAGGCTATCGTTTACGATGCACAGATCCTGAGCATAAAGGGTAACTTTGACCAAGCACTTCAAATAGTCCGCAGTTTGACGGAGAAATACCCCATCACCCTGGTCAACTCAATAAATCCCAATCGCATTGAGGGGCAGAAAACAGCAGCCTTTGAAATTGTGGATGACCTGGATGATGCTCCCGACTACCTGTTTATTCCAGTAGGTAATGCTGGCAATATCACTGCCTACTGGAAAGGATTTGTGGAGTATAATCGAGCTGGTAAAACAAGCCATACTCCAAAAATGATGGGCTTTCAAGCTGCTGGCGCCGCTCCCATAGTGTGGGGGAAAGTTGTCAAACAACCCAAGACTGTTGCCACAGCTATTCGCATCGGCAACCCTGCTAGCTGGCAGCAGGCACTAGCAGCACGAGATGAATCAGGCGGCATCATCGATTGCATCACCGATGATGAAATTATGCATGCCTACCGATTGGCAGCGACCAAGGAAGGAATCTTCAGCGAACCAGCCTCTGCTGCCTCTCTGGCTGGACTTATCAAGGTGACAGGAAAGGAAGATTTCTCCCATAAGCGAGTAGTCTGCATCTTTACTGGAACAGGATTGAAAGACCCTGGCATACCAGCTAAATATACCAGACCCCCAACAGCTCTTTCCACTGACCTGGCTGCTGTTGAAAAGGCTCTGTTCGGAGTGGTTTAGTAAAATCGCGAGGAGGCTTAAACATGACTAAAGTTGTCACAGAGAGCGTAGGAGAATTTAACCAGCATTTTCCTAAAATAGCAGTTATAGTTACCAGCAGTGCTGGAGGCAAAGATAATGCCATGACCGCTGCTTGGCACAGCTCAATTTCCTTCACCCCACCCCTTTACGGTGTTTCGATCTCCCCCAAGAGATTCACCTACCAGCTTATCATTGAGAGCAAAGAATTTGGCCTTAATTTCATACCCTGCCAACAAGCCTCGCTAGCTGCCCGTATTGGTGGCACCTCAGGGCAGGAAATAGATAAGTTCGAAGGATTTGACATTGAGAGGGAAAAGCCTCTAAAGACTAAGGTACCTATATTGAAAGACGCTTACGCAGCTTACGAATGCAGGCTTGTTGATAGCAAAGCTTACGGCGACCATATTTGGGTTGTTGGAGAGATAGTTGCTATGCATTTCCTCAAAGAAGCCTTCACCGCAGAGAGATTCCTCAACCTCGATAAGATAAGACCACTCCTTTATCTTGGCTCAGATTTGTATACCACACCAGACAGAGATAGCCTTCAGTTTATCAAAAGGGGAATTTGAAAATGGTAGATCAAGACAAAATCAAGCTTGCTGCAGCCTCCATAATCGAAGCCATCGGCGAAAACCCCCACAGGGAGAGCATAAAAGATACTCCACGCCGAATCGCTGAAATGTATGCTGAGCTTTTTTCTGGCATGGATGCCGACCCCAAAACTGAGTTAGCAGTAGGCTTTGAGGAAGGGCATCGAGAGTTAGTGATATTAAGAGATATCCCCTTTTATTCCATGTGTGAGCATCACCTACTCCCCTTCTATGGAGTAGCTCATGTAGGCTATATCCCTGGTGCGGATGGCAAGGTGGTAGGGATAAGCAAGTTAGCCAAGGTAGTAGAGATTTTCGCCAGGCGTCCTCAGCTTCAGGAAAGGATGACCAGACAGATTGCCGATGCTATATTCGACAATATTCAGCCTGATGGTGTGGCTGTAGTTGTGCGCGCCGAACATCTATGTATGATCATGCGGGGAATCAAGAAATCGGGAACAAACGTGATAACCTCAGCGATAAGAGGAAGTTTTCGCAACAAAGCAGTTACTCGCTCAGAATTTCTATCCTTGATTCATGGCGAGTAATTATTCTGTCATGATGGCGAGCTTCTGTACCACGAAAGATTGCTCGTGCCCAATAGCAATTTGAAGGCCAAGTTTATTCATGGCGCAATGCCTCAATAGGATCAAGCCGCGCTGCTCTGATAGCAGGATAGAGGCCTGAGATAAGTCCAACACAAATTGCTACTCCCACTGCCAAAGCAACAACATCCCCCGGGAGTATGGCTGGAAAGGGGAAACCCATGTTCGCCAATGCGCCAGCGATAACCCTAATTATAACCCACCCTAGAGCTACTCCTACAGCACCTCCACAAAAGCTTAACACAGCAGCTTCAGTAAGAAACTGACTTAGAATATCACGGCGTTTGGCTCCCACTGCCTTCCGAAGCCCAATTTCTCTGGTGCGCTCAGTTACGGAAACAAGCATGATATTCATGATCCCAATACCACCAACAAGCAGAGAGATGCCAGCTATGGCCGCCATAATAAGCTCTCCTATTGCATACATTTGGTCAGCAGTACGCGCTATATCACCCATGCTGATGACTCTAAAATCATCTTCGTCTTCTGGTCCGATATGATGGCGCTGCCGCAGGATATCACTAATCTCCCATTGTGCCGAGCCTATCGCATTTCTGCTCTTTGCCTGAATAGCAATAGCCTGAATAACATGGCCGCTGCCACCAGCACGCTCAGATGATAAGACTGCCTGTGCCGTGCTTAGAGGGACCATTGCTGCTTGATCTTCCGTGCCAAAAGCTTCTCCCTTACTCTTAAGAACGCCGATAACTTCAAATTGGCGTCCGTTGATCCTTATGCGCCGACCCAACGGCGACATCTGCCCAAAAAGGGTTTCAGCCAGCTCATTTCCCAGAACAACCACTCTAGCACTCCTCATGTAATCTTGCCCGCTGATAAAGTTGCCTTGCTCCGTCTCAAAGTTGCGCACATATTGATACTCAACAGTCACGCCAAGAGTTAAACATCCAACGTTTTCCCCTCCAGCTACTATCTCGGTCGTGCTTTGCGTTACTGGAGCTACCATCGATACAGACCGAGCATCGCTCGCAATGGCCTCAGCGTCTTCCAAAGTCAATGTTGATGTGGTGGCAAGTGCACCTCCAATCCCACCACCGGCACCTGGGGTGCCCGGGGTGACGAATATAAGATTAGCTCCCAGGGATTCCAAAGATTCCCTTACCATAGCCTGTTCTGACCTGACTAGAGACACCATAGAGATAACCGCAGCTACGCCAATCAAAATACCCAGCATAGTCAAACCTGATCGAAGTTTGTGGCTAAATATAGTCTGTAAAGCAGTAGCGAAGCAGTCCCACAATCTCATTCTAGTGCCTCGATTTGGCCATCACGAATTCTTATGGTGCGCTGGGTATAGGCTGCAATGTCCGACTCATGTGTGACTAAAACGATAGTCATGCCTTGCTGATTCAGTTGCTTAAACAGAAGCATAATACCCCTGCTGGTCTGTGTGTCAAGGTTCCCCGTAGGTTCATCAGCTAAAATAAGGGAGGGGTTGTTTATCAAAGCTCGTGCTATAGCCACCCTCTGCTGCTCGCCCCCTGCCAGTTCGCTTGGCTTATGTTTAGCTCGATGAGCCAACCCTACAGATTCCAAAGCTTGTAGACCCCTTTGTCGATGGCTACCACTGCCACCATAGATAAGCGGTAACTCCACATTGGCCAGTGCTGTGGTTCTGGGTAACAGATTAAAACTCTGGAAAACAAAACCAATCTTTCTATTTCTTATCTCAGCTAGTTCATTATCACTGAGTTTACTCACTTCAACCCCGTCGAAGAGATATTTTCCCGATGTGGGTTTATCAAGGCAGCCAACAATATTCATCAATGTGGATTTGCCCGAGCCCGAAGGTCCCATAAGAGACACCATCTCCCCATCCTCAATTCGACAGCTTATTCCCCGCAGAGCGGAAACTTCCATTCGACCTGCTCTATACATTTTTGTGATACTCTCAAGTTCAATCATTATCAGCCGCCGAACATTCTAAAAGATATCTCTGACTCAGGAAATATTACTATTTCTCCTGCCTCCAGCCCAGACAAGACCTCGGTATCTATACCATCGCTTAAGCCTAAAATAACTTCTCTTCGTTCAATTTGCTCGCCCACGAGAACTTCCACCAACGGCTTATCCCATGTGCCCTGAATAGCCCGATTGGGTATTAGCAATACGTTTTCATGGCGCTCAATAATAATCTCTGCAGTGGCGCTCATGCCATCCCTGAGTTCTTCGCCATGATTTTCCAAAGTTACGGTAGCCTTGTAAGACACCACTCCGGCTTGAACCATGCCAGCTTGAGAGATAAAAGTTATCTTGCCCTTCACTTCTTTATCAGGTAAAGCATCTAAAGTGACGATCGTTTCTTGCCCTAACACCACCCTAGCGATATCAATTTCATCGATGGCGCCATCCATTTCTATATTTGTGGGGTCAACCAGGGAAACCACTCCCACCCCTGCTGAAATCCGCTCGCCTGTTTTCATATCAATGTTGGTCACTATGCTACCGAAGGGAGCTATAATTGTTGCTTTGGCCAAGTCTTCTGTAGTTATATCCAGAGCTGTTCTGGCTTGATCAGCTTCCATCTCTACCAGTTTGACCCAAAGAGGCAATGGCCATCTCCTCGCTTGTGATTTCTCTTGAGCTTTATGTAAATCTGCCTCAACTTGCTTCAGCAAAGCCTGGGCCTCTTCAAGTTCTCCTTCACTTAAAAGATTCTGTGCTTGCGCCAAACTATCCTGAGCTTCCTCTAAAGCTAACCACACTCCAGGAAGATCAGTACGGTAAGTGCTACCATACTTAGGATAAATTGTTTGCATGAGTTCGTATTCAGCCATCTCGTATTCAGCCTGCGCCATTTCCACGTTTAATTCCAAAGACCGAGCGTCAAGCCTGGCTAATGTCTGGCCTTTCACCACACTTTCTCCTTCATCCACCAGTATTTCTGCCACCAACCCAGTAATGCCAAAGGACAAATTTGCTTTACGTGGCATCTCCAGATTACCACTAACAGAAACGCTTGCTGTTACATCACCCCGAATAACCTCAGTGGTTTCCGGAATTTTATCCTTCGAGCCAACACAACCAACACAAAGCGCAGCAACCAAGCAGACCATCGTTATTACAGTTAACCATTTCCTCATTTTTAATCAGCCTCCATTTTAGAAAAGAAATAAGCACCTAACATAGCTAATCCCTGCTGCCATGGCATCCAAAGGGAAAAAAGCACCGCACAAGAAAAATATAGGTATTTTTATTAACTTCAATTGCTTTCATTTCTTATATGTGCAGTCTTCGTTTCCTTCAGCAACCTGGAAAATTCATCCACACGGTGGCTCATAACATCAAGCAACTCTTCTACAGCTTCGACTTTTAAAAAGACAAGCGCTCTACCATGGAAATGACCGAAAACCAGAAGTTTGGTGCCCAAATCTATGCCCAGCTCTTTCCGTGCTTCCGCCGGAATCACCATCTGCCCCCGAGCACCAACTGTAGTAGAGCCAAAACACCTGCCTATTGCACGCTTATCCCCATGTTCCATTTGCCCTCCTATAATTTTTTCCATGATTGTATGATTTATCTTACTAATCTGTCAAGTAAGAATAACTTGATAATTTGGCTCACACTGACTGAAACGCCTGTTTCAACCAACGAAGGATCTAATTTATGGGAAAAGGCAGCTAGCAGCGTGTTTACTGAAAATTCTCCCCTGTTTCAGCGAAGCTATTGTAACTCCAGCTGCACTTTGTTTTCACGGAAAGCCACAAAAATGCCCGATAAAATCAGGGCGCCTCCCCCAATCTGGGTGACTGTTGGCACCTCGTTCAGTATTACAAAAGCCAGCGCCGTTGCCCCCACTGGTTCGCCAAGGACCGCTATAGCGACCAGAGTGGCTGGCATAAAACGCAATGACCAGTTCAGAGACAGGTGGCCCAAGATTTGCGGCACCACTGCCAAAAGGACAAACATCACATACGTAGTCGCAGAATAGCCGGATAGCTCGTAGCCCAAAGCCAGCGCCGCCAGCAACAGAATCAAGGCGGCTGAGCTATAGACCAGGCATGCATAGCTCAGAAGGCCAGTGGTCTGACGAAGTCTACGTCCAATCAGCAAATAACCAGCAACGGCCAGAGCACCGAAGAAAGCCAACATATCCCCAAGAAATGGTCTGGGGCCAAGCCTCCAATCACCATAGCCGATAAGGCCAGCGCCTATGAGACATATCCCAATACCTGAAATGGCTCGTTTGCTAAGTTTCTCGTGGAAGAGGAAATACGAGGCTATTGCGACGAAGATTGGGTTGGCAGTAACCAGGGCTACCGAACTTGCCACTGTAGTATAGTTAAGCGATGTTATCCAGAGAACGAAGTGGAGCGCCAAGAAAGCCCCCGAGAGCACTGTCAGAGTAAGGCTGCTTTTGGCCAAACAACGCAGTTCACGCTCAGAGTGTATCCAGGCAGCAGGAGCAACAAACAAAGAGGCCAGGGATAGCCGATAGGCAGCTATGACTAGAGGTGGAGCCTCCGCCAGACGGATAAAAATAGCAGCGAAGGAGACTGAGACAACTCCTATCGCCAAAACCAGATAATTCCTGGCCATAATCGTTCCTTTATATTATGCTAAAGCTAGCCAAAAACCAACTTCTACCCAATTTCCTGCCTCTCAAGCCCATCTACAAAGCTGGCTCTGGATTTGCTAAAGACCTGCTCCCTGGCAGAACATCAATAACCACTATGTTAATTCTCCACTAATCCATGAACCTATCCTCTATAATGTTGTTAGCACAGGAGGTGTTTTATGGATAAAGAAAGGCCACAATGCGCCAGATGCACCAGGATACTATGCGAACCTGATATTACCGTTGATTCGAAACCAAATTTTGAAAAGGCACCGCGTTTTTGCCCCTCCAAATTAAAGCGGGATATCATCAAGGAGTCAATGCATGAGTATGCCAAAGACGACATAAGAGAATTCGCTCGGCTGGCTTCAATACAGGAGTTTCAGTGTTATGAACATACCCCTGAGGGTATGAGGACAAAGATACCTCGAATTGAGGAGACCGTGCAGTTTGCTGGTAAGATTGGTTTTCATAAGATTGGGTTAGCTTTTTGCGTAGGATTGGCGGATGAAGCGCGAATGGTAACTGAAATCCTTGAAAGCAAGAATTTTGAGGTAGTATCAGTTTGCTGCAAGGTAGGAGCTATACCTAAGGAGAAAATAGGCATCAAGGGAGAAGAAAAAATATCAGGGCCAGGTTGGTACGAGCCAATGTGCAATCCAATAGCTCAAGCGGAAATCTTGAATTCCGAGGAGGTCGATTTCGTTATCCTTATAGGGCTCTGTGTAGGCCATGACACCCTGTTCATAAGATATTGCAGGGCACCAATAACAGTGCTGGCTGTAAAAGACAGAGTCACAGGGCACAATCCACTGGCCGCAGTTTATCTATCCCACAGTTACTATGAAAGGATCAGGGGGAAAACTGCGGGATAAACATGAGAGCAAACTACCTCGGAGCGAATATTATTTAGCTTTCAGTGCTCGCCCTGCATCAAGGCATTATCCAGATGCGAAGTTATCCTATCCCGAAGCTGATCCATTCCCCAGCCCTTGGTAGCAGAGATAAGGGCTATCTTTCCATCCGGCACCACGATCTGTTCCCCGAGGTAGGGAATGGTGGTTAGAGCCTCCAGCTCTACCTCACTATTCAGTGTCAAATCCAGCTTGTTGAATACCGTGATTCTGGGCGTGTGTTCAAGGTGAAGTTCAGCGATTATTTCCATTACTGTGCGGCATTGATTAGCAGCAGTTTCATGACTTATGTCAACTACGTGGAGAAGCAAGTCAGCTTCGCTGAGCTCTTCTAACGTAGCTCGAAAGGATACAACGATTGATAGAGGTAGTTTGTGAATAAAGCCAACAGTGTCAGTGATGAGAAATTGGCGGCCGTTGGGTAAAGTCAGGCAGCGAGTTACAGGGTCAAGAGTGGAGAAGAGCTTGTCTTCTACAATTACCTGAGCCTTGCTTAAAGCATTAAATAGGGCACTTTTGCCTGCATTAGTATAGCCCACGAGAGCTACGATTGGCACAGCTCTCTCCTTGCGTCGCTTCCTATACAGAGCTCGATGCCGCCTCACATTCTCCAGTTCATCTTTAAGGCGATTAATTCGGTTGCGGATGAGGCGTCGGTCGGTTTCCAACTGCGATTCACCAGGGCCTCTGGTACCAATGCCTGCCCCAAGTCTTTCCAGGTGCTTCCACTGGCCCACAAGCCTTGGCAGGAGATATTGGTGCTGAGCTAATTCAACTTGAAGCCGCCCTTCATGGGTTCGAGCTTGCCTGGCAAATGTATCCAGAATGAGAGCTGTACGGTCGATGACTTTGACCTGTAGTAGCTCTTCAAGATTTCTCTGCTGTCGTGGTGATAGTTCATCATCGAAGATCACCGTGTTATATTGAGCTTCCTGTTTACAGTTTACCAGTTCCGCAATCTTGCCCCTGCCGATATAATGTGTAGCTGAAGGTGCATTCAGTTTTTGAACAAACATACCTACAACGTCAGCGCCGGCTGCTCTGGCTAGGGAAGATAGCTCTTGCAAAGAATCATTGCTTGTCCACCGATGGTTGGACATCCTGCTTTCTACTGCCACCAGGAACGCTCGTTCCATCTCAGCTTGTGTGCTGAAAAGCCTCTGCTTTATTTGTTTCTCCCACGCCAGGTTGACAGGCGATTTATTCCTTCGTCTAAACGGTCATCGGCTAGGGTTAGGGAAAATCTGATATAGCCATCTCCCTCCTTTCCATAACCAATACCAGGAGTAACAGCAATCCCAACTTCCTCAAGCAACTTTTCAGTGAAGCCTATTGAAGTATAACCTTCAGGAATTTTGGCCCAAATGTAAAAAGCTGCCTTAGGTGTTTTGGCTTTCAATCCTATTTCATTAAGAATTTTTATCAATTTGTCCCGACGCCGTTGTAAAACGGTATTGTACTCAGCAATACAATCCTGAGAGCCACACAAAGCTTTAATGGCAGCTTGCTGGATTGCCTGAGGAATACCTGAATCCAGGTTGGATTTAACTCGAAATAGAGCGTCTATCATTTGAGCGTTGCCTACTACCATGCCTATTCGCCATCCAGTCATGCGATAGGTTTTAGACAGAGAATGAAATTCCACTCCAACTTCCTTAGCCCCAGGCGTTTGCATAAAGCTTGGTGGCTTGTAGCCATCAAAAGCAACTTCAGTATAGGGAGCATCATGGCAAACAGCTAGGTCATGGTGCCGGGCAAAGTGGACTGCATTTTCAAAGAAATCAAGGCCCGCTATAGCGCCTGTGGGGTTATTAGGATAGTTCAGCCATAGAAGCTTTGCTTTATGAGCTATCCTCTCAGGGATGGCTGCAAAATCTGGCAAGAAATCGTTTTCCTCTTTCAGTGGCATGAAATGAGGATTTCCACCAGCCATTATAGTGCTCGTGAAGTATACAGGATAACCTGGGTCAGGTACTAAAGCTATATCACCATGTTCGATAAAGCATAACGCCATATGGCCAATGCCTTCCTTGGAACCAATAAGGGGCAGTATTTCTTCATCCGAATTCAAAATAACTCCAAAACGTCTCTCATACCATAGAGCGATAGCCTGACGAAGCTCGAGCAAGCCACCGGTTTCCGGATAACGATGGTTAGCAGGGTTATATACTTCCTTGCATATACCTTCGATAATATGGGGTGGTGTGGGTGAATCAGGGTCGCCGATAGCGAAGCTGATGATATCTTCACCCCTAGCTTGCTTTTCGGCGATTTTCTTCTTTATGTCAACAAAAAGGTACGGAGGTAATTCGTTCAGGCGATTAGCCAACTGCATCGGTTTTTCTCCTTTGGATTTGATATTCTCCACTGAAAATTTCCTCCACTGGGCCACTAAGCAACACTTCTCCCACTTTATCCCAGTGTATGCTTAGAACTCCGCCTGGAAATGTTATGTCAACGTGGTCATCTACATAGCCAGTCAACTGGGCAGCCACGGCTATAGCGCAGGCACCGGTGCCGCAGGCAAGAGTTTCTCCGACTCCTCTCTCCCACACCCTTGCTTCTATCTTCCCCCTGTCTATAACTCTGGCTATCTCAAAATTTGTTCTTTGTGGAAACAAGTGATGCCTTTCGATTTCAGGGCCTATAGAAGCTAGAGGGAATCCGGCTGCCGGGGCTGACGTGAAGGCTACTGCATGAGGGTTGCCCATTGACAGCAGGAATAGCAATAGGTGATAGCTGCCAACTAGCAGTTGGTAGGTGATTACTGGAGATTGCCTCGCTTCGCTAGTAATGGCACCTGCTGTAAGAGTGACAGGAATTTGCTCCGGCTTGAGTTGTGGCAAACCCATGTTCACATCGACTCGGTTGACTTTAGTTGCCGACACATAAGCTTTAGTTTTTCTTGTGCCTGACAGGGTTTCTATGGCCAAATTTGCTCTACTGACCATACCATTTTCAATGACATATTTGGTGAAACACCTCAGGCCGTTGCCGCAAGCTTCAGCCTCGCAGCCATCTGGATTAAACACACGCATCTTTAAGTCAGAGATATTGGAGTTCTGCACCAATATCAGGCCATCTGCTCCTATGCCGAAGCGACGCTGGCACATAGCTTGAGCCAACTGTGTCCAGAGTTCTTCGTGAGGTTTGTCCTGGGCGAGGTGCGCCGCCCGTTTCTGTTCCTCAGAATGGCAGCCCTTCTTCATCATCCTGAACGAGGTGAATGGTCTCTGGAATTTGTCACTGAGCTCGACCTGAAGCGGGGTTCGGGCATCCACCAGAATAAAGTCATTCCCTGTAGCCTGTAGTTTGGAAAATTTCATGCCAAAAAATCCTTCATTAATTTTATCACTTTTTCACTAACGCCATCTTCAGTGGCATCAAACCAGTGGATTCTCTTGTCGCCCAGCTTAAACCAGGTATATTGATGACGCACCAGGCGGTGAGTTTCATGTTTTATCTGCTCAATGGCTAGAGACAGGCTCAGTTGACCCTGAACAAATTGAGCTATTTGCTTGTAGCCTATACCAGACATGCACGGTAACATAGAACTATAACCCCTTTTTAACAAACCCTCCACCTCATTGACCAATCCGCTTTGTATCATTTTACTGAGGCGATAATCAATCTTGCTGTATAACTCAGCTCTTGCCAAAGTCAAGCCAATGATAAGGATGCGAAAACCTGGCGCTTCTTTAATCCATAACTGTGAGGGAGGCTGCCCCGTTACTTGAAATATCTCTAACGCCCTTATAATACGGCGTGTATTGCCAGGAAGGATTTTAGTTGCAGCCAGAGGGTCAATCTGCTGAAGTTCTTTATAAAGTACATCGCTGCCTTCCTCCTTTGCTCTGGTTTCTAAATCACGTCTTAATACTGGATTAGGTGGTGCTTGAGGCATTTTCCATCCTTCCACTAAAGACCACATATAAAGGCCGCTGCCTCCTACCAACAATGGCAACTTGTCTTTATGCTGAATGGTTTTGATTGCCTCTGTAGCTAATTCACAATATACAGCCAGGTTAAAATCTTCATCAGGCTCAATTATGTCAATAAGATGGTGCGGAACAATTGCTCTCTCAGTTAGAGTGGGCTTATTGGTGCCGATGTCCATATAGCGATAAATCTGCCGACTATCAGCGCCTACTATCTCTGCTGGCAAATCTTGAGCCAGGTGCAGAGCAAGTTCGCTTTTGCCTACTGCAGTGGGGCCAACGATAGCAACAAGGCATTGCATAGAAAGTATTTCACTGTCACCCTCTCCTTATTCCTCTCCCTTCAAGGGAGACGATAGGTGACGGTGCTTGATTGCTACGGTTTGATTGGCAATGGCTAGAAAATCCCCGGCTTTGAGGCTGCTTCCACCGACTAAAGCACCATCGATTTCTGGCTGAGAAATAAACTCAGTGATGTTGTGGCTGGTGACGCTACCACCATAAAGTATACGTAAATCCTGAGCTATCTCCTTGTTCCACAATTTAACCAGAGTATCGCGGATAAATCTAATGGTAACTGCTGCTTGTTCACCACTAGCCGCCTTGCCGCTGCCAATGGCCCATATCGGCTCGTAGGCAACCACCAGGTTGTGTGTGGGTTCTATATTTTTTAAACCTTGACTTAACTGTCTGCCAATCACCGTTTTTGTCCTACCAGCTTCATTCTCTTCAAGCCTTTCCCCAACACATAAAATAGGTTTAAGCTTGTTTTGCAGAGCTGCTTTTATCTTTTTATTAACTATCTCATCAGTTTCGCCAAAATATCCCCGCCGCTCAGAGTGCCCCAGAATAACAAATTCGCACAATTCGCTGAGCATTAACGGAGATATCTCACCTGTATAAGCTCCTTTTATCTCAAAGTGCATATTTTGAGCCCCGAGCTTAATAGATGAGCCTTTTAGCAATTCCTTTACTGTAACCAGAGAAACGAAGGGGGGGCAGAGCACTTTTTCCACATCTTCTATCTTATCCAGCTTGTCCAGAATGTGCTGGACAAGCTCCTCGGCTTGAGTGACAGTGGTGTTCATTTTCCAATTACCAGCAATGAAAGGGATGCGCATTTCAGAGCCTCCATCATATCTTATTTGGTAAAGCTTCCACTCCAGGCAGTGGAAGGCCTTCCAGGAATCTCAAGCTAGCACCACCTCCGGTGGAGACGTGAGTCATCTTATCAGTCAGCCCCATCTCATGAACTATCTCAGCACTGGAGCCACCGCCAATAACGGTAACAGCATTGACGCTGGAAAGAAGTTCAGCCAGTGACCTGGTTCCTTGAGCAAACTGAGCTATCTCATAAACTCCCAGAGGTCCATTCCACATAATAGTATGGCATTTCCTTAGTTCGTTGGAGAAAAGCTCGACGGTCTTGGGTCCAATATCCACAAGCCATCCAGTAGGTGGTATATCGCTTATCGACACTACTTTAGTTACAGTATTTACTTTAATCTCGTCGGCTACCACCATATCAACGGGTAATATAAGCGGTACTTTCCATTCCTCAGCTTCCTGAAGCAGCTCCTGAGCCAGGTTCAATTTATCTTTTTCTACTAGCGAATGTCCGATTTCATGCCCTTGTGCCTTTAGAAAGGTGGCTGCCATGCCACCGCCGAGGAGCAGGATATCAATCCTCTTTAACATATTTTGTATCAGGTCTATCTTGTCGCCCACTTTAGCGCCGCCTATAAGGCAAGCAAAAGGATGCGCAGGAGAGGTCAGGAGTTTACTCATAGCATTTAATTCCTCTTCCATCAGGAAACCGGCCACTGCTGGCAAGTATTTAGCTACGCCTACAATGGATGCATGAACCCTGTGGGCAGCGCTGAAGGCATCATTAACATAAACATCAGCTAGCTGAGCTAATTTCTGGGCAAAATAAGGGTCATTTGCCTCTTCCTCAGAATGGAAGCGCACGTTTTCCAAAAACAAAATATCGCCTTGCTTAAGCTCGCTCACCTCATTTTCGATCCTTTGGCCCACGGAGTCAGCCACCGCATTTACGGGTAAGCCTATAAGCTGTGAGAGACAGTTCGCTACTGGTGCTATCCGCAATTCTTCGACTACTTCACCTTTGGGGCGTCCTAGATGGGAGCAAAGAATTACCCTGGCTTTGTGGTCAATAAGGTACCTGATGGTAGGTAATGAGGCACGGATGCGGCTATCATCACTGATGGCCCCGCTATTCATATCCAGTGGAACATTAAAATCAACTCTAACTAATACTCTTTTCCGTGCAACGTTTATATCTCTGACAGTTTTTTTCTGCATCTCTTCTGCATCCCTGGTAATCCCACTCCAGCACATGGCCTGCTATTTCTTCTAACGAAGCTTGCCTGGCTGGCCACTCACAACATCCCTAGTGAGCGAGCGTTTTCAATATCGTCATGGATTAAAGGGAGGTAAAGGGTAGATTCTAAGATTGCATAACTTCTGAGCAAGATTTCATTTGAGCTTATTAGAGTTATTCTATCTTAACGGCCAAGTGGGCAAATTGTCAACAAGCCTAATCCAAAGAGGTTGAAAAAAATTCTTTATTGGAATATACTTAGCACTCTACTTCTGAGAGCGCTAAGTACTTGAGATAACTAGATGAATTGTGCTGTTTGTGGAAACCCATTGCTTTGTACTAGAGCTGTTTTTCGTTGCTCCTGTGGGGTTTTTGTTCACGCTTACTGCTGGGAAAAACATGTGGTGCAGGCACACCAGCCCGCTTTTGAAATGGGCGCTATTGATTTGAATGGCGAATTTATAGCGAGCGGTGGCGAAACGGAACAGGAACCGGGTGAACAAATTACTTCGCCCACAGAAGAGACATCGAGCGAAGAAACGGTTTCTCCTGCAGAGCTAGCGCCAGGTGAAGAATTTGCCTCGCCTACAGAATGATAGATTAAATACGAATAAAAATGCCCACTTATGAATACCAGTGCTCAACCTGCAAATTGCGATTTGAGCTCAGACAAAATTTTAACGATAAACCAGTAAGTGTTTGCCCTACATGTCATGGGGTTGCTCGCCGCCTTTTTTATCCAGTTCCCATCCTGTTCAAGGGACCAGGATTTTATGTCACTGACTCCAGGGAAGGAAACGCAGGAAACCCTGATGCCAAAGGGAAGGGGAAATCAACTGCCTAAAGAAGGCACACATTCATGACGTGATTGAACAGCATTCATTGTGTTACACTCAATCCACGTGTCCCTGTAGCTCAGTTGGACAGAGCGGCTGCCTTCTAAGCAGCGGGTCGTGGGTTCGAATCCCTCCAGGGACGCCACAAAACTCAGAAGGGTTGCTGCTCGCCAGCAAGCTCCTTTAGGGAAATTCCCCCCACATAAAGAAGCTGCCCTATGATTTGGTAGCTCCTTGTAGCTGCGCCAAAGCGCGGGTGGAGGTTTCGAAAATTTTCAGGTCGATTACCCAATGCGTTGAGCATCTCGGTGATTTTCATAAAAACCAATATATCCAAAATCCTCAAGAAGAGCGTATACAGAAGTAGGCTGAATTGATGGAGTTCTAGCTCTGCCGTCAAGCTCTAACATGTTGAATATTCTCTCAATTTGGTGGCCACTTATTGGGTTCAAGGACCAAAGGAATCAAATCATTCCACGCTGATTATCCCGGCGCAGCGAATACCAAGAGGGCATAGCTTGCTGTGTTGGTTATTTGGAAACTCGCTGCCACTAGGCCAAATGGAATTGCACGATTAACAAGAGGCTGTAGAGGAAGAAATAATGCCTGCGATGAAGATAGCGCATGCACTGTTTAGAATTCTTGTATATTTCCCTCTCCTGGCCTTTGAATGTTAGGAGAGTGCATAATCTGGTAAACCATGCTATTATAAATGAAAATAAAGGAAAATAGAGGACAACTGGGAAGATGCAAGATACACTTGAATTTCTATCTCAACTGTATTAGTGATGAGAAACCAATATAGAGAATTAGGTTTGGGATTATTCTTAGCCGGAATAGGCCTCATACCGACAGCATATCTACTATTGCACTCTATCCCGTTAATTGCTTTGGGGATCTCTCTGGTGATACTAGGGGCAGTCTGTCTAGCCTTAGGGAAGTCCCGCCCCAAGATTTCTCCTGAGGTAAGTAGTCTTCTTATGGAAACTGGTTTGGAAAATCTGAACTCTTTGCTTGAGGAGCTGGGGCTAAAATCCAGGGGAATGTACCTGCCTTCCTCGATAACTGGAGGAAAACCACGAGCCGTTATTCCTCTACGCAGTAATCCTCAATTCCCTGAAATAAGTCAGCCATTGGCACGCAGGCTGATAGTATCCTATGGACAAGGCCCTGAGGATATTGGCATAATGGTAACTACCCCAGGTTCAAATATTATAAATATGCTGGAGATGAAACCGGGACCATCTTCAGACGAAATGGCTACTGCTCTCACTACTCTCCTGGTAGGAACCTTAGACGTAGCTAGCGGTGTTAAAGTCAGCCGGGCTGGCAACAAGATTAGTGTCAAAATATCTCATCCATGCTTAAAAAACGATGAAAATTCCTGGGCTGTGCGAAGCCTGGGAAGCCCTATTGCCTCTGTGGTTGCCTCCTTACTTGCTGAAACTCTGGACAAGCCAATACTTGTGAAGAAGGAAGGACAACACAGAGCGGATAGCTTTATTGAGTTGGAAAT
>SDBS01002374.1_pt1 | contig 18837 bp, 16 predicted proteins | sample 2277091 | NCBI WGS metagenome assembly SDBS01 (sample SAMN10404972, study PRJNA504765) | marine sediment metagenome | isolation source: marine sediment core GS10_PC15, 163 cmbsf | place: Arctic Ocean: Southern Knipovich Ridge | collected 2010 | reverse complement strand
GCACTGCTTCGCTGTTGGCCTTCAAGATATCAACATCCATTCTCGCTGCGCACCTCTGAGCCGCTTCCAACATGCCCTCATGAAACTGTTTCGGAATCCGATTCCATGTCTTTCTGGATATTACAAATGCCCCGTAGATAGGTGCCCACCGAAACGCAGTCATGTTCTTTGCCACGCCGAACCACTGATTGGCCGCCGCCATGATAGGATTAGAGACAAAAACGTCCACACCACCGCTCTGCAGCTGAAGCAGCAAATCCATCATCGTAAAGGTGACAGGTTTGAAGCCCAGCTGCTTCCAGGCTTTCGTCTCCTTCGGATTGCCCTCCATGATGAACATTCTCTGGCTCTTCAGATCCGCCGGATAAATAATGGGGCGCCGCGAGAAGAAATGCCCCCAGCCCGCCATATTCCAAAACAACACCTTGAATCCCTTTTTTTCGAACTCCCTTTCTATCAGAGGCTTCATCTTATCCAGCACGTAAAGAAGCTCGTCAGGGTCCTGAATCATCATGGGAACCGCGGGAGCCATAATGCCACCGAAGTCCTGTGAATGCCCCACCATGGTATGACCGACAGCCTGCAACTGGTTGAAGCGCAGTTTTCGGAGCATGTCAGGCTCATCCCCCGCTCTCCCTCCCGAGTAAATTTTGAGAACGATTTTTCCTTTTGAAAGCCTGGCCCAATCAGCAGCGAGCTTCTTCAGGGATTGATCCCAGGAAGACCCGGGCGGTACGAGGGTCCCCATTTTGATGGTCAAGGCGGAAAGGGGAACCGCCACAACAACTATGAAAAAGAAAACCGACAAAACTCTTATGAACCGTTTCACTCTTCCTCCAGTATCAAGAAGAAGTCTTCGACGTGCTCAAGAAGCCATCGTGCCTTTTCCTGTGCCAGTATGTTCATGAGCCTGTACTCCGGTACTGCGTCCACATCCACGGCCAACGCCTTTTCCAGAAGCTCTCTGAACTCCTTCACATCCTGATTCCTGACGCTCACGGTAGTGGCCAGAGCCAGATGGGTGCTCGCTTTGGCTCCCCCTGATAGATCGACCGCCCTTCTGTAGTGTTCCCGCGCCTTTTCCTCGCTTCCGCCCATCTCTCTCGGAATGCTTCCGTTGTAGGTAGCCAGGAACTCGTGAACAGCCCCGTTATCGTAATCCTCATCGAGATCCAGTATCCGTTTCACCAACGCAACGGCCCTTGGCATGGTCACCAGGAGCTCCATATCGAAGAAGTCGGTTGTCAGAGCACCCAGCCAGGCCATGCCGGCCCAGTACAGATAGGGCACGTCCTCTTCATCCGTAAAATCGAGATTGCCGTCCCAGTCCCGTGCAAAGAGGGAATCTCGCAGGCCCGGATGACGCAGATCCAATGCTCTCAGCGTGTATCTTCGTGCTCGAAGGTAGAGTTTTTTCGCCCGCGCGAACTCGTAGAGCTGCAGCTCGATCTCCTCCTCGGGGAGCATCTGGGCAGGTGACTGCACATAGGCGTACGCGTAGAGAACGAAGGCCTGTCCCGTAGCCAACAGAAGGGGACGATGATCCGGAGCCGACTCGAGGAGAGACTCATAAAGCTTGAGGGCAAAGGGCAGAGCATCCCCCACGAGCTTGGGATCCTCTTCACCTGTGAATACAGTTCCGCCTCCCGATCCCAACATATCGGCGACGCTTTGAACGGCCATCTTTTTTATGGAGCAGTCGGTGAGGGAGAGAAGCACTGTAATCGCAATCATCAAAGACGGCAGAAGTGACCCTCTGATGGATCGCTCTGTGAATATCCCGCTGAATTTCTTCTCTACCGACAACACCAGTTACACACCTCGTTTCTCTAATCTATGAAGCAAGATACTAAGAATATACATTATTTGCCAAACACCGGTGCCAGTTTAATGATATTCTTCGACCGTTTCAAGCACAAAACAACGCTTTGCGGTCAATTCATCCGGGCATAGGAATGCCTTGACGCACCCGGAAGATACCGGATATGGTAACTCACTCTATCCTCGACGCCTACTTATCTGCGATAAGTTTGGGAGAAATGACGATGTCTTTGATCGAGAGCCTGTGTGGTAAAACCCCGGAAGGGGCCTCTGTTTTTCAGTACGAAATGAAAAACCCCGCCGGAATAACGGCAACGCTCATGAGCTACGGCGCCATTCTCCTCTCTGTAAAGGCACCGGACAGAAATGGAACCACAGATGAGATCACATTAGGATTCGACTCCCTTGACGGGTATCTCGGTGAGCATCCCTACTTCGGTGCTACCATTGGCCGCTGTGCCAACCGTATCGATAGCGGCCGCTTCACTCTTGGAGGTGCGGAGTATACCCTGGCGTGCAACGAGAACGGTCGCCACCATCTTCACGGAGGCAACAGGGGATTCGACAAGGTCATGTGGAAACCACAGGCAGGCACGGATTCGGTAACCTTTAGCTATGAAAGCTCAGATGGCGAGGAAGGATATCCCGGCAATCTGAAGGTCATGGTAACATACTCCCTAAACAGCGATAACGAGCTTCGCTTCGATTACGAGGCCGAAACCGATAGACCCACGCCGGTAAACCTCACAAACCACACGTACTGGAATCTGGCCGGAGCAGGATCCGGAAGTATTTTGGGGCATGAGCTTTTTATGCGCTGCAGGGAGTACCTTCCGGTGGATGAGAAGCTGATTCCCACGGGTGAGTTGAAGGATGTGCATGGCACACCCATGGATTTCACGCAAATCCGCACACTCGGGGAGAGAATCGACGCAGCGGGAGGAGGCTACGATCATTGCTACGTTATCGATCCGCATCCGCAGGATTCTACAGGGGAACTAAAGGATGTGTGTACGATCTGCGACCCAAAAACAGGTCGATGCATTGAGATTCGAACCAACCAGCCGGGTGTACAGCTTTACACGGGCAACTTTCTAGATGGAATCAAGGGAAGGGGCGGCGCTCGCTACGACAAGCACAGCGCTTTCTGCCTCGAGACCCAGAACTTTCCCAACGCCGTAAACATACCGAGTTTTCCATCTGCAATTCTCGAGCCAGGCAGTGTGTATCGGCACACCACCGTGCATCGCTTCTCGACGAAATAGTCCAAACAAATCATGATAGCCACGTTTATCAACTGTATAGCCGTAGTTGCAGGAGCACTCACCGGTTTCTTCTTACACAACAAGATCAGTGATTCGATGAAGTCCATCGTCTATACCGGTGCCGGTCTCGTTGCGCTGGTCATAGGAATCAAAATGTCTTTCGCCGGTACCAGGATCGTCTATCTGGCCCTCTCGCTCATTGCAGGAGGAATCTTGGGTGACTGGCTCGATATCGAGGGAGGAATTCTGCGATTCGGGACCTTCCTGAAAAGAGTCTCCCGGGCCAGCGATTCAGAGGGGAACTTCGCCTTCGCCTATCTCGATTCATCCGTTATATTCTGTGTCGGCGCCATGACCCTCATAGGAGCTTTCAAGGCGGGAGCCGAGGGTAACTACGAGCTGATCCTGACCAAGTCCGTGCTGGACGGATTTATGGCCATCGTCTTCGCCGCAGCCCTGGGTATCGGTGTCGCCTTTTCGGCCCTGACGATACTCGTCTACCAGGGTTCGCTGACCCTGCTGGCCAAGGTACTTCAGCCGTACGCTACAGAGCTTGTTTTGAGCGAGCTTACCGGTGTAGGTGGGGTTTTGGTGATTATGATAGGCATCAACCTCCTGGGGTTGGCCAAGCTAAAGACAGCCAACTTTCTACCCGCCATTATTCTCATACTGATCCTGTTGGCCGTCGAATCACTCTTACCTCCAGGGTTGTTTCACCTGTGATCTCTCAGCTGCTGTATCTGATCTCACTTTTTGTCCCATTTGCTCTTGGCATCGTACTGGCCAAGAGAATACGCCGACTCGATGGGAAGATTGTCGAAAGACTCACGGCTCTCACTTTTTATATCCTCATCGCAACCATCGGATTTCGCATCGGTGGTACCGAAAACCTTCTGGCGAATCTGGAAAAACTGGGGATCGTCTCCCTCTCTTTTGCGGTGTTCACCGTCTTGGGAACCCTCCTGACTCTCACCCTCCTGTACCTTGCCCTCGGCGGCAGAATGGAGAAACCGCAAGCGCGGGACAAGCCGAATCACCGGAAACGCCTGCATTTGTTTAAAGACCCCCTCATCCTCTTCTTTCTCTTGAGTGCCGGGATTCTGCTCGGTTTTTTTCTCAAAGCAGTCCCTCCACCTATCTCGGAGCAGCTCACCAAGCTTTTGCTCTACGCTCTCCTTTTTTTTATTGGAGTCAGCTTTGCCCAAAAGAAAATCCCATTAAGAGAGGTAGTAAGCCGACCAGATCTGCTCCTGTTGCCTATCGGGACCGCGTTGGGGAGCCTGCTGGGCGGTTTTTTCGCATCGCTGTTGCTCTTCCGTGTGATTCCTCTCACCTGGGGCAAGGCCCTGGCGGTTTCCGCAGGATTCGGGTGGTACTCCCTCTCCGGCATCATCCTCACAGATCTGGACGGTCCTTTTTTGGGAACCGTCGCGCTTCTTTCCAACATGCTGCGAGAGACCATCGCTCTTATCTTCATACCAACGGTTGCCCGATGCCCTCTGCCCAACATCGCGATAGGAATGGGTGGAGCCACCAGCATGGATGTCACCCTGCCCGTTATAGAGCGTAGTTTGGGACCCGAGTCGGCTCCTGTGGCAATGATATCAGGCGCCCTGCTCTCAGCAGCTGTCCCCCTCCTTGTACCTCTCTTCTACCGACTGGGTTAGTTATCTGTTCTTCGATTATTGATACAATAAATTGCAGACTTTTTCGTCCTTTAGTATGTCATGGAGGCAGCATTGACGCAGAAGCTGGAGCAAACATTCCGCGAAGAACAGAGCAGCCTGCTGGCGTTCGTCAAGTCGCGCATCTCCAGCGCCGAGGATGCGGAGGATATTCTCCAGGAGGTCTTCCTCCAGGCTGCTCGCGCCTATGATGTGACGGAGCCCATCGGGAATCTCGTCGGATGGCTCTTTCGGGTTGCGAGAAACAGGATCGTAGATTGGTACCGGAAGAAACGTTGCAGAACGGTGCCGCTGAGCGGTTCCGACGAAGATGTATCGATGGAGGAACTGCTGGGCGATAGTGGAATCAACATAGAAAATGACTACATCCGCACTCTTGCGGCTGATGCGCTGGCGGAGTGCCTCGAAGAGCTGCCTCGGCTGCAAAGAGAGGTTTTCATCATGCAGGAGGTCGAGGGAAGGAGATTCAGGGAGATCGCGGAGCTCACCGGCACACCGGTGAACACTCTGATAGCGAGGAAGCGATACGCCGTGCGGTTCCTACGGCGGCGACTCCGGGAGATGAGAGACATCATCGAAGAAATCGATCAATAAGAGAAACAAAGGAGGAAAACGATGTTCGAGAAATTGAGAAGAAGCCCCTTTCATTTCATTCCGATGGTCATTGGTGGCATCCTGCTGGCCGGTTTAATGGCCTTCCTTTTAGGATTCGTCGTGATGTTACTGTGGAACTGGCTGATGCCGACGATTTTTGGTCTGCCAGAAATTACCTATTGGCAAGGATGGGGATTGGTACTACTCGCCCACATCCTCTTCAAGGCGGGGCCCCATCGATACGATCACGACCACGATGAGCATATCGAATGGAAGACCAGATTCCGCAACGGAATCAAGAAAAAATTCGGCGGGAAGGGAAAACTTGAGGCCAGAAGCGAGGAGGCACAATCCTCTGAAACCTCCTAGAGAGCCTTCTATGGGAGTTTCTCCGGGCTGAAAAGATTCAGGCCAGTCTCCTCATCAAACCGGGTCATGAATCTGGCACCGCTGACCCGTGCGATACAGGCGTCAAGCGTCGCGCAGACAGGGTTACCCCCGGGCACTATGTGTCCTCCAAGGAGTTTCCCTTCTTTGTCACAAAAAGTTCCATGCAGGTGAAGGGCGACCTCACCTTTTTCAGTCTCAAAAACAATTCCAGATAGTCCCAATATCTCAATAGGACCGGGAATCGTTTCCGGTTCGGTGTAACCCGCACCGAGTTTTGTCTCAGGTTTCGGACGAAAAATCTGTATCGTGGCTTTATTTACCGTACCTATCGCCATGAGAAGGTACCCGTGAAGAATCCCGTTTTCTTTGCACACTGTTGCCAGGCCATGCATAATATCGGTACCTGGCAATAGTCTTACGGCGATGATTTCAGAAAAATTAGCCGGGACGTGCTTCGCTCTAACTTGTTCCATGCGCTTTGCTTCTCCTTTCAACTTTTCGACGATCTGTTCCGCCTGGCCCTATATTAAGATTTTTCAAATCGCTTCCTCAATACCCTTTAAAACAATGATATCGCTCTGCCCCTTGTAGACGAGAATTGACCGTGTCATAAAGACCAAAGCTCCGCCCGTGTAGCAGGTTCATCGATTCCGTCGTAGGCGATCCGATTTCCGACAACGATACTCTGGTCCCGACAAGACGGAACGCGTCATTGATCTGGTCCGCCTTGGGGGGCCAGTGCGCCACATAGGTTACAGACCTGATTCAGGGGAGACGTACCAGGGTGAGCACCTGAACTGCTCACGTTTGTCCTGTATGGAATCATAGCGGATGTGCAAAATGTCACCTAAAAGACCTTGACCGATCAGCTCCTTCAACCTGTTAGTGAAGGTCCGAAAACGCCTCTCCTGAGCAATCATCAGCAGTCGCCCCGATTCCTCAGCTGCGCGCCTGAGTAGGATGGATACATTCGTTGATCCCATTGCGCTTACCGCGCGAAATCCTCGTAAAAAGCAATGTTGTCCTTCAACATAGCCGGAATATCCAGATTATAAGGGCATCGCTCCCGACACAGATTGCATGCCGTACAGCTTTTGGCCAGCTCCACGGCATGACTGTTCTTCTCTGTGACAACCCTCTCTCGGGGCATCTGGTAGGAGAAGACCTTGATAAAATTGACCGTGGTAATAGGAATCGATTCCGGACAGGGAAGGCAGTATCCACACATTCGGCAGAACCGGTCTCCCAGGAGGGTCTTGTACTCCTCCAACACTCTCCGGTCTTCCGGATTCAAACCCTCCTCGCTCTCCCAGATTCGGATGTTCTCGGCCATCTCCTCCTTTTTTTCGATACCCACACAGGGTATCAAACCGCTGTAGGGCTTGAGGAAATTGAGGCAGGCTCGTGCGTTCCGCATTCTTCCGCCTCCCAGAGGCTTCATGGCCAATAGTCCGACGTTCTTCTGTTGCGCCTTCTGATAGAATTCGTCCTGCAGATACTCCCGACTGATATAGTTGGCAGGAACCATCGCAACCTGGAGTACGTCGTAGTCCAGAGCCTTCATAGCCCTATCATAACTGTGGGAGGAGAAACCCAGATACCGTATCTTTCCCTGCTCCTGCGCCTGCAGCACCACCTCCAGGGGGCCGCCCGGTGCCTCGAAATGATCCATTTCTATGGCGTGGGCGCTGTGAAAGAAGAAAACATCAAGGTAATCCGTCCTCAGATTATTCAGGCTCTCTTCGATATGCTGCCTTATGCCCTCCGCATCAGTTCTATTGGATTTGGAGATGATAAAGACCTTCTCCCGCATTCCATGGAACGCCTCGCCCAGGCGCCGTTCGCTGTCAAAGTAGACAGGCGCAGTATCAAAGAGGTTAATACCCAGCTCCGCTACCTCCCGCACAAGACCTATGCTTTCCTTCCAGTCCAGCCTGGTTATCTGGATCGTTCCCATGGCAAGGGACGAAACCTCCAGGTCCGTTGAGCCAAGCATTATTTTCCGCATCGGTCTCCTCCATAGTTGGGTATAACAGCTCCCCACGGCGGGACAACAGAGATCTCATTTCGCGTTCAGGAGCTTGGAATGGATACAGGTATAAGTTATGGAAACTCTGTATGTACGTAAGCGGTAAATCGTGTATTCGAGTAAATCCAGGGTGCGGAAAAGATCCGCACCCTGGGTCTTGCCTTCTATCCGAAAGTGGTCTTCCGTTCCGTCCAGACACCTTCGTTATAGGCGGATCGGTACATGGCATCCAAAACCGATTGGGTCCGCCATCCCCCCCTGCTGTCGCAGGACAACGACGAGCCCTGACGCACGGCAGCGGAGAAGTTATCCACCGCATTCATCCATTCCGAATTCACCACCTTGGGAGGGTTGTCCTGCCAGGCGTTGTTGATGAACCACTTCTGATCGGGCTTCTCCAGAATACCTCCGTAGGTCATCGAGTAGGCTGCATCGGTTCCGTAGAGCCACAGATCCGGGCTCCACGTCTTCTGAGTATAGGAGGTTGTGGCAAAATACTGCAGTGCCAGCCCGCCCTCGAAATACAAGACCCCCATGGATAGATCCTCACCCTCTATGTCGTGAGTCTGGGTCCACACATCCGATTTGACCTTTGTGGGAAGACCAATGGCGTACACCATGTCGTCGGCACTATGTACGGCCTGGTTGGACATCACACCTCCTCCATCCCAACGCTTGGTCCCTCTCCAGCCCCCGCTCTCCTGATAGTAGGCATCGGTTCGCTGGGTTGTGAGCGAAACCCTTCCGCCCAAAAGCGTACCAAATACCCCGTCTTCTATGGCCTGTTTGAGCGTGTTGGAGGTTTGCTCGTAGCGCATCTGAAAATCAATGCCCAACAGCACCCCCTTCTCATCTGCCAGCTTGATCATCTCTTCGCAAGCTTCAAGAGTGACCTCCATGGGTTTGGTGCACAGAACGTGTTTTCCCGCCTCTATAGCAAGCTTGGCCACCTCGAGATGGCGTCCCGTAGGCGTCATCACGTAGATCACTTCCACGTCCTTGTTGTCCAGCCATCTCCTCACATCCAGCTCGTGGGGAACCCCAAAGGCCTCCCCAGAATTCCGAGCTCTGTCCTCTTGCAGGTCACATACTCCAACAAGCTTTGCCCCCGATGTCTCCGTGACCGTTCTGGACCGCAGGTGTCCCATACCCAATCCAACCACAACAAACCGTACGGGATCCTTTTCCCACGGTCTGGTGAGTCTCGGTGGCTTTGGACGTGCCGCTTTATATACGTTGGCGCCGGCAGCAGAGGGCCAGGCATGCTTCAGAACTCCAACCTGCTGGCGGGAGTTCTCGATAATGTCTTCGGACTCCTTCTGATCGGTGATCTCTGCATTGCCCTTGTAATTGTGATAGCCCGTCTCCAGGCTTACAGGGCCCTTCAAGCCCACCGCCTTGCATGTAGCCAATACGCGTTCATACGGTACCGTGGGATTGGCGCGGCCCTCCTTGTCTTTCATCATTGCCTCGATCGAACCTCGACCCTTTGCATGCACGCATCCGGCCCTCTTGGCACACAGGATGAGAGACTCAGACGTGGCATCCGCATCTTCTGTCAATCCCTGCCCGTCTACCCAGTCCCACCAAAACCAGGCGTCCCAGGCAAGGCTCAGATTCGGCATGTCCATCGCATCCAAAAACGTAAAAATCTCAGGTGGCGTTACATCACAATTTTCAAAGGCCAGCTGCAAACCAGCCTGCTGTGCACGCTCGGCCAGCGGCCGGTAGTACTCCACGACCTGTTCTAACAGCTCCTTCTTCTCCGTAAGCTGACCGCTCTCCTCCTCAGGCAGAATCCGCCCATGATTCTTTCTCCTGGGCTGCCAGAAAAAAAACGATCGCGCGAGATGGCAATCCAGAGCATCCGCGATACTAATAATCTTCTCAAGCCTCTCCGCCTCAGACTTTCTCACATCAGCATCCGGAAGATGGTCTTTGGCCAAATACGACTGCAGACATCCGACCTTCATTCCATGATCATCCAGAAGCCCTTTCACTTTTTTAATTTCGTCTACGCTCAGGTCCGAAAACGTCTTGCCAAACACCCGATTCCTCAGATCCACATGCTCCAGCCCCCAGCTCTTGAGTATTGGCAGCGTCTCGGGAAAATCCAAACATAGCTCATCCGAAAAACAAGAAAGATACATTTGTTTCACTCCTCGATATTATCTCTGATATAAACCCATTCCGCCCGGAACAACGGTCCCGAGGACTCTCAAAACCTACTTCGCTGTCGCCTGTTTAAACCACTTGACTTCCTGCTCAATCGACTGCAGTTTGGGTTCCACAATACCTTCCAGACTCACATACCCGCCGTACCCGCGCTTCATCAGTTCGGGCAGGAGCCAATCCCACCCGACCTCGGAGTCTTTCATTCCCGTTCTCACATGGAGATGTACCGTATGCTCAAACAGCTCATCCAGCATCTTCTGAGCTGTCATACCCGGAATTCGAGGGATGAATTGATTCGGCTGAAGCAGAACCTTCAGGTTGGACGCGCCGGTATCGTTGATTTCCTTCAAGATCGATTCGATGCTGTCCTCGGGCCTTCCCCTGTGTGTTTCAATGGCAAAGACCACCTTGTCAGCTCCTGGGAGACTGGTAACGGCCTTCAAGCCGCTGATAACTCCCTCCCACTGCTCATCGGTCATCTTGGAGCTTGGAACCTCCGTCCCGGCTGCATGGGCTATGCCCTCTCCCGCCTTGAAACCCGAGCCGTAGCCACCTGTCATTGTTCTGATCAAACGAACACCCATGGCCTGGGCGTATTCAATATACCGACTCGCAATCACAATGCTTTCCTCCCACCTCTGCTTGCCCGCGATAAAATCGAAGTAGTTGGAAATCATCGGAATCTCCAGGTTATGCTTGTCTGCCAGGGCTTTCAACTCCATAATACGGTCCAGCTCCTGCTGCGTGGCTCTGTCACCCGGATACACGTCCGCAATCCTCACCGAATCGTCCTGGTACCACTTTGTGTGCTCACTGCCGGGCAGATCCCCTCCCCACAGCTCGATTCCATCGTAGCCCCACTGTTCCAACTTGGGCATCAAATTCTCCGGTGAAATCACTTTGAGAGTTCCTAAGGTTGTAACACTTAGTTTCACTTGTAACCTCCTGATTTGATTATTCTTGCGCTGACCTTGACACACCGTCAATATAGTATATAAATATACCATATGTTCTATTATATCTGATTTAACATAAGATGAATAAGATGACAAGTAGAATTCTCACATTTGTCAATAAATTATGTTTACTCAAACTGATATTTCTGAAAAATTTTTTTATGTCTTATCAAGTTTTTATGACTTATCAATTATGGGACGACATCGACGGCGGACTGTATTGCCAATGTCGTACTGACAGCCGATCTTAGCAGGAGACGAAATGGCAAAAGACTCAACAGAAGTAGAATGGCGCTATGCGATCTGCAACGAACTTTTTGGAGAACGTGCCTTGCACGAAACAGCGAGCTTCGCACGGGAGCTCGGTTACGAGGGTCTGGAGCTCGCACCCTACACCCTTGCGGATAGGGTAACAGATCTTTCTGACAGAGACAGGAAACGAATTCGAGAAGAAATCGAATCTGAGGGGATGAAAGTCGTGGGGCTGCACTGGCTTCTGGCAAAGACACAGGGGCTTCAAATCAACGATCCGGATCCCGGAATCCGCGAGCGAACGGCTCAGTACATGCTCGAGGAGATCGACCTCTGCGCGGATCTGGGTGGAGAGGTGCTCGTGTTGGGGTCTCCTCAACAGCGGGCGATACGACCGGGTTTTACCCGAGACAACGCCTGGGGCAACATGGTCGATATCATGCACCGGTGCGGTGAAAGAGCAGCGAAGCGAGGGGTATTTTTTTGCATCGAGGCACTGCCGACCCCGGAGTGTGAATATATCAATACGGTTGATATGTGCGCAGAGCTGGTTCGTCAGGCAGATCATCCAGGCTTTCAGATGATGGTTGATTGCAAGCAAATGGCCACAAATGATGCCAGACCCATCCCTATTCAGATCAAGACGGTAGCGCAATATATAAGGCATGTTCATGTAAACGATCCCAACCGTCTCGGTCCGGGCATGGGCGACATCGACTTCGGACCCATTCTTCGGGCACTCAGGGAGATCGGTTTCAACAGGTGGTGCTCCGTCGAGGCTTTCGATCCCGACTTCGGAATTGAACGGATCGCCCGAGAGAGCATTCAGAACCTCCGCGCGGCCGAGTAGGCTAAAGGAGCACGTATGCCCCAGACACAGTACGGCAAGGCTCGTGACCACATACGAGAGCTGATTTCGGAATTAAAGAGTCTCAACAAAGATCTTTTACCTACTGAATCGGAGCTGACAAGGCGGTTCAAACTCGGCAGAAATACTATAAGAAAATTCATAGCCGAGCTCGTCGCTGAGGGAGTGGTAGAACGGATACCGGGGAAAGGTACCTTCATTATCGAGAAGAAGAAGAGTATCAGCTTTTTAACATGGGTAGGATCGGAAGCCCAGGCAATCCATGATGCGATAAATAGCATGATCCGTGACTTCGATATGAAGTTTAATACTTGTACTGTTAACTATCAGACAATCCCCCACTTTAAATACATTGATTCTGTTATTAGACGTTTCACAGACTGTGCACCTGTGGACCTGGTGCAGGTCAATCAATTCTGGCTTTCGGAATTTCATAAGATGAATCTCCTGAGACCGATAGAGGACATCATCGCGCAGGACAACATCAGGCGAAGATACTCGAATGATATTGAAAGCTGCATCCTGGATGATCAGCTATATGCAATCAACTGGACTCTGTGCCCATTGGTTCTTTACTACAATAAGGTAGTGCTCGAAAGAGCAGGTCTGGATCCCGACAATCCTCCGAAAACTCTGGATGAACTGAAAGAGATGAGTTTGAAGATCAATCGGTCTTCTGACCAAAATACCAGTGGTATGATGATTCCTTTAACCCCACAAGCGTATAATATTTCCTATCTGTATCCATTCCTGCTGGCTTTTGGCGGAGGTCTCCAGGACCTGATGAAAAATCTTATTGTAGATTGTGACGGTAATATCAATGCCCTCCGCTGGCTTACTGATCTGCATGAACAATGCAGCTCAACCGGGGCGAGAACGATTTCTGAGGCACGTATCATGTTCGCCACCAATCATCTCGGATTCTGGATCGATGGACCCAACCTGCGAGGTTTGCTGCCACAGCTGAGCAATAGAGGCGAGGATATTAACCAGGACTATGGAGTGAGCAAGATACCGGTGGGCCTTTCGGGAAGGTCGGAAAGTACGTTGCTATCACATTCTCTTGCGGTAACGAAAAAGTGCAAAGATCCGGAACTGGCAAATAGTTGGATCGAACAGCTAACGACGAATAAGCAAAATGCGATTCTTTACTTCAAATGCAGCGGTATGATTCCTTGCATTCGCGATATCCTTCATGACCCGTACTTTCTCTCCGATCCCTTCGCTTCTGTTGTGATTGATCAACTCGATACCGCTTCCCTTCTACCTATAAAACACAAACTGTTTGTCGACTCGTTACCGTTTATCTCTTATGTGTTTTCAAAAATAATCCTTGAACGAAGAAAACCGGAAGAGGAGCTGAAAAAACTGTTGGACATCATAAATATGTTTAGTGAACTCAGCAGTTTCAGGTATGCAATTGACCTGTAATCATTGATGTATCAGTTGCGATGCGGGATGATATGCGAGGGCCTTCCAATAGTGAAAAATTCGTTGACATCCCTGTAAGTATCAACTATGATGCACCAAGATTACGAACATATAGTATCTTTGGTATCTAGAGATTCTGTAAATATCATAATTTCTTGCTAAGATCCCCTTGAAGGGTATAAAGCGGCGCTTGGGAGTATCAGTGAAAAGAAAGTCTTCTGCTCTGAACATTCTTATTTCTACCAGCCCTATTTTCCGCGCCGGTAAAGAATATGTCGACGGCATTCGAGACATAGCGCCAGAAGCCAAAGTGGAGATGGTTGAACAGAAGGACGTCAAAACGGATTTGCTGGCGAAAGCGAAGATCTTTTTGGGGTGGCCAGATGTGAAGAAACTGAAGGAAGCTCAATCTCTAAGATGGCTGCATTTACCGAGTGCCGGTGCCGACCGGTTTGCCAAGAGAGAGCTATTCTATCATCCGGATTGCCAACTTACCTGCTCTCGCGGGGTGTTTGGTATACCAATTTCAGAGCACGTGTTATGCATGCTCCTATCCTTCAGTCGGGCCATGCCGTACTACGCAGAACAGCGCAAGCAAAAGGTCTGGCAACGCCTGTTTAAGGAGAGAGACTTTTTCAGTTCGACTGTCGGTATAATCGGTATGGGGAACATCGGAACCGAAGTTGCGAAGAGGGTTCGGGCTTTGGGAGCGAAGGTTCTAGGAATCAAACGTCATCCGGAAACCAGACCGGAATATGTGGATGAACTCTACGGTGAGGAAGGCATCGATCATGTTCTGGAGCAATCCGACTATGTGGTCATAGCTCTGCCGTATACACCGAGGACGAAGGGAATAATTAACAGAGAGCGAATCGGGAAAATGAAGCCCGGTGCCTGCCTGATCAATGTTGCACGCGGGGGCTTGGTAGACCAGGAGGCTCTGATCGATGCCTTGAAGCAGCGGAGGCTCGCCGGTGCCGGTCTCGATGCCACCGACCCAGAGCCACTGCCGAAGGATAATCCGATCTGGCAAATGCCGAATGTCATTCTGACCCCACACACTTCGGGAAGCTCACCGACCAATAATGCCAGACGATTTCAGATTTTTCATAACAACTTAAGGCTCTATCTCGACGGAAAACCCCTGAAAAATCAAGTGGACTTCGATGAGGGCTATTAGTACTAATGCAATCGGGGTCAGACACCCTCTCTTAAGGTAAATAGTATGCGCTCTTATATAATCAGGAGGTTGCTTTTAGCCATACCCACCGTGCTTCTGGTTAGCCTGATAATCTTCTTCATGATACGCCTGATTCCAGGCGACGTAATAGACGCCATGGCAGCACGGCTGAGTGCAAGTGGTGGTGGTACGCTAATAGTGAACAGAGCTGCCCTCGAGCACTCCCTCGGGATGGATGTGCCAATCTTTACCCAGTATGGGCGCTGGTTAGGAGTTGTTCCCGGCGCGGATGGCAGTTTCAGTGGTCTTTTTCACGGCGACCTCGGGATTTCCTTGTTAGAACGTGTCCCTGTGCTTGAGCAGATAGCGACCAGGTGGCCGGTAACCCTCGAACTTAGCCTCCTAGGATTAATAATAGCCCAACTAATAGCGTTGCCTATAGGTATTTATTCAGCGTTACGGCAGGACACCTGGGGCGACTATATGGGCCGCAGCTTTGCTATATTTTGTATCGCCGTCCCCTACTTCTGGGTGGGGACGATGGCAATAGTCTTCCTCTCAATGTGGTGGGGCTACATGCCACCCTTACGGCTTGCCCCGTTCGCTGAGGACCCAATAGGTAATCTGAAATCGTTCATGCTGCCAGCTGTCATTCTGGGCATGGCTATCTCGGGGACAACCATGAGGATGACCCGCACCATGATGCTGGAGGTACTGAGGCAGGACTATATCAGGACGGCCTGGGCAAAGGGGCTCAAGGAAAAGGTAGTCATCACCAGGCATGCCCTGAAGAACGCACTAATCCCGATAGTCACTATAATAGGGAGTCATCTGCCTGCCCTGATTGGAGGCACGGTTATTATAGAGACGATATTTTTGCTGCCTGGGATGGGCCGTCTATTGGTAGAAGCTACCCAATATAGAGACTACCCGGTAGTTAGCGGAGTAATGATCCTTTTTGGGGTCGGGCTGGTGTTAATCAATCTGGGGGTTGACCTGACTTATGCCTATTTGGACCCCAGGATTCGTTATCGATAAAGGGCAAATTCACAAAGGAGTAATGCTGTGGCTGATAGCTCATCAGCGATCGTAGCCGAGACAAAGAGACATTCCCAGCTGGTTGATTTCTGGCTAAGGCTGGTAAAGGAAAAGCCTCTGGGTACGGTGGGTGGGATTATAACCCTGCTCCTGCTTCTCACCGGCATTTTTGCCAACTTCATAGCCCCTTATGGAATGAACCAAATCCACAGAACCTATATGCTGGTGGCACCGTCAGCTAGGTTCTGGCTGGGCACAGATAACCTCGGCCGGGACATACTCAGTCGTATCATCTTCGGGGCTCGTGTCTCGGTGATAGTAGGCTTGGCCGCCTCTACTCTCGCTACGTTTCTCTGCTTATTTATAGGTATTCTGAGCGGGTACATCGGGGGCAAGCTTGACCTGATAGTGCAGAGGTTTGTTGATGCCGTGATGTGCCTTCCTAGTCTAGTTTTTCTTATAGTCTTAATCTCTTTGACTGGGCCAGGTATCTTGCAAGTGATCATTGTTTTGGGGCTAAGATGGGGCATTGTCGGTTCCAGGATAATAAGGAGCACTGTCATGAGCATTAAAGAGAATGAGTATGTAGCGGCGGCAGTAGCTATTGGCTGCCCCACCTCAAAAATGGGCACCCGGCATATCCTGCGCAACATTATGGCGCCCGCGCTTACCCTATTTAGCTTACAGGTGCCGGCGATGATTCTAACTGAGGCCAGTCTGAGCTTTCTCGGTTTTGGCATACCTCCCCCGGCCCCCAGCTGGGGAGGCATGCTTAGTGGCGACGGGCGCACCTATATGTTCCTGGCCCCATGGATGGCTATATGGCCCGGCCTTGCCCTTGCTATTACGGTATACGGTGTAAATATGTTTGGCGACGCAGTGAGAGACATATTGGACCCGAGATTACGGGGCGGAATAGGGCGCTACGGGTTGAGAGCAAAAAAAGCCATTCTAAATACTGATGGAAAAAAGGAGGGTAAAATCGGAGAACAAGAGAAACAACTAAGAAAGTTGTGAGGCTATTTGCAGTTAACAATTCTATCTAAGAGGAGTGAAAAAATGAAAAGGAAAATCTTATTCGTATTGGTGGCCGCTTTGGTCGTCTTCAGCTTGCCCCTGTTTGCAGGAGGACAAAAAGAAGTCATAGGGGCGGCATCCACGACGACAGGTGAGCCACAATATGGTGGCACACTCACCTTTATTAACAGACAATCAGAAACCGCATTAACGGCCGACATCATGGAAAGCTGGTGGCCCACAGGTCAGTTCCTGGCCCCCGTTATGGAGGACTTTATAAGGGGCGACGTAGAGAAGTATGGACCGAGGGGCACCAATGAATATCCCTTCAGCATAGACAAGATGATCCCTCTTGAGTACAACACAGGCGCTTTGGCCGAAAGTTGGGAGGTTACTGCCGACAAGATAGTGCTCAACATACGTAAGGGGGTTAAGTGGTCAGGTATCAGCATAAATCCAGGTGTTATGGAAGCCAGGGAATATACTGCCGATGATGCCGTGTTCAACCTTAAGCGCCTCTATGAGGCCGCCAGGTACCCGGAGTGGAAACTCTCTGGCTTAGTAGATTCATTAGACTCCATATACGCCAAAGACAAATACACGGTCGTTATTGAAACCAATTTTTTCCATCCCGAATGGTGGTGGTATATCGCCAACGGGAAGGGCTGTTTGCAGTATGCTCCTGAAGTGATAGAAGCCGGTTCTACTGATTGGGATAACCTGGTTGGCACCGGACCATTTGTAATGGAGGAGTACGTCCCTGGGTCTGTCATGGTCTACGCTAAGAATCCTAATTACTGGAGAAAGACAACCATCAACGGTAAGGAATATAAAACACCGTTTGTGGACAAGCTTGTCCAGCCGATGATAAATGACAAGTCGACGCTGCTAGCCGCCCTGCGGACAGCCACGATTGACCTACAGTATCGTGTTAGCGAAGTGTATAGGGACACCTTAGCGAAAACAAGCCCTGACTTGCTGCATAAAGATGGAAACTCAAATGGTACTTTCAACTATTTAGCGCTGAGAACTGACCGCGCGCCTTTCGATGACAGAGAGGTTCGGCGAGCTTTGATGATTGGCACAGACATTAATGCCCTGCGTGATGCCGCCTTTCCCGGGGGCTTGACCTATTGGTGGCCAATACAACCAGCCGTCGCCGGCCACGTCCCGCTGGAAAAACTTCCTGCCTCAACCCGGGAGCTATTTGACTACAACCCGGAAAAGGCAAAGGAGATGTTGGCCAAGGCCGGATACCCCAATGGCTTTAAGGTGGAAATTCCTGTGGATTCCACCAGGTTCGAGCGTGTAACCATTGCAGAAATGCTTGCAGGTTTATGGGCTGATCTTAACGTCGATGTTGAAGTGAAACCATACGATAGAGTCGCCTTCCAGAAAGTACAGCGCACTAGAGACTATAAGAACAGTTTAGGGGCCACCGGGTTTCCAACCCTTTCGTTATACACATTTGCGCTCCACTATGTCGGTGGGGGGCCGCAGAATTATGCTTTTTATGATAACCCGCGTCTAAACGAGCTGTATGCAAAGGCACTAGCAACCCCAGATAAGGCTGAGCGAGCATCCATACTTGAGGAGCTATTCGTAATTGCGCTTGATGATGTTCCCTATATTCCCATTGCTACTCTTCAGGAAATCAACTATTGGTGGCCGTGGGTAAAGAATTACTCGGGTGAGTATTGCCGGGGTCTGTCGACAACCACCGTGGACATCATGTGGATCGACCAGGCTCTGAAGAAAAAAATGGGCTTCAGCAAGTAGTCGGATTAGTGGTAGGAACTTACTTGAGGGGGGGGGCAGCCCCCCCCCAAAGTTCGCTGATCGACATAAAGATAAATAGGCCCGGGGCGCGTAGCCAACGATCTCTGTCGATTCCGGGGAGATGACTCATCAATCCGGATAATCCTGGGCATAGGTTATTACTGCTACACAGGATATTATCGCTAAAGGGGTAAAATAGTTGTTCAGCATTGTTTTGATGGACAAAGAACAATCCCGGATTGTCTATTCGACCTCCATCGGATTCAGGATGGTCTTTTTGGCTATCGCGTTACTCATTCTCCTGCCCCTCCTTACCTTTTCTGATGGGTCCCTATTCAATCGCGCTAATATCGTCGC
>SDBS01002373.1_pt1 | contig 18838 bp, 18 predicted proteins | sample 2277091 | NCBI WGS metagenome assembly SDBS01 (sample SAMN10404972, study PRJNA504765) | marine sediment metagenome | isolation source: marine sediment core GS10_PC15, 163 cmbsf | place: Arctic Ocean: Southern Knipovich Ridge | collected 2010 | reverse complement strand
ATGTAAGTTTAACGACTCCCACGTTCAGGAAGACAAAAAGGTACTTCATTACGAAATGAAAGAATCGGTACAAGGGGGAGTTGCGTGGAAAATGGGAGACCGTTGGTACACGCCGGAGGAAATATCCGCCATGATTCTGCAGAAACTTAAAACTGACGCGGAGGCGAAAGTTGGAGAGAAAATTGAAGAAGCGGTGATTACGGTGCCGGCATATTTTGACGACAGCCAGAGACATGCGACAAAGCAAGCGGGTGAAATAGCCGGCTTTAAGGTTCGGAGAGTTATTAACGAGCCGACTGCCGCGGCATTGGCCTACGGACTAAATCGCAACAAAAACGAACAGATTGTCGTCTATGATTTTGGGGGCGGTACTTTTGATATTTCTATCTTGGAAATAGGGGACGATACGGTTGAAGTGAAGGCAACCGGAGGCGATCCGCATCTGGGCGGTGAAGATTTTGACAATCGGATTATCAATTACCTATTAAAAGAGAATACAAAACAGGACGGAGTTGACCTTTCAAAAGACACACTTGCAGTACAGCGCCCAAAGGAAGAGGTTGAGCGGGCGAAGCACGAGCTCTCGGCGACTAAAGCACGCGAAATCAATCTTCCGTACATAACTTCTGACGAGAACGGTCCGAAGCATTTCACAATGAAACTGACAAGAGCGAAGTTAGAGGAGTTGGTGCGTGATTTCATTGATAAGTCAATTAACCTCGTTAAAAAAGCCGTTACCTCTCCGGCGCCTCAGGGAGCCGGTTTGAAACTTTCTGATATTGATGAAATTATTTTGGTGGGAGGGCAGACAAGAATGCCTGCTATCCAGAGCGCAGTTAAAGAACTGTTTAATAAGGAACCACACAAAGGTATAAACCCCGATGAGGTAGTGGCGACTGGAGCCGCGGTGCAGGCAGGAATTTTGCAGGGTGATGTGAAGGATGTTTTGCTTCTTGACGTTACGCCTTTGAGCTTAAGTATTAAGACGCTGGGAGGAGTTGCTACGCCAATGATTTCCAAGAACACTACAATTCCTACCTCAAAGACACAGATATTTTCAACTGCCGCCGATAGTCAGCCCTCGGTTGAAATTCACGTACTGCAGGGAGAGCGGTCTATGGCGAGTGACAATAAGACCTTAGCGCGATTTATCCTGGATGGTATGCCTCCCGCGCCTCGCGGGGTGCCGCAGATTGAAGTAATGTTTGATATTGATGCGAACGGGATTTTGAACGTTTCCGCAAAAGACAAGGGGACGGGCAAGAGCCAGTCAGTGAAAATTGAAGCAACAACAAGTTTGAGTGCGGATGAAGTAGAGCGGCTTAAAAAAGAAGCAATGGAGCATTCGGATGAAGACAAGAAGAAAAAGGAACTTATTGAAGCAAAAAACAAAGCCGAGTCGCTTGTTTATATTGCCGAGAAAAGTCTAAAAGAGAACGCCGAGAAGATTCCGTCTGACGTTAAGGAGGCCGTTGAGAAGCAAGTGAATCACGTGAAGGAAGTACTGGAGAAAGACGACGCCGCACTTATCACAGCCGCCGCGGACGAACTGTCGGAAGCACTTCAAAAGATAGGCCAGTCGCTTTACAATAAGAAAGATAATGAACAACGAGATAAAAATAACGACGCTGGCGACAATACTCAGAAAAACTAAAGTCATTGTACTTGGCCTACTGGGAGTCGGATTCAACTTTCTGGCGTTTTATCTGTTTTACAGATTTCTTGTTACCGCCGAATTTTCTTTTCTTTGGCTTAGTGCCGTAGCGATATTGCTGTTTCTTATAGTATTTGCGCTTGAACTTGCGTTTCTCCGCAAGTTCAGCTATATTGCGCCATTTACTGTTGTGGCCGGACTTATACCGCTTGTCATTTTTATACCGTATCTCTATCCTGTTCCATCGTACATTGTGCTTATTAGTATAGCTTTGTTGGTATTTTTTCTTTTATCAGCCGCTAAGCACGGCTCGCGTTTGATTGAGAATAGTATTGTAACGCGGTTTTTTGCGCTTGCCTGTCGCATATTGCCTAAAGCGTTTATCGGCTTACTGCTGTGCATGTCGCTTATAGGGTATTTTTATTATGTCCATCTCGGCAATTTTTCCAGTGAGATCGCGTATGCATGGTTCGGAAAAACCCTTAACGGAACTTTGCCGGTGCTTCATCTCTGGTTTCCGACCATTACGTTTGACATGACGGTTGATGAGGCGATAGTGTATATGAGCGAAACAGAGTTGAGAAGGTCAAGATTGGAACTTCTTAGGCAGGGAATAGATATAGACAAACTTTCTTCTTCAGCGCGCCGGGAATTAGTGCGGCAAGTAAGCGCCCAATTTGAAATGTACTTTGAACGAATAGCGGGAGAAGAACTTGACGGCGAACTCTCATTGCGTGATTTTTTCTACGGAATAGTAGAGGGCAAAGCAGCAAATCTTTCTTCTACCGCCCTTGAGCTTATCGGCAGCGGCGTGATTATAATGTTGTTCTTTGCACTGAAGGCAGTTTCGTTTCTCTTTTATATTCCGGCCGCGTTTCTCGCATTCGTGATTTACAAACTCCTTATGCTTTTGGGATTTGCATACATTACACTTGAAAACAAGAAGCAGGAAGTTGTAGTATTATCATAATCTATGAATAAGGACTATTATAACGTACTTGGTGTTGAGAGGAGCGCTTCCAAAGATGAAATCAAGAAAGCGTACAGGCGCCTTGCCCATAAATTTCATCCCGATAAAAGTAATGGGGACGAGCAGAAATTCAAAGAAGTGAACGAAGCGTATCAAGTGCTTTCTGACGAGGGAAAGCGCGCACAGTACGACAGATTTGGTCAGGTTGGCGGAGGGTTTCCGGGAGCCGATTTCGGTGGAGCCCAGTGGAACACGGTCGGTGATTTTGGTGAATGGGGCGATGTTTTTGGCGATATTTTTGAACAGTTTGGTTTCGGGAAAAGAAATCGTCAAACCTATGTTCACGGCTCGGATATTGAAGTTGTGCATATTATCACGCTTGAAGAGGCATTTCGCGGAGTAAAGAGAAATATCACGTTTGCAACGCTTGTTTCTTGTGACACGTGCGACGGCTTGGGGCATAACAAAAAAGCAGGGGTTAGCAACTGTACGGTTTGTCAGGGTAAAGGGGAGATACGGGAACAGCGCCGAACCTTTTTTGGTGAATTTTCTCATGTAACAACCTGTCCCCAGTGCTTTGGAAGGGGCGAGGTGCCGAATGAGCAGTGCGCGGTATGTAAAGGAAAAGGAAAAGTTTCAGGTGAGCGGCAGGCGGCCGTTGAGTTCGGTCCCGGTATTGAAAGCGGCCAGATAATTAAAATAAAAGAAAAAGGTGAAGCAGGGGAACGGGGCGGCAGAACCGGTGACCTTTATATTGTGGTCAAAATAAAGCCCCATGAGATATTTGAACGAAAGAAGTCCGATTTGCTGATAACAAAAGACATACACATTACCGAAGTGCTTTTGAGTAAAGAGATTGAACTGCCTGATATTGGTGGGGAAAAGTTTTCAATCACAATACCGCCGGGATTTAATTTTAAAGACCCTTTGAAAGTAGAGAAAAGAGGAATGCCGAGATTTTCATTGGGCTCGGATATGCATATACGCGGAGACCTGTATGTTATATTCAACGTGATAGTGCCCAAGAAACTTTCAAAGAAAGCAAAGAAACTGCTTGAGGACTTAGACGAGGAGTTGTAGAAAATAAAAAGCCCCTCGGTGTAAAACCGAGGGGCGTATTGTTATGTTATCCGCGCCGGTGTCAGGCGTGTTTAGCCGGAACCAGGTGGAGAAGCCGCTTTGATACGAGCTCAAAGTTGGCTACGCCGAATATTCCTCCGAAAACTGCACCAATCAGCGCGTTTCCGGTGAAGTAACCAACCAGGGCGCCAATCGCGGCATCTACTCCGCAGAGCAACCGTTCATCCGAATGAATCAGCTTAAACACCTGCCAGATGAAGCGGGTGATAGCAACTACTGTGACGGGAATGCCGCGCCGCAGTAACCACCAAGTGCCCTTGAGTGAGTACCACATACCGAGCAGCAGGTACTTCGGGACATACCAGCATGTAGTGAGAGCATTAAATCGCGCAAACCTGCGAAACTCTTGGACTACTGACTGGTATTCCCCTTCGTTATAGTCGCTGGTCATTACCCGTGCCATAAGCAGGCCCATAAGTGGGGTTATCAAAAGATAACCATACGCAGTAATATCTTCCGCAGAAATGAGCAGGAAGAGTATTGCGAGGGGCACAGTTATTGTGCTGATGAAGAGTGTGAAATAAACACTCAATTTTCCGAATGCTTTCCAGTACTCAACATTTGGCCGCCATCCAATCACCACTCTCCACGCCTTAGGGATTGCTTGCAACACCGCCTTAAACTCATAGGTTATGTATCCCACGAATCCTCCGGCAATAAGGCCAACCCACCAGAAGTAGCCGTTCAACTGCAGTGCCACTATGCCGCCAATGAACGCACCAAGCGCACAGGCAACAAACACTTTCTGCCATTTGCTTTCCATAACAAATCTCCTTCTTCTTGCTGTTATTAAAGATTCCAAAGAACTGTGCTATTTATAGCATATCTTGTTTTATAAGTCAAGCCCCTAACGACAAAGATTTATCTGACAGGGTTGACATATATTTTTGTATGAGTATCATAAGAATATTCCGCAGACCGCAGGCGTTTTATAAGCCCTGCCGAGGAAAATCATTTATATTATGGTCTGCGGTTTGCAGACCAATTTTTATGAAAACAAAAGAACAAAAAAAGAACGAGATAAAAGAGATAGTTGACTCGGTAAAAAAAAGTAACGGGTTTATTGTGTTCGGTTTTACGAAACTTCCCGTAAATGATATCAATGCGTTTCGGCGTATTATTCAGGAAGCAGGCGGCAGTTTACAGGTGGTGAAACGCAGATTATTCAGAGTAGCGCTTGAACAAGCGGAGATTGATTTCGGTATAGAAAAAGCATTTTTAGGGCAGACAGGACTCCTGTCGTTTTCCGGAGAACTATTTGATATCGCGGGTGTTGTTTACCGATTCGTGAAAGAACACGATGCAACAATTTTCGGCGGTTTTGACGTAAAAGAAAACAAGATAATTGAAGCGGATTATTTGGAACGAATTGGGGAACTACCTTCTCGAGAAGTTATGGTGGCGCACACTGTTAGCGCTATTGCGGCGCCGCTTAGAGCGTTGGTTTATATACTAAATCAGGTAGGAAAGGTCGCGGCAACTAAAAATATATAGTTATGGCAGAAAAAGAAGACGTAAACAAAACTGAAGAAAAAGAAAAAAAAGAAGTGCCGGTAAGCGTTGATGACAAACGCTTTGCCGATGTAATTTCTACAATAGAGTCATTGTCGGTTGTTGAGTTGGCGGACTTGGTAAAAGCGCTTGAGGAAAAATTTGGTGTATCTGCAGTAGCGCCTGTTGCTGTTGCTGGCGTCGCCGCAAGTGAAGAGGAAAAGAGCGAAGTGAATATAGTGCTTAAAGAAGTCGGCGACCAGAAGATTAACGTTATTAAGGCAACTAAAGAAATAACCGGACTGGGCCTAAAAGAATCAAAAGAGCTGGTGGATAGCGCCCCCAAGCCATTGAAGGAGGGCGTAAAGCGTGAAGAAGCGGAAGAAATGAAAAAGAAACTGGAAGAGGTTGGCGCAACGGTTGAGTTGGAATAGGGTTGCGGTAACCCTCAACCACCTCAGGACTATATTTATTTTCCTGCAGAAATCTCCGCTCGGATACCGAACTCTCACTCAGTGGATACACGGCACGAACTCGTGCGAACTCCACGCCTAAGGCGGGTCAAACACCGCACTCATTCGAGTGTATTACCCACTTCGTTCGTATCGGTACAACCTCGCTCCAACACACTGCAGGAAAACAAATATACTCCTTAGTAAATTAAATAAAGAACGTACTTTTCTAGACCGCAACCCTCTGTTATTATTTTAATTGGAGGTTAAGGGCGGGTAGGCGAAACCTGTCCACCCGTCATTCGGAATAAATACAAGCAAACTTGCATTTATTCCTCACTTGGGCGCATAGTTCAGTGGTAGAACGCTATCTTCACACGATAGAGGTCCTAGGTTCGATCCCTAGTGCGCCCACAAATACAATACCTATTTGACAGAAAGCAGCATAATTGATATTATTTGCGCAGCATATTCAAAGGACTTTATCATACCTAAAAACTGGAAAAGGAGGATAAGCTTATGAGTGGTTTAGAGAAAGAAATCGGGATTATTCAAGCACTCCGAGAAAATGCGGAAAGCGTTTCTGGTGAGGTAACCAGGAAACTGAATGATCTCCAAAAACGTATTCAGCAAGGCGAGACAACCGGAGACAAAATCCGAGATCTTGTAATTGCTCGCTACGGCTTTATCAGCAATGAGCTCGAGGAGGTATATCGCGGCCTGCAAAATCGCATTCAACAACATTCAGACGAGTTCGTCCTCGTTGTTGTGAAAAACGAGACCTTTCATGGTTGTACCGGTTTCGGTTACATACCGAAACCGCAGGATTACGTTCTCGAGGAAAACCTCTATCTCGGCGTGCTCAAGGGAAATTCCATTATAATGGATATCTCACAGGGCGAGTGTGGATTTCCCACTGCCAACTACGCAAGGTGTTGGGATCCATACCATAAGGAGACGGATATTGTAGTAAAAAATCTCGATACAGGTTGGTTCCGAGATTTAGGTCTAAGTCTTAATAAGCCACTGGAGTGTAAAGATCCTCAGGCGAAATTACGCGAGGAGCCGGATTTTGAGCTCGAAGTAAAAATCGGAGATAAAGAGGTTGGCGCTTGGTTCAATAAACAGCGCGGAGCACACTATCTTGTTGTTTTTCAAAAAATGGCACAAATCCTTGACCGTCCAATACCTGAAAGCTGAACACATCCTCTATCAGGGCATCATATATATGGTGCCCTTTTCTTTACGCTCTTTCAGATAGTAGGGTACAATAAATGATATATGGGTAAAGCAGAGGACTTAGCGGCGTTAGAGCAAAAAATAGCGGTTGATGATTCATTGCCGCTTCAGGAGGCAAATCTCGTATTCGGAGAAGGGAACCCCGAAGCAGAGGTAATATTTATTGGTGAGGCGCCGGGGTTTTATGAAGACCGCGAAGGGCGTCCGTTTGTCGGTCGAGCCGGTCAACTACTTGATAAGCTTATAGTAGAGAATGGCTGGAGAAGGGAAGATGTATATATTTCCAATATAGTAAAGCGGCGGCCGCCGGATAACCGAGACCCGTTTCCGAAAGAAATTGAAGCGTACAAGCCGTATCTTGCAGAGCAAATTAGGATTATTGACCCGAAAGTTATCGCGCCGCTTGGACGATTTTCAATGAATTATTTCTTGCCGAAAGCGAAGATATCTAAAGACCAGGGCAAAATATTTTTACTGAAGAACAAGCTCGTTATGCCGATATATCATCCGGCCGCCGCTTTGAGATCATCCGGCGTTATGGAAGAGTTGCGATTAAGCTTTCAAAAACTGAAACGCGCAGTAGAACGATATAGTGAGCTTATAGAAAACAGAGAACAACAGGAGAAAGAAGAAGAAACAAAAAAAGAAGCCCAGTCACTTTTTTGATTTCTATGTTTAAAAAAACAGAAAAATATTCGCTTTTTCAAATTGCAAAAACACTGGAGGATGTGTTGGGAGAAAAACTTGGCGTTGAACGGATAACCGTTCCGCCCGCTCATATTACCGGAGATGTAGCGTTGTCATTTGAAAGTTCTAAACAAGCTTGCGCGGCTGCTCGCGCGATAGCCAAACAACCTTCTCAATTCATAGCGGAGGCAAAAACAGAAGGGCCTTTTGTTAATTTGATATTTAATAAAGATGTTGTTTATCAGGAAGTTTTGGCAAACGTGCAGGAACTTGGTGAACAGTACGGTGAGAGCGATATAAACGCCGGTAAGAAAGCGTTTATTGAGTACTCGTCGCCGAACATCGCAAAACCGATTGGAATAGGACATCTCCGCTCAACGATTATTGGCGAGGCGCTCGTCCGCATCTACCAAAACACCGGTTATGAGGTTTTTAGGGAAAATCATTTGGGTGACTGGGGCACGCAGTTTGGAAAACTTATCTATGCGTATGAACAATGGGGAGATAAGAAAAAAATCAAAGAGAACCCCATCAAGGAATTAAAAGAGCTGTATGTGCGATTTCAAAAAGAATCAGAGAAGGACGAGCGCCTTAACGAAGAAGCAAGAAGCATATTTAAACGTTTGGAGGAAGGTGACCCAAAACTGCTGAAGTTATGGAATGAATTCAGAGACCTTAGTGTGAAAGAATTCCAAAAAGTATATAAGAGATTAAACGTTGTCTTTGACCACATCGGAGGTGAGAGCCAGTTTGTTAAAGGCGCCGGAGATGTTGTGAAGACGTGTTTGAAAAAAAACATCTGTAAGCAAGCCGAAGGTGATGGTGCTGTTGTTGCTGAACTTTCTAATATTCCTTCATTTCTCCTTCGCAAGCAGGATGGTTCAACTCTTTATCTTACAAGAGACCTCGTTGCTTTGAAGCATCGGATAGAGAAATTCAAACCGGACACGCTTGTTTATGTGGTAGGTAATGAGCAAACACTGCATTTTATACAGCTTTTTGAGCTTGCTCGCCGGCTTAATTATATTAGCAGTACTGATGTAAAACACATCTCGTTCGGTATGGTGTTATTAGAAGGCAAACGTATGTCAACACGAAAAGGTACGCTTGTGGAGCTTGAGGATGTTATGGACCAGGCGGTAGAGAAAGCAAATGCGGTGATTGCCGAGAAAAGCCCCAACCTTTCTTTTGATGAACGCAAAGACGCGACAAGGGCGATCGGTATTGGCGCGGTGTTTTATAATGACTTGAGACAGTCGCGAACAAGAAACATTTCTTTTAACTGGGAGAGAATGCTCAATCTTGAGTCCGGAAGCGCTGTTTATCTTCAATATACTTACGCGCGTATTGAGTCGCTTGCGGCAAAGGCAAGAAAACTGTTCGGCAATGAGCAGAAAAGGCAGGGTATAATGAAGTGGGAGAATGAAACCGAATTTAAACTTGCAAAGCAGATTATGTTTTTCCCCTCCGTAATGCTCGCGGCGCAAAAACGGGATGCCCCGAATTTCATTTGCTCGTATTTAGAGGCCTTGGCGCAGACGTTCAATAGTTTTTACAACAGCACCTCGGTTATTAAAACAGAAAACGTGGAATTAAGAGATGCAAGAGTGTGTTTGGCTTGTGCTGTTGGTCTTGTTATTAAGAAAGGACTTGATTCTCTGAACATTAAAGTACCTGAAAAAATGTGAAAGTGGACAACTTGTTAACAAGTTGAAGAATAAAATAAGATTTCTCCCATAAATAAAGGGTTTCCGCTTCAATATTAATTGGAGCGGATTTTTTTGACGCGTTCAACGGCGGTGGTATACTCATACACATAAGTGGGGAATTGTGGATAACTATGTGGATAAGCATTATATCTGGGGATAAAAAACATGATTTTAGGAGAATTCACACACAGCATAGATACCAAAGGTCGAATTGCTATTCCGTCCAAGTTTAGATCAAAACTTGGTGATGGAGCAATTATTACAAAAGGATTGGATAAATGTCTTTTTGTTTTCGGAATGTCAGAGTGGAAGATATTAGCAGAGAAACTGGCAGGGTTGCCGCTGGCGCAGGCAAGTTCCAGGGCATTTTCCAGATTAATGCTTGGAGGAGCGGTAGATCTTCGTCTTGATGTGCAGGGCAGGGTGCTTGTTCCCGACTATCTTCGGAATTACGCCGGCCTTAAAAAGCAGGTGGTGATTACGGGTTTGTATAAGCGAATAGAAATTTGGGACGCCCAGCAGTGGGGGAAATATAAGAAAAAGACAGAGGACACATCGGAGGATATAGCAGAGCAATTATCAGAGCTGGGTATTTAACCCATGCATCAGCCGGTTCTTTTACAGGAAGTTATTAACGTATTACAGCCAGGCCCGGGAATGCTTTTTGTTGATGGCACCCTTGGCGCCGGCGGACATGCCGCCGCAATACTTGAACAAATCTCTCCCGACGGAATGTTTTTAGGAATTGATTGGGATAAGAAAGCGGCGGAACAAGCGAAAAAAAGATTGATGTTGGTGATTCAAGAACAACGTCTCAAAGTAACGTTGCGAATAGCGGCGGGTAACTTTGGGGAAATACGGGACATTGTTGCGCAGAAAGCGGGTAAGCGAGCCAATGCTTTATTGCTGGATTTGGGATTTTCATCTGACCAGCTTGTTTCCGGAAAAGGATTCAGTTTCAATCGTGACGAACCGCTGATAATGCGGTATGACGGGAACATTGCGGGATTAACCGCGGCTCGAGTTCTTGGTGAATCTAATGAACACCGACTTGCCGCAATTCTTGAACAGTACGGAGAAGAAAAATTTGCCAAGCGTATTGCCAAAGGAATTGTGAAGGCAAGAAAGGTAAAACCTCTTAGAACTACATTTGAGCTGGTGGATGCCATACGAACATCACTGCCTCATGGCTATCGTCCCAAACTGCATTCCGCAACTCGTACGTTTCTTGCTTTGAGATTATTTGTGAACGAGGAGTTGAAAAACTTAGAGCGGGCATTGAAAAGTATACCGGATGTTATGGCGCGCGACGGCAGGATGGCAATAATTTCTTTCCATTCATTGGAAGACCGGATAGTAAAACAGCAGTTTCGCGAACTGGCAAAAAACAATAAAGTTCGTCTCATTACCAAGAAACCTATTGTTCCAACGGACGATGAAATTGCGGGTAATCCTCGTAGCCGTTCGGCAAAATTAAGAGCTATACAGCTCAAGTAGTATGGGATACGTAGCATGGGATATGCACTATACCGTTCCATACTACCAACTACTTACTACATACCCCATAAACACATGACTATTATTAAACCAGACCAGTATAAACAAATATTGAGATTCGTACTCCAAGTTTTTATTCTCATTATTATTGGCGGTACGTTCTACATCTATCAATACAATATGGTGGCAGACAATCGTTATGAAGTACAGGATCTGCAAGAACGCATTGTTGAGGCAAAAGTGGCAAGCGCCGAGATTAAGAACGACCTTTATCAAGTAATTGACCCCATTGTATTAACGACGTTTGTAGATAAATACGAGCTTGTACTTGAGAGATCTCCCCGTTATCTCAATATGAATCAATGGGTTTCAGATTCTTCGTATTAAATCTGTTATTTGTCGTACTCTACGGCATACTTGGCGTGAACCTGTACCAGCTTCAGGTAAAACAGGGTGATTACTATATTAGAAAAGTTCGTGCGAGAACCGAGTATCAGGAACAACTTGCACTTAGACGCGGGCAAATCTTTTTTACCGACCGGAATGGCAATTATGTACCGGTCGCTTTAAATAAGGACTACCCGATTATATATGCAGTTCCAAAAGAGATAGATAACCCGGAGCACATCGCTAATATTGTCAGCTCAATTGTCGGGCAGTCCGAAGATGAGCTCGTGCGCATATTTGATGATTCCGAACGTTTATTCGCGCTTCTCGTGGACAAAGCGAGTACCGAGCAGATAGATGCTTTGGCTTCGCTTGAGATAGACGGAATATATGTCGGAAAAAAACAGTATCGTTTTTATCCTGTTAAGAATTTAGCATCCCAACTTGTGGGATTTGTCGGTATTAATAAACAATATAATGAACCGCTCGGACTCTACGGCATAGAGAAATTTTACAATAATATACTTGCGGACGGGAAGGATATTTACCTTACAATTGACCGAAGTTTACAAGTAGAGTCAGAACAGACACTACACAAACTTATTAGCTCGTTTAATGCGTCCGGCGGAACGGTTATAATTCAAGATCCTTCAAGCGGTGAGATTTTGGCATTGGCGAACTATCCTGATTTTGATCCGAACGACTATGGCAGTTATCCGATTCGTACATTCATTAATCCAGCCGTGCAGTATATTTACGAAGCAGGGTCTGTTTTTAAACCGATTACAATGGCGACCGGTATTAATACGGGTGCGCTGACTCCCGAGACAACTTATATTGATAAAGGGAGCGTTACTCTAAACGGCAAAACAATTACCAACTGGGACGGTAAAGCATACGGCGAGACAACAATATTGAAGGTTATTGAGCGCTCAATAAACACCGGCGCCGTTTTTGCAGTTCAGCAAATCGGCAGAAAAAACTTCCTTGAGTATTTGCAAAAGTTTGGTTTCGGAGAAAAGACAGGGATTGATTTTCCCGATGAGGTAAGAGGAGATTTAAATAATTTGGAGAGCGGCAATGCGCGGGATATTGATTTTGCGACTGCCGCGTTCGGACAGGGTACGGCAATAACCCCGCTCCAGCTTATCAACGCCTACTCGGTTCTTGCTAATGGAGGTCTTCTTATGCGTCCATATATACATAGTAACGAAGAGCCGTACGTTGTACGGCGAGTGCTGAAAGAGTCAACAACAGAGGCGGTGGTTGGAATGATGGAGTCCGCCGTTGAGAAGGCCGTAGTAGCGGCAATTTCAGGATATCGGGTGGCAGGCAAGACGGGAACGGCACAGATTCCTGATTTTGAAAAAGGCGGTTATGCTGACGAGTTTATTCATACATACGTCGGTTTTGCTCCGGCAAGCAATCCCCGGTTTGTAATTCTTATTAAACTGGATAAGCCGCGGGTATCGCTTGCGGGGCAGACCGTTGTTCCAGCGTTTCGGGATTTGGCGCAGTTTGTGTTGAATTACTACAGCGTGCCGCCGGATAACTTAGAAAAATCACAATGAAGAACTTTTTGCTCAAATGTTTGAAGCTGAAGTTGAAAGTGTTGGCTAAAGTAACCCTTTGGCGTTATAAACCAACCGTTATCGGTATTACCGGCAACGTGGGCAAGACCTCGGCAAAGATGATAGTTGAAACCGTGCTTGGTCAAGCCAAGCGGCTCCGCGCATCTTCGAAAAGCTTCAACAATGAAATAGGCCTGCCGCTGGCGATTTTAGGAAATTGGAAAGAGACGGGCGGCATATTTTTCTGGTTAAAAGTGTTGCTGGTTTCTTGTTTCAGAATTATAGTGAAATCTTTTTCATATCCCGAGGTGCTGGTGCTTGAGTATGGCGTTGATAAACCCGGCGATATGAAATATCTGCTTGATATAGTTCGTCCCCATACTGGAGTGATAACGGCGATTGGGGAGATTCCCGTACATGTGGAATTTTTTGCGGGTAAAGATGCAATCGCAAAAGAAAAAGCAAAGTTGGTGCATCAACTGCCTGCAACAGGATTTGCTTTATTGAATGCCGATGACGTAACCGTTTGCGCAATGCGTGAGCAAACAAGGGCGAATGTGATAACTTATGGTTTTTCTGAAAATGCCGATATGAAAATTATTAATTTTGAAGAGGTATTTGAACGCGGTATGGCCGTACTGACTTTTAAACTGCACTACGGCGGCAGTTTTATTCCGGTACGGCTGGAAGGCGTATTCGGACGGCCGCAAGGATACGCGGCGGCGGTGGCCGCGGCAATTGGTTTGATTTTTGGTATGAACTTGGTTACCATTGCTGAGGCGCTTGATGACTATCATTCACCGGCAGGACGGCTTAAGCTGTTGCAGGGCATTAAGGGAAGCTATATTCTTGACGATACGTACAATGCGTCGCCGCTTGCTGTAGAAGCCGCGCTCACGGTGCTTAAAGGGCTAAAAACAGCAAGAAAGATAGCGGTGCTGGGCGACATGCTGGAAATAGGAAAGTATACGCTTGAGGCGCATGAGTCAATCGGGAAACTTGCCGCAAAGTCGGTTGACATACTTATTACGGTCGGTATGAGAGGAAAGTTTATTGCTGAAGGCGCTCGCAAAGCAGGAATGCCGAAGGAGTCAATTAATGTCTTTGACGGTATCGGAGAAGCAGGTATGTTTTTGCAGAGCAAGTTAAAAAGGGGAGACGCGGTGCTTGTAAAAGGGTCCCAAGCAGTCAGGATGGAGAAGATTGTAAAGGAAGTATTGGCAAATCCCGAACAAGCAGAACAGCTCTTGGTGCGGCAGAATAAAGCATGGCTTAAAAAGAAAGGAGCATACGAATAAAAGGCCCCATCGTCTAATGGCTAGGACGCCACTCTTTCAAGGTGGCAATCGGGGTTCAATTCCCCGTGGGGTCACACAAGAATAAAAAAACGGAGTTGCTTAATACCGGCGGATTAACGATAATGAAAGAAAATGCAGGCGATAGTTCGCGACAAAATTATCTTTGTATTTCTATTGCTTACGGCGATTTTGCTTGTAGTAAGTTTTGTATTGACGTATTTTAAAGTTGACGCGCTCTCATATCCGCTGATACTTCATTTCAATCCGTATCAAGGAGTTGATCTAATGGGCGTCAAGGCAGATGTTTGGGGCATTGTTGCGATGGGATTTCTGGTTGTTGTTATAAATACGGTGTTAGCCCGCACCCTTTTTTATCGGGAACGGATAATAACGTACATATTTTTGGCAACAAATGTATTGCTTGCGCTTCTGGCTTTTATAGGCATTGCACATATTATTTCTTTGAACTAGAAATATGGAAACATTGCTTATTGTTTTATTAGTTGTTCTTGTCGCCGGGTTTGCTGGTCTCTTTTTTCTGCTGTTAAAGAGACAGACATCAGGGCGCGATCAGTCGTTAGTACTGCTCCAGAATCAGATACAGGAGATTACTCGTACCTTGGATGCGAAGCTCAGCGAATCTACGAAGACAATCCAACGCGTTTCCGAACGGCTTATAAAGTTAGATGAAACAAACAAACAGGTTATTAATTTTGCCGACCAACTGCAGAACTTGCAGGATATTTTGAAGAATCCTAAGCAGCGAGGTGTCATAGGAGAGTACTTTTTAGAAGCCGTGCTCAAGAATGTACTGCCGCCTGGCTCGTACGAGATGCAGTACACATTTAAAGACGGCACGGTAGTGGATGCCGTAGTAAAGGTGAAAGATAAAATTATTCCCATTGATTCGAAATTTAGCCTGGAAAACTACAACAGACTGATAGATATAAAGGAAGGCGAGGAGCGTAAAAAGTTGGAGCAAACACTGCGGCAGGATTTAAAAAACAGGATTGATGAAACGGCAAAGTATATTAAACCAAACGAAGGAACTATGGACTTTGCGTTTATGTTTATTCCATCAGAAGCGCTTTTCTATGACCTCCTTATCAACAAAGTAGGATCGGTAACTACTCGAGATTTAATTGAGTATGCGACGGGAGAGAAAAAAGTAATTATTGTGTCGCCGACTTCATTTTTGGCATTCTTACAGACCGTTCTACAGGGCTTGCGAGCACTGCAGATTGAGGAGTCAGCCAAAGAGATAAGAAAGTGGGTAGTGAATCTAAAGCGTCACCTTGAAGTATACAGCGAGTATATGAAGAAGCTTAGAACTCACTTGGAGACGGTGGTAAACACGTTCAATACTGCGTATAAGGAGTTTAGAAAGATTGATAAGGATATTTATAAGATAACCGGCGAATCTACCGGTGTTGAGCCGCTGGAGTTGGAGAAACCGAACAATGACGAGGAGTAATGGGCTACTGGAAGAAAAGTGGCGCCGGTTTCTGAGATGCCGGCGGTTTTTTCGTTGTGTCCCGTTTGTTGATTTTGTGTTTGCGGCCGGCTCAATGGCGCTTGGTACTGCCCGGGAAAAATCTGATTTTGACGTTATTGTCGGCAGTCGTCAGGGAAGAATATTTACCGTTCGGTTCTTCTGCGCGAGTGTTTTTGGATTGTTGGGAGCGCGCCGTAAGCGCGCAGACCATAAAGGAAAAACAGGCGACAAACTGTGTTTTAGTCACTTTGTAACGCCTCTTGGCTACACACTTGCGCCCCCGCATAATGCGTATTGGAAAGCGCTCTATCGTAATCTTGTTCCAATTTACGGCGATAAAAAGGCGATTGAAATATTTTTAAGAGTGAATAAATGGGCAGGTCAGATTGAGGACATTGATGATTCAAGGCGGCTGAAGAAAAAACATAACATAGTTGGCGCTTTTCTGGAGAGAATTCTTAGAGGACGATTAGGCAATGGACTTGAGAGTGTTCTGAGGCGTTGCCAAATAAAAAGAATTGTAAAATATGCAGGGAATGGGTCGCTGGGAAATGCGCCCCGATTACTCTACACGGATGACGTGATTGAGTTTCACACGATGGAAAAACAACTGGAGCTATAGCCAGTCGTTTTTCCTGAAAATTACCAGAAGAACAATAACAATCGCGATGGTGATACTGAATATGCCGACAAATGCCCACGGCGACTGTTGAAAAGGCAAGCCAACATTCATTCCAAAAAAGCTGGATATGATAGTAGGCACGGTCAAAATAATAGTCAGCGCAGTAAGAAGTTTAATTACTCGGTTAAGATTTTGAGTCATAATCGTGGAGTACGAATCACGAATGTTTACAATGTTTTTCAAGTCGTGCTTACACGCCTCAATAAGTTCACCGTTGCCGAGAAAAAGGTCCTCCATAAGGTCTTTGTCTTCTTCGTAAAACTTGAGGTATTTGCCGGCAAGCAGTTTCTGCAATGTGGCATTTGTAGGAATAAAAGCGGAGAGAAAATCGTTTAATATCTCCTCAAAGTTTACCAATTGAACGATATCCCGGTTTCTAATTTTCGTAAGCCGCACTTTTGTAGTGCGTACTTGTCTGCTGATACTTGTTAAAAGTTTGAAATATCGTTTATTAATTGACGAAAAAAGCTGGATTAAGAGTTTCGTTTTTTGCGTAGTGTAAAACTCCGCGTCACCGATGGTGAACGGTTTCAAAAAAACAAGACGTTTGCGTGAAAGAGTAAGAACAAATTTTTCTCCAATAGCAATAAGAAGCGGCACGGTCGTAATGAGATTATCTTCCTCGTCAGGAACGCGTGTGAAGATATAGGTTACTCCATCTTCGCGTTCCATTCTCGGGACTTCGTTGGGGTCAAGCGCATCAGCAAGTAAGCTCTTGTCCAGCTTGAGCATTTCGGTAAGGCGGTCAAGCTCTTTTTCTGAGGGGTCCTCAGTATATATCCAAGAACCCACCTTAAACTTTTTAAGGGTATTCAGCTCTTTTTCTCTTATGTTGCGATGATAGATTTTAATCATTATACTACCCCGTATTTGTTACAATTCTATCCGAGACATCACTTTGTTGCAATGTTATCATAATGTTATGAGAAAAGTTTTACTTCAACAATTTTTTACTCAGGACACGGTTAAAGTTGCCGAAGAACTGCTTGGTAAGTATATAGTGAGGAGGCGGCAAGGTAAGGAAATCGCATTAATGATAACAGAAACCGAAGCTTATAACGGCTTGAAAGACAAAGCATCGCACGCAAGTAAAGGGAAAACAAAGCGTAACGCAATTATGTTCGGTCAAGCGGGATGTTTTTATGTATATCTTGTATACGGGATGTACTGGATGCTTAATGTAGTAACCGGCCGGAAAAACCATCCTGCCGCAGTTTTAATCAGGAGAGTAAGTACTATTCAGGGTCCTGGACGGCTTGCAAAAACATTAGGTATTGATAAACAACTAAATGGCAAAGTCGCTTTGCCGGAAAGTGGTTTATGGTTTGAAGATAGGGGAGTAAAAATAGATAAATCGTGCGTTATTAAAGTTCCCAGAATAGGCGTTCAGTACGCCGGACCGATTTGGTCAAAAAAGCCGTATAGATTTATTCTTGAGAGAAAGTAATATATCATAAGACGGAGACCATTATGGCATTCCATTCTCATTCCCACCGCTTCTTTTTTTCTATTTTCAAGAACAAAGAGATTGACGCTCTTTATTTTACGATTGCGCTGATTTTCTTTGCAGACGGACTTATCAGCGTTTTCGTACCTGTCTACCTATGGAAGTTAAGTTTTCCTATTTGGAAGATAATTTTTTTCTATTTCCTGCGGTCAGTTTATTTTTTAGCAATAATAGCAGTTCTTGTCCCGATAATGAGAAAACTTAGCGATAAGTTAATGATGTTTTTAAGCATTCCATTTCTCGCACTCTATTTTGTGGGCATTAATTATATTAATGAGATTCCCGCGCTTTTCTATATACTGCCGCTTATGATGACCTTTCACATACTGCTTTTTTATCTCGGTTATCATATTGACTTTTCAGACGCTGCGGACGATGGGCACATAGGAGAAGAGGTAGGAACGCGGATGATGATTGGCTCACTTGTTAGATTCTCCACTCCATTTTTGGGCGGTGTGCTTATTGGTTTACTTGGTTTCAACTACACATTTATCATAGGAAGCGTAATTTTGCTGATGGCTGTTATCCCTTTAATGTTTTTCCCGAAAAGAAGGATTGCGAAGGGTTTAAGTGTTAAACGCATTTTCGGATTTATTAAAAGCAGAGAATATAAGTTTTTTAATATCTCTGTTGCCGGATATGCCGCTGAAAAAGTTATGATGATGATTCCTTGGCCGCTGTTTTTGTTTCTTGCAGTTGGCGGTATTGAAAAGATGGGCGGTGTAATTTCCGCCGGGCTTGTTGTGGGAACAATAGTAACATTTTTGACCGGTTATCTGTCTGACACCGGCAAGAAAGGAAAAATTATCACAATTGGTTCACGCGGGCTTTCCGTAGTGTGGTTTGTCAGGATGATTCTAACTCACGCGCTTGCTGTTGCAAGCAGTCACGCCATTGCGCAGGCATTTCGTGATTCGTTCCTTGTCGCCTGGACGAGTAAATATTACCAGCTTGTTCGTTCGGCAAAGATGCCCGGAGAGTTCGTGTTAGGACAGGGGGTGGTTGACCACCTATCAAGAATAGTCGTACTAATTCCGGTTATGTTTTTGGCGTATGTTT
>SDBS01002372.1_pt1 | contig 18840 bp, 14 predicted proteins | sample 2277091 | NCBI WGS metagenome assembly SDBS01 (sample SAMN10404972, study PRJNA504765) | marine sediment metagenome | isolation source: marine sediment core GS10_PC15, 163 cmbsf | place: Arctic Ocean: Southern Knipovich Ridge | collected 2010 | reverse complement strand
CCCCTGCGCATGCCCCACCCCGTCACTTTGTCACCCCCAAAACCAAAGCGATCAACAGGGGGGCGCAAACATGAGCGCCTTGCGTTTCCAGCCCCCAATCAACGATACCCGACCCGCCAATCCCACCTTCCCACGCTCAAAGCCCGCCCGACCAAGGTGCGCAAATAGAGGGCGCGCAAACATGAACACCTTGCGCACCTTCGACTGGCGGCCCGGAATCGACGATCCCCACCCCCCCCGACGCACGTTCGATCCACTTTCAGCAGAGCCGGGCCGTCCTCGGCCCGGTCAACCGGCGTGGGGACACGCCGGCTCCGCTGGCGTCGATCGCGGGAAAGTGCCGGTGCCGGTTGCAGCCTCTCGACAAGCCCTCACTCCGGACGAGAAATCTCTGCCAGGTACGGCAGCAGAATCTCGCGGCGAATCTGCCGGCGACTTTTCTGAGCGCCGCCCTGATTGGTCAGCTCCCGGTCGCTGGAGTCGAACAAGGATGAGTACGCGAAGATGCAGAAGTTGCCGGTCTTCTCTCGGGCGATCTCGATCTGCTTTTTCACCGCCGCCGTCGCGTCTTCGATCGACGCATCCGGGTGCCGACCGAACCACAGGCCCGGCACGACCGGCACGCCCGACTCACCCGACAGCCACGGCTCGATTCGCTCCGCGAACTGCTCCGGGTCGTCGGTGTAGTTCATCAGCAATTGCATATCGAGCGTGCCGTCGTCCATCCAGCGCCGACCGTCCTGGAAGTGGCGCAGCCCCCGCTCGCGCACCGAACCCACCGCCGCCGAGAGCACGGCTCGCGGCCGGGTGTGCCGCAGCATCGCGTGGATGTCCGCCACCAACCGCGACACCTGGTCGGTCCGCCACTGGTTCCACGCCTCGGCGTCATCATCGGGTGCCAGCCCGGTCGCTTCCTTGTAGAGCGCCAGCGTTCGCTCGTCGCGCGGATAGTCGGGGATCTTCTCGCCGGGCACGACCGGTTCGTTCGGGAAGCGGATGTAGTCCATGTGCAGCCCGTCCACGTCGTAGTTCGCTACAAGCTCCTCGAACACGCCGACGAGATACTCGCGCACCTCCGGCAGGCACGGATTCACGCTCGCATACCAGCCCCGGCGACGCTCGCCGACCTGATGCACCAGCGGCTGCCGATTGCCATCCTTGTCGTACCAGAACCACTCGGGATGTGTGTGGTAGAGCTGGCCTTCGTAATCCGGCTCCTGTGGGCCGCGCCAGGCAGGCATGACGTTCACCCACGCGTGCAGTTCGACGCCACGCTCGTGGGACTGCGCTATCGCCAGCGCGAGCGGATCGAATCCGGGATCCTCAAAGTCGAACTGCTCGGCCCACGGCTCGATCTCGGACGGGTAGAACACGGTCCCATTGCCGCGCACCTGAAACAGGACTGCGTTGAAGCCGGCGTCGGCGCAATTATCGATGATCCGCGAGACGTCGTCGGGCGTCTTGTAGTCGAACCGCGTGACCCAGATCGCCCGCATCGGTTCCGTCACGCGCGGCCCCGTCGCGCAGCCGACGCTTGCCGTCAAGGCCAATGCCAGACCGATTGCAGCAACGAGTTTCGTCTTCGAGAGCGTTATCACGATTGTTCTCCAGGTTGCCGATTGATGATGCGCCCGCGTAATCTGGGCCGGTGCAGTAGCGGCCGGCGCCTCGCCGGCCGTGGGTGTCCAGTGAGCTACGGTCTACGATTCGTCCGCCGACTGTCGCCGAGCCAGCAGGTAACCCCACACGAAAGCAACAATGCTTCCGATGGGCGTATACCAGGGCCACGCCACGACGATATAGGCCGGGTTGCCGTCGACATCGGGCTCGCCCTTCCAGTAGCCGAAGTAGTTGAGCCAGAGCATGAAGGCGACACCGAGCATCAGGATCACCGTTTGCAGCCAGTCGCGCGCCACGAGGGTCGTCGCGTGGTTGATCAGGTTCCAGATCCAGATCGCCAGCAGCAAGGCTCCGAAGCCCCAACAGACGCCGTGCGTCCAGGGTTGGTGCCAGACCAGCGCGAAGATGCACAGCACCGACAGTGGGCCGGAGTACATGAAGCCCCGGCCATCAACTTTCAACGGCAGGAACGCCAATGCGAATCCCGCCAGCAGCGCGCCGGCGGCATAGCTGGCCATGGCCAGCACCATGTCGAGGATCGAAGGGTATTCGTCGGAAATGACTTTCGCGAGAAACGCCATCGCGGCCAGCCCGACGCCCCAGAACAGGACGAGCAGTCGACTGACCATGACGGAGTGCCGGTCTTCCGCGGTGGTCTCGCCGGTCGCCGCGTGTGCGGCCGCATCGCCTTCGATCGAGAGCGAGACGCCGCGCGCACGAAGCCAGCGTTCACGAAGCGGATTGTAGAACGCGGTCATGAAGGTCTGGCTGAGCGCGGCCAGGATGCTCGTCAGACTGGAGACCGCCGCCGCGAAGATGCCGGCGATAATCAGGCCCTTCAACCCGACCGGGATCGCCTGAACCACGAAGATTGGGAAGATCCGGTCGCCTTTTGTCTCGTAGCTTTTCAGCGCCTCGCCGGCAAGCATGGGATACTCGGCATGACGCTCAACGCCTGCGGTGGCGGCGAGCACTTCCTCCGATGGAGTCTGCTTGTAGTACGCATACAGTCCGACGCCGACCAGTGCCACGGTGATGGTTACGAGCTGGCTGGCGGCACTGGCGATGATGGCCCAGCGCGCTTCGCGTTGGTTCTTGCAACAGAACATGCGTTGCGCGAGGAGTTGATCGGTTCCGTAAGCCCCCATTCCGCCCCAGGTGGTGGCGATGACGGCCGTCCAGATCGTGTAGGAGCGGATCGGGCTGAGGCTGAAGTCGAAGAAGCTGAATTTGCCCCAACTGCCGGAATCCGTTGCCGCCCAGCCCATGCGGAACATCTCGCCGAATCCGCCGGGCAATTCGACGCCGATCGTAATCAGCGCGACTACCGCACCGATCAGGAACACGAGAAAGAGAATCGCGTCGGTCCAGATCACGGTGGCGATGCCGCCGATCAGCGTCCATCCGACCGCGACAATGGTGATGAACAGAATCGCCCAGCCGAGCGGATAGAGCCCGATATGAGTGTTCTGGGTGAGCCAGACGAGTTGGTCGTGCATGACCACGTTGAGGATCTCGGCGGTCAGATACACACGCCCGGACTGCGCCAGGATTCCGCTCAGCGCGAACAGCGCGGTCGTCATCCCGCGCACGCCCCCCCCGAGGCGGTTGCCCATGTAATCGTAGGGGCTGTAAATCTCGCGCTGGTAATACGCCGGCACCAACACGTAGCCGACAATGATGCGCGCGAAGAGCGAACCGAAGATGCCCAGTTGCAGATATGTGAAATTGCCCCCCGGCTTGAAGACGATGAACGGCACGATCACAAACGTGATCGCACTGATCTCCGTCGCGATGATCGACCCGCTCACCGCGTACCACGGCAGTTTGCGGCCGCCGAGAAAGAAGTCACGCATGGTGGCCTGCTTGCCGGCCATCCGCGCCCCAAGCCAAGTCGTAAACACCAGGTAGCCGGCGACGACCGACCAGTCGATCCAGGTGAACTGCGCGCTGAAGCCCGCCGCGAGTGTGAAATTCATTCGGAACCCGCCTCGAGGATTCGGGCCATGTGGCCGTGGTGTTTGGCCAGCAGCTCCTCCGCCTCTTCGCGTTCAACCCCCTTTGCGTGCATGACCAGCGCCGTCTTGACGTGTCCGCCCGATTGCTTCAGCAATCCCGCCGCCGCCTTCCGATCCAGGTCCGTCACGGCCTGGATCATGCGGGTGCCGCGGTCGACCAGCTTCTTGTTCGCGCGCGTGTTCACGTCGACCATCAGGTTCTCGTGGACCTTGCCGATCCGAACCATCGCGATTGTCGTGATCGTGTTGAGCACCATTTTCGTGGCCGTCCCGGCCTTCATTCGCGTGCTGCCGGTAATCACCTCCGGCCCCACCAGTACGCGAATCGAAACGTCCGCCGCGTCCTCGACGTGTTCCTCGAGCACGCAGCCGAAGAAGACCGTCCTGGCGCCCCGCTCCTTCGCCCGCTCGATTGCTCCGTGGACGTATGGCGTGGTGCCGCCGGTGGTGATGCCGAAGACTACGTCGTTAGCGCCGACGCCCATTTCGTCCATCTTCGCGGCGCCATCTTCGGGATAATCCTCGGCGCCCTCGATCGATCGACGCAGGGCGTCCCATCCGCCGGCGATCACGCCCTGGACCATTCGCGGGTCGGAGAGGAAGGTCGGCGGGCATTCGGATGCGTCGAGCACGCCCAGGCGCCCGCTGGTTCCGGCGCCGACATAGATCAGTCTGCCGCCGGCCTCGAATGCTGCCACCACCAGCTCGATCGCTTTGCAAATCTCTTCGCGGGCGGCGGCGACAGCCTTCGCGATCCCGGCATCCTCGGTGTTCATCAGGTCGAACGCCTCGCCGGTCGACATACGATCAATGTGTGTCGAGCGCGGGTTGCGCAGTTCGGTCAGAAGATGTCCGCGATCCTGCATCCACGAGGCTCCAAAGAGACGAGATGGCCGCTCTTTCGGGTCCCCCGGTCGGCGTAGTGTTGCAGATTTCTCGGCAGCTTGCAAAGATCTTAGCGCGACGAGCCGGAACCCGCGTGACCCATGAACGAGTTCGCGACTTCGAAATCAATCGCCGTGCCGTACGACCTCACTGGCGAACAGGTGCGCCGTTTTCGCGAGGACGGATTCATCAAGTTCACCGGCGTCTTCGATGTCGCCACGCTGGATTATTACGGCGAGGAGATCACCAGGCTGACGCTCGAAGCGAACGTCTACAAGGACCAGCCGCTTGAGCAACGGGATACATACCATCGGGCGTTCATACAGGTGGGTAATCTCTGGCGGCGCACCGAGCGGGTTCGCGAGTTTTCATTCAGCCCGCGGCTCGCGCGTCTTGCCACGGAACTACTCGGCACCACCGGCGTTCGGATGTACCACGACCAGGCGCTCTTCAAGGAGCCCGGCGGCGGATTCACTCCCTGGCATGTCGACCAACAGTTCTGGCCGCTGGCGTCAGAAGAGTGCGTGACCGCCTGGATACCGCTGCAAGCCGTATCGCTGGAGATGGGGCCTCTGTGCTTCGGCCGCGGCGGACACCTGAGGGATATCGGCCGCGACCTGGCGATTTCCGAGGAATCCGAGCGGGTCATTCGCGAAGAAATCAGGCGGCAGGGCATAGCCGAGATGTTTGAGCCGTACGAACTGGGCGAGGTCAGTTTCCACTATGGCTGGGCGCCGCACCGGGCCGGCCCGAATACGACCGACGAGCCCCGGAAGGTGCATACGATCATCTATATTGATGAGGACATGCGACTGGCGGAGCCGAGGAATGCCGCTCAGCGCGTCGATTGGAAAGCGTTCAGTCCGAGCACGAATGTCGGCGAGATCATGGACGACGAGCTGAATCCCGTGCTATATACGAAGGGGGATTGAGGGATCCGGACGACGGGACGACGAATGGAGAGCGGCTATGAGAATACTGGTTTGTCTTCCGGCGGCATTGATGCTCGGGCTGGGCGCCTGTCGCTCGCCCGAACCGCGCAGCGCGAGCGCGGTGCCGGAAAGCGACCCGATGGTTTCCGTGGACACGCTCTTGCCGGAGCCGCCCGGTTTTCTCGCTGAACGTATCGGCTCGGACGAATATCCCATTCCGCCGTATGCGAAGTTTCTGGAAGGCGTGAAGATCTGCCTCAATCCGGGTCACGGGGGCGAGGCGCACAAGCGGGGCTACAAGCGCGGGCCGACCGGCGTTCGCGAGGCGGAGGTAAACCTGCGCGTCGCGAAGTGTCTACGCGAACTGCTCACTTTGACCGGTGCCGAGGTGATTCTGACGCGTGAGGAGGATGTTGAGCTGTCGCTCGCGGACCGCGCCGCGATCGCGAACGAATGGGGCGCCGATCTCTTCGTGTGTCTGCACCACAACGCGATCGGCAACAAGCCCCAGGTCAATCGCACCAGCGTCTGGTATCACAACGACGTGGATTATCGCCCGTCGAATCTCGACTTGGCCCGCTATCTCTGCCGCGGGCTCAACGATACGCTCGCGCTGCCGCAGATCACGGGCGTACAGCTCAAGAGCGACCAGTTGATGTACGAATCGGGTTTCGGCGTGCTGCGAGCGGCACAGGTCACCGCGGCTCTGACCGAAAGCTCGTTCTTCACCAATCCGGAGGAAGAACAGCGGCTGCGCGACCCGGAGTACAACCTGCTCGAAGCCTACGGCGTATTCATCGGCCTGGCCAAGTACGCGGCGGCGGGACTGCCGAAAGCGTATCTAATCGAGCCGGAAGATGACGTGGCGATCCACACCGACGAACAGAACCCCGAGCGTAAGCGACGGGCCGGACGGACCGGACAGGCTGCGACCGAGGACGCCCGCCCAACTCTGGCCTTCGAACTGGACGACGGCCTGCGCTCGCGCAAGTCCTGGGGCAGCGACCGCCAAATGATCCTAACCGACTCGATCGCCGTCCGCGTCGACGGTCAGCGCGCCGGCTTCGCCTTCAGCGATGACGGCGAGCGTTACCTGCTGACCGTCTCATTACCCGACGACCTCGAGCCCGGCGAACACGCTATCGAAATCCACTTTCAGAACATGAACAAGAACTCGGTGTTGAACCCGCACTTCAACATCGAGGTAGAGTGAACATTCGGCCGCGCATGTAGCGTCCGACGTCTCGTCGACCGTCCCGTGGCGGACGTAGCTGTGCAAGTGTGGTCAAGAGCAGTAGGGCGGGTTCCACCCGCCGCTTACACTGGCACGCCGCAAGTGCTCTACCGGCAAATCGCCCGCACCGCCGCCACTGCCGCTCCGAGCGCTGGCGCGGCGCGCAGTTTCGACGCTTGCAGGAAACCGGTTTGCAACGTGCGGCGTTCGCCCGACAAGAGTGCCGTCGTCATTTCCGCGTCGTTTGATCCCGCGATCAGTTCCGCCAGATACGTGTCGAGTTTCTTGCCGAACACGTTGCGATATGCCTCGTTGGCGTAGATCATCCCGACGCGCTGGCCGATCACGACGCGGTCCAGCAGTACGCCGCGGTATTCGTGATCCGGGTTGAGTCTTGCGTAAGCGTCGCCGCGATGTGGTGCGTTCGGTCGGCCGTTCCGGAATGTGCGTAGGCGTTCGAAGATCAGTTCGGCCATGACGAGTGCAACGGTATCCATCCAGGCGGCGGCAATCGGGTGGCCGGTGGCGGCGGCGTGTTCGGGATAGCGTGGCGTGTCTTCCATGCCACGGCCGCCACGGAGGGCGGCCGCCACGGCCTCCTTCGTCTCTCCGCCCAGCGCGTCATCCACGGCGGGCGAGGCGCCCGCCGCTACAGCGCCCTCCCTTGCTCCGCGCAGTGCCGCGTAGACCGCATTCAATGACTTTGCCGAGACGAGCTTCTCGAATGTCGGGCCCAACGCGCTCGGCATTTGCCAGGACTTCATGAGCCACGATTTGGCGCCATCGAAGGGCACCAGCTTGCCGCGCAGTTTCATCGCGTCGGCGATGCCCGTGCCACAGCCGACGTAGTACGCGTTCTCTACATCGCGGAACAAACCGGCTGCCGCGTACTGCTCACCGAGTCCGCAGTAGTCCGCGTCGCTGCCCAGAGCCGCGATTGGCGAGACGAGTTCTATGCCGGTCGCGGTCAGCTTCGCTTCCAATGCGTCCAGGTAATCCGGCATTCGCGGGCCGTTGTTGATTACGTGTATGCCGCGGCCGTCGGGCGTTTTGAGACCCGGCATTCCCATTCCCGCCAGAACGCGCTTCGCCGAGCACTGTCGCGCCACGTCGACGATCGCCTCCGCGGCCGCCCCGACGAAGAGTCGCCCCTGTTCTGTCTCGCTTGCAGACAATTCGATGTTACCGGCGTCGCGCTGAGCGAACTGTTCGGTCACCGGCACCGGTGCGAAATCCGCCACGCGCGGATACACCCGCGACGCCGACTCGGGTCGCAGCTCGAACGACGTTGGCCGTTCGAGGTTGTCACACGCCACGGCGTGAGCCTTGGCTTCGGTCGCTCCGCCGTCAACGCCAATCAATAACGTGCTGCCAGCCGTCACTTCGATGCGCTCCTTCGGTCCGCCCTCAGGGGTCGTACGTCATGGGCAGTCTGTGTCCGTGGCACCCGGCGTACTCTCGGGTAGATTCCTCGTCGCTGCGCTCCTCGGAATGGCAACAACGAGCGTTTTCTCTACAGCGCAGGCACAATCCGATTTAGCTTCCGCCGGCGCTCGAGCGCCTCCAGTCGCATCTGGTCCTTCGCGTCGTCGTTACGATCGATGGTGGCCTGATCGATGGAGTGATCCGTGCCGCCTGCGTGGCGAATCACTTCGTAGATCGGGTCCCAGACCCGGCCGATGGTGTAGCGTTCGCTGATTCGCAGCACCAGGTCGTAGTCCTCGCCGTAGTTTCGGCAACTGGGCGTGTCGTTGACGCCGAACCAGCCCGCCGCGCGAATGGCCTTGATATGGGCGGAGCGCGGCGCGCCGGCACCGTTGATTCGCAGCAGGTTGTTGCGGCCGTTGTCGGCGGTCCACTCGTCGTGCGTGACGACCGGGATTTCCTCGTTGCGGCTCAGTTCGCCGGTCTGCTGGTCGAGCGTCCAGACCTCGTACGACCCGACCACCATGCCGATCGTCGGATCCGAGTCGAAGACGGCCAGGAGCTTCTCGACGGCGTCCGGCTTGAGGCGATCGTCGGAATCGAGCTGCACGTAGTACTTGCCGCGCGCGACGGCGATGCCGGTGTTCAGACACAGGCCGAGGTTGTTGATGTCCACGACGATCAGGCGCACGGGCGGCCTGCCGGCGTTGTGGCGATCGCCGCCTTCCATGTATCGCCGCGCCTCATCCGCCGTCGGATCTTCGTCGCCGCCGTTGACGACGACGATCACCTCGACGTTGCGGACGGTCTGCGCCTGGACGCTCTCGATCGCTCGGCCGATGAACTCCGGGCGGTGGTTGACGGGGATCACCACGCTGGCGATACAATCGACGAAACGCTGTTCTTCGCTGGCGTCGTATTCGATCTTGTGGACGTGATCTCCGGGTGCGAGTCGGGCACCAGTGCGTTCGAGATGCTCGGTACACGCTCGCTCCATCTCGATTTGCGTGCTCTTGCCGGCGAGCAGGTAATCGAAGACGTTGTGCTCCTTCGCCGGTGCGGCAACGCTGTATAACGAGCCGGCGAAGCGGTTGGCGATGTGAAGTGGTCGATGTTTCTCGGTGATTCGCAGGCGAAGATCGTACAGGTCCGCTGCCTGATACGCCTCGTTGAAGCCGCCCACTTCTCGCAGAACATCGGTGCGAAACAGCATCGCAGCACCGAAGTCGACCGTGTCGCGCAGCCGACCCTCGTGCCAATCGAGCAGGTGAAGTTCTCGTCGTGTACCGTCGGGCTCGATCCGCTCATAGTCGGCATAAACCATGCCGACGGGTTCTGTGGCATCGGTGTCGCGCCGATGATCCGAACACAGGCTGGAAGCCTGTGCCACACGCTCCGCCGCCATCATCATGGTTTGCACCGCCGAGCGTTTGAGCACGACCTGAGTTTGATCGTTGAAGACCAGCAGCAGGTATTCGCTCGTGGCAGCCTTCAGCGCCGCGTTACACATCGCCGCCCGGTTGGCATACTCGCCCGGCAAGTGCCGCACGAGCGTCTGGTCCAGCGCTTCCGGGAGGAAATCGAGCGTCGCCGACGGCCCGCGCGCGTCCACGACGATGACTTCGCGCGGCGGCTGATCCTGTTCAAACGTCGACCGCAGAGACTCCTGAAACGCCGTGCGATCATACGGAAGCTGATCGCTCAGCATCATGGCGATCGAGACGTTGGTGTTTGCTATGTTCGCTGGCATACGGGCCATTCTAGTCCGGATTATTCATGTGGCCCAGTCGCCCTCGGCTGGGAGTTGCCGTGTGGCCCAGCCGCCCTCGGCTGGGGGTTGCCGAACGCCGCACAATAGAATCACAGCCGGGGGCGGCTGTGCCACATTTGAATCACGCTCGATTTCGAGTTGCCCTTTTTCGCCGAGATGCGGACGATAGGCACATGGACCCAGCGATCATCCGTTCAGCGCGGCGAGAGGATCTGCCGTCGATCCACGACCTGGCCAGGGAAGCGCTGTCTCTGGACTCCTTCAGTCCGGATCTCCTGGCCGAGAAGCTCTTCGAGAGCAGGCGGCCGCGGGAGTTCACCTGGAACGTCTGCGTCGCCGAGCGTGCCGGGCGGATAGTCGGATTCATGCAGAGCGTCACGCGGCCGGCGGCGGGCAAAGCCTGGATCGGGCTGTTCGCCGTGGCCGAAGACGCGCGTCGCCGACACATTGCGACTTCACTCTTCGAGCGAGCCAGGGCGGATTGGCCGGAGGGTATAGAGGAGGTCGAGGCGCTCGCCATACCGGGCAACTACTTCACGCCCGGGCTCGATCCACGCTACACCGAAGCGCTCTGTTTTTTGGAGCGACTGGGCTTCGAGCGATTCAAGGACTGCGTCAACCTCAGCGCCGATCTTTCCAAGTCGTTCGATACCGCCGCCGAAGAACGACGGCTGGATAGCGAAGATATTCAAATCCGCCGTGCGCGGCGTGATGATGACCCGCTGCTGGACGCCTATTTCGCCGAGCATTTTGGCGAGGACTGGCGCTTCGAGGCCGGCTTGGCGATGGACAACGACCCGCCGGCGTTGCACCTCGCGCTCAAGGACGGGCAGATGATCGCCTTCAGCGCCCACTCTACGCAGAACCGCGAGTGGGGGTTCTTCGGCCCCATGGGCACGGCGCCGGCGGCACGCGGTCTCAGCCTCGGTCGCGTCCTGCTGTGGCGCTGCCTGAACGACATGCGCGAAGCGGGCCATCGAACGTCGGTCATACCGTGGGTCGGCCCAATCTCGTTCTACCGACAATGGTGCGGAGCGCGTGTCGAGCGCGTGTTCTGGCGGTACCGGCTGCTCCGCCGACCGAAGACCGACGGAGGGGGAATCTCGTGACCCGGCATGGCCGAAACAGCGTCGACCATCTACGTCGGCCGCGAGGGGCCGACGCTACCAACTCGTTCTTGAGACGCGCGTCGACTGCTCGGGCCATGCTTCCGTCTGTGCCCTACTTCGCCGGCAGAAGCGGTTCCAGCTTTTGCGTGAAGACCGCGTAGCCGGCTTGGTTCAGGTGCAATCCATCGTAAGTAAGCTCCGCGCGTAGCTCGCCGGCCTCGTTGACGACCACGCCGTGGAAATCCAGATGCGTGCAGCCGTGGTTCTCCGCGACCTTCTCGATATGTACGTTGAGTGGGGGGATGTTCGGATTGATGCCGGCGAAGCGTCCGGAGGTGGGCAGCTCATTGACGATCAGCATCGGTACGGTCGGCGCGCCCGTACGAATCGCCGCGACCGCGCGCTCATACGCGTCAAAGACCTGTGCAAGTGGCGGCTCGCCGGTCCGCCACAGTTCACCCAGGTCATTCACGCCGTTGTTGAATATGATGAAGGTGGGTTGCACATCGAAGACCGAGATGTCGAGTCGGTGCAGGATGCCGCGGTTGCCGATGCCGAGTCGATCCGAAGCGATGCCGCGGTTGACGATGTGTCGGCCGGGCAGCAGACGATCCGTGTCGAACCACTCGAAATGCGACGAACCGACTAGCACGATTCCTCCCGGTCGGACTTCCTCTGCCTCGAAAACGTCCATCCGCTCGCGGTAGTGCTTGGCGGCGTCGATTACCTGGTGTTCGTCGGCCATCGGTATTACTCGTAGACCTCTTGCAAGCTGGTTTCGGGGTAGTAGTGCCGGCAGATCGCCGCGAACTCGGAGCCTGAGAGTGCCATGCCTAGCGCTCCGATCTGGCACAGGCCGACGCCATGGCCCCAGCCCGCGCCGCGCAACGTGAACGTCTCCGGCCGGCCGCCCGCATCGCGCTCCGTACGCACCAGGAACGCGCTGCTGTACAGGAACTTCCGGTGCAGGGCTTCGCGAATCCGGTATTCGCCCTGGAGCTGGAACACGACATTCGCATCGTTGGTGTCCGTCCATTCCAGCTCGACAACGATCGCTCGGCCGCTCACGCCGCGTTGCATCACCCGCACGTCGTACAGCTCTGCCAGGTGCCGGGCTTCGGGCAGCTTGTCGCGCAACAGCTCTTCCAACTCGCGGCGATCATAGCGCACCGTCCAGCGGAAGTAGTCGTCGACCTCGTCGACCTGGCCGAGGAAACGTGCGACCGCGTCGGGCGGCACGACCTGGGGTCCGCAGAAGATCCGCGTGCTGTTCAGCCATTCGCCGTCGAGATATTCGGGCAGATTCCAATCCGTGATGGGGAAGAACCGTTGTTCGTCGGCGTCGTCCGGAGCGTCAACGACCACGGACAGGCCGGCCTTGGCGATCCCCCAAACCGCTTCCGGAGTCTCCGATACGCCGCCGCAACTTTTCGAGTAATTCGCGTCGAGCACGTTGCCGGCGGGGTCGACGAGTGCCAGTCCGCGAGTGGACCGGACGGCGCCGATCGCCGAGGCGCTCAGAGCGCCGGTTCCCTGATATCTCTGGCAGCAATCGTCGTTGCAGCGGTCGAAGGGCTCGTGGTCGTGCTTGTGCTCCGTCATGGCCAGGAGCCACGATCGCGCGACGACGCATTGCGCTTTGAGGAATTCCGCCGGGCAGGCACCGCTCATCTCGGCGGTGATGACCCCGGCGAGGTACTCCTCGAGAGGTAATTCGTTGACCAGCACGATTCCCCGCTCGCCGGGCGATAGCTCGATCGTCCCGGAAAGCGTCTGATCGATGCGTTTTTGCCAGTGAAAGCCTCGGCCGGCGACCACTTCGCGAACCAGCAATCCCGATGCCGGCAGGAGCGGTCGAGGCGAGGTCGGGGTCAGGCGTACCGGTCCATCAGTCGACTCCGTTTTGTCGGCGAGCGTGACCGCCAGACCGGTTCCGGTGCGGCGTATCTCGATGTCCGTGTGGGGTCTAACCGCAATCGGAGTAGGCCTCACGCCGTCGGCAGCGTAGTGATTATCGGGCACACGCAAATTGACGCAGCCCTGCTCGTCGGCGTCCAGAAAGATGCCCACGCGCAGTCGCGGCTCGATGCCCGCGTCGCGTTTCCAGTGTTCCACGCTCATTCCCGACGTACTCCCTGTGCCATGGCCGGAATCGTACCGCGACGGTGGGCGTGGGAACAATCAGCCGACGTGAGCTGCCGCCCGTCGGGCCCCCGTCATCGCTGGCGAGCGACTACTTTCGACTCCGCCCGAGAGTTGCTATACTAGACGGAATGGCGCTCGGTTGAGCGTCCGGGCGCGGGGCTGGAGGAACGTCGCGGGCGTGGCGTTGGGATGAAAGCCGCGCAGCGGGAAATCGTTTAGGGAACGGAGTGGATACGAATCTGATACGCATCACCGGGGCTCGTCAGCACAACCTGCGGAATATTGACGTGAACATTCCGCGCGAACGGTTGGTGGTGCTGACCGGACTGAGTGGGTCGGGCAAGAGCAGCCTGGCCTTCGATACCATTTACGCCGAGGGTCAACGCAAGTACGTCGAATCGCTCAGCGTTCACGCGCGGCTGTTTCTGGAGCAGATCGGCAAGCCCGACGTCGAGCGGATCGAGGGGCTGCCGCCGACCTTGGCGATCGAGCAGCGTGCCTCGGCGCCCAATCCGCGCTCGACCGTCGCGACCACGACCGAGATCTACGATTTTCTGCGGCTGCTGTTCGCACGCGTGGGTCGCGCGCATTGCCCGGCTTGCGACGTGGCGTTGTATCGCCGAACCGTGGATCAGATCGTCGACGCGGTATTGTCGCACGCCGCCGACTCACGGGTGATGGTACTGGCGCCGCTGGCGCGCGGTCATCGCGGTGACCACAAGCCGATTCTCCGGCGGATCCAGCGCGAGGGATTCGTCCGCGCGCGGGTCAACGGCGGGCTGATCGAGGTCAAGGATCTGGCCGAACTGCCCGCCTCGCGCAAGGTCGACATCGACGTCGTCGTCGATCGGCTGGTGCTCAAGCCTGACGTGCGGCATCGCCTGGCGGATGCCGTCGAGCTTTCGCTGGCGCTTTCCGACGGCATGGTAATCGTCAGCCGAGCCAATGGTGAACCCACGTCCACCGGCTCCGCGAAGGGCAACAGGCGTGAGTGGGACGATGAGGTTTTCAGCGAGCACCACACCTGCACTTCGTGCGGCTTTACGATTCCGGAACTGGCGCCGCGCATGTTCAGCTTCAATTCGCCGTACGGCGCCTGCGAGGCCTGCGGCGGTCTGGGGACCACCCGGCGGTTTGATCCGGAGTTGATCGTCCCCGACGACAACTTGGCGCTCACCGGCGGCGCGATCGCGCCCTGGACGACCGGCAAGAAGAGATTGCCGGCCAATTATCTCCAGATTGTCAAGACGATCTGCGACGCTTTCGAGGTGAAAGTTGGAACGGCGTTTCGAAACCTCCCGGACGACATGCAACGCATAGTACTGCACGGAAGCAAATCCAAGGATCGAGAGCGGTACGGCGTCGAGTTCGAGGGAGTGATTCCCAATCTCAAGCGTCGAGCGAAGGCCTCCGGCGACGATAACGGCCGCGGGAAGTTCGGTGCCTACCAATCTGAACAAGTGTGTACGACGTGCAAGGGCGCACGGCTGCGACCCGAATCGCTCGCGGTACGTGTCGGCGGCCTGAACATCAACGAGGTAACACGCTGCTCGATTGAACACGCCGCCGATTGGTTCGACACTCTGGAATTGACCGACGAGGCCGCGCAGATCGCCGAACCGATCACCAGCGAGATTATCCGCCGACTGCGCTTCATGAACGAAGTCGGCCTGGAATACCTGACGCTTGATCGGGGGAGTGCGACCCTGTCGGGTGGGGAGGCCCAGCGGATTCGCTTGTCGACGCAGCTTGGCAGCGGATTGGTCGGCGTGTGCTATGTGTTGGACGAGCCGACCATCGGCTTGCACCAGCGGGACAACGAACGGCTGCTGGCCTCGATTCGGCGTCTGGTCGAACTCGGCAACACCGTGATGGTCGTGGAGCACGACGAGGACGTAATCCGAGCAGCCGAATTCCTGATCGACATGGGGCCTGGAGCAGGGCTGCGTGGCGGGAAGATCATCGCCGCCGGCGATCCACAGGAAGTGCTCGCGCATCCGCAGTCGATCACGGGCAAGTACCTGCTCGGGGAGTACGAAATCCCGCTTCCGGAAGAGCGGCGGTCACCGCGGCGCTCCGAGTTTCTGCAAGTGATTGGCGCGACCGAGAACAACCTGAAGAACATCGACGTCAGCTTTCCACTCGGGATGTTCTGTGCGATTACAGGCGTCAGCGGCAGCGGCAAGAGCTCGCTCATTTCGCAAACGCTATTGCCCGCGCTGCGACGGCGACTATCCAAGTCCGGCGAGCGCCCCGGCCAACACGAACGCCTGGTCGGCGCGAGTAACATCGACAAGGTCATCGAGATCGATCAGACCCCGATCGGCCGCACGCCGCGCAGCAATCCGGCGACCTACACGGGCGTATTCGACGAAGTTCGTCGGCTGTACGCGAAGACCAAGGAGGCTCGCATTCGCGGGTACACCGCCAGCCGGTTCAGCTTCAACGCCAAGGGCGGCCGCTGCGAGGCCTGCCAGGGTCAGGGCACGCGTCGAATCGAGATGCACTTCCTGCCCGATGTGTTTGTCGAGTGCGGCGAGTGCAAGGGAACCCGCTACAACCGCGAGACGCGCGAGGTGCGCTATCGCGGCAAGTCGATCGCCGACGTGCTCGACATGCGCGTCGAGGACGCGTCGCGCTTCTTCGACAACTTCCCCAAAATCAAACAGGGCTTGCAGTCGCTTTCGGACGTGGGGCTGGGGTACATGCGGCTCGGGCAGCCGTCGAACACGCTTTCCGGCGGAGAGGCACAGCGCGTTAAACTTGCCGCCGAGCTCGCCAAGCCGTCCACCGGGCACACGCTCTACGTGCTGGACGAGCCGACCACCGGCCTGCACTTCGCGGACATCCACACGCTGTTGGCGGTTCTGAACCGGCTGGTGGACATGGGCAACACGATCCTGGTTATCGAGCACAACCTCGACGTGATCAAGACCGCCGACTGGATCATCGATCTCGGCCCGGAAGGCGGCGACGCCGGCGGAGCCGTCGTGGTCGAAGGCTCACCCGAGACCGTCGCCGAATGCAAAGCGAGCCATACCGGCCGCTACCTGAAGCGGAAGCTGAGGTAGAACCGCCAAGGCGCCAAGACGCCAAGAACGCCAAAGTAAAGAAGACGCGGCCGGGACGCAGCGTACACGGCTTCACCCTGCGCGCCTGCCCGCTGGCCGGAACGAGCGATGGCAGCCGTGGCGCGCGATGCTTGCCAGGGACTTGAGTCCCTGGTTGCCGACCTTCTCCTCTTCTTCTTTCCCGCCCGGAGGGCGGGCGTTTTGTTCGCCCGGAGGGCGCGCGATGGTTGCCAGGGATTTGAATCCCTGGGAGAGAGAGTCCCCATTATCCGTTTCCGCCCGGAGGGCGGGCGAGGTTCAATTCGCGAGCTTCGTCCGCCCTCCGGGCGGAGGAAGAAGAGAGGAAGAAGGCAGGGGTAGGCTTCCCTTCCAGGGGCTCGAAGCCCCTGGCAACAACCGCCCGCCCTCCGGGCGAAGAATCGCGCCCCCTTAGGGCGTTGGAACGTCTTATTCGCCGAGGGTTCGGGGTTCAGGGCGGGGCCGGCGTTTCGCCCACGGGTGTGACACTGTGGCGCCTGCCCTGAGCGCATCCGAAGGGTCAGCAGTGCTCTCCGCGACCTAAAGAGCAGTGGCACACCGACACTGCCACCCGCCCACCTGCAGACGGTCAAGAGTAGCCGCAGCTCATCCCCGGCAGGTTCACCTTGTCGGGTTCGTGTTCTGCCAGGTACTCCAGCCCCCGTGCTAGGGAGAAGACGCTCACGCGTGTGCACTCCGGACCCAAGAGAAGCTTTTTGAGCCGAGCTGTATCCTTCCTGGTGCTGACCAGAGGTGCGTCCGTATCCGTCGTTTCCCAGTTGCCCACGATCTTGTGGCTAAACTGGTCCCAGAAGCCCGTATCGCTAATTACGCAAAGCAACGCAAATATGTAATTACCGGTAGCCAGGTCCAGTCCAAACCCTGTCAGAACAAGCCGCCAGCCGTCCTGGTTCTTCTGAAGCCACTTCACCTCGGCCGACTCCGTTGTGTACCAATCGTGCCGCAGTCGCCGAGTACCCCGAATCGCCTCCTTTCCCCCAAACAACTCCTCATACAGCTCGCGAAGAAACGTGTCCCGGAGGCTTGTCTCTTGAGCCGGATCTATCGTAGGTTGGTGATACGCTTGCGGAATCACAGTGAGCATTCCATGCTCATCGCTCGCAGACCAAGATCGTCTTTTAATGGGGATGACGAAGTCGGGATGCGGACCGGGACGAAGGATAGCGACCGTGGCGACGATGCCGCCGGCACACATTCGCTGATCGAACTGTGAGACGGATTGTGCAGTCGGAAGAAACTGGGACCTGAGCGGCAAAAACTGATCTCGATTCTTGATGACCGTCTCGACGGACAGTTTCGCCTCGATCAGAGCATCGAGCAGTTCGTCGGACAATGCCCCGATTCCGAAGCGGAAGCGCAAGAAACGGTCGAGCGAGAAAGACGCTCGCACTTCATCGGATCCCATCTCAATTGCGTCAAGACGATAGATGCTCTGGTCCCAGATGTCGAGTTTGCGTGCTTCTATGCTGGCGAGTATCTCGGCGGCTGTCGTTTGATCGAGGTCTGGTCCCTTGCAGTCTAGTTCCACGAGCTGATGTCGCTCGCTCCCTTGGGCCAATTCGATCGCGCAGCCGAGTTGCTCTGGCGAGCCGACGATAGTCGTTGCCGCGTCCCGGCCGTCGACCCTGACGACGAATCGGGATAGGCCAGCAGTCTTTAAGTCAGGGTAAAGTTTCAGCAGAAGATCGGTGTTCAATCCGCGCGACGTTATTTCGCCGATTGCTTGACGTCGGTCAACGAACGCTTTTTCTGAGTCCAGTTTTTGTAGTTTGTCGCGGATCGCCCGATAGGCTTTATAGACTTCGATTGCGGCAGGCCCAAAAAGCGAGAAGATTTGTGAGAGCAGTTTCATGTCCATGTCATCATCTCCTCTTATACGTCCCGCCCCCGGCCGTCACCACGAAGATATCCGAAGAGTAGCCGACCGGCAAGTCGTTGTCGCGGTAGCGCAGGCGGTAGCGGCGTTCCTCGGGCCGGCCACCCTCCAGGTCTGTTGTGGACGCCTCGACCACGTGCCGCAGCCGTTCCGCGTCGGCGCTATCGTGTGTCCGCCAGAACATCGGCCTTCGACAGTTCCGCGACTGCGGACACGGTGTCGGCGGCGCCATAATAGATGAACAAGGCGTCGCGGTCGACCACGCCGGTTGGGAACACCACGTTCGGCATGAAACCTTCCTGTTCAAAATCGGCTTCCGGTACGAGGATCGGCTCCGACGACTTGCGGATGATGCGGTGCGGCTCATCCAGGTCGAGCAGAAGTGCGGCGGCCGAGTAGACCCCCACGCCGCTGTCGCTGGCCGGTTTGGCCTTGCGGGCGGGCATCCTGCCCGCCGGCGCTGCAGCGTGCCGTCACGCAGGTCGTCTCCGGGGCGGCGGCGCGGGGTGGTTTGGGGCGGACCGCTTGCCGTGGCTTGACGGGGGAGACCTCAGATGATATGATCATATTGTTAATGTGATACTGTCGAATTTGTAATCGATCCCGTCGTTTTGCCAAAACGACGGTATCAACTGAGCACCACACCGGGCGGGCGCGCTTTACACAGGCTCGCGGCGCGGCCGGCGGCAGGCAGGACGGTCATGAAGGTCAGCAT